>Ga0308163_10000219_pt1 | contig 148705 bp, 125 predicted proteins | sample PhyTR1_FD_201037 | JGI IMG/M metagenome (GOLD analysis project Ga0308163, IMG submission 201037) | Phyllosphere microbial communities from UC Gill Tract Community Farm, Albany, California, United States - DLSLT.R1 | ecosystem: Host-associated > Plants > Phyllosphere > Unclassified | place...
TCGGCCGGCGCCGGCCCCCCGGGGGGGCCCGCCCGCTTCCGTCGTGCGAGCCACGCCGCGCGTCAGTCCTCGGGCTTCGTCTTGTCCACGAGCTCGGCGGCGGGAGCGTGCGTGCTCGCGCCCACCGCGTGCGCCGCGAGGGCCGCCGCGCCCATGATCCCGGCGTTGTTGCGCAGCTCGGCCGGCACGATGGGCGTGCGCAGGCGCAGGAGCGGAAGGAAGTGCTTGTGGTTCTTCGACACGCCGCCGCCCACGATGAAGAGCTCGGGCCACATGAGCTTCTCGAGCTGGCCGTAGTACACCTGCAGCCGCGCGGCCCAGCGCTTCCAGTTGAGGTGCGCGCGCTCCTTGGCGGCGTACGAGGCGCGGCGCTCGAAGTCGCGGCGACCGGCGACGTCCATGTGTCCGAGCTCGGCGTTGGGGATGAGCACGCCGTCGTGGATCAGCGCCGTGCCGATGCCGGTGCCGAGCGTCGTCATGATGACGAGGCCGCGCACGTCCTTGGCCGCGCCGTAGCGGGCCTCGGCGTAGCCGGCGGCGTCCGCGTCGTTCACGAAGGTGATCTCGAGGCCCAGGCGCTCCTCGAACAGCTTCTCGGCCTCCAGGCCGATCCAGGTGGGGGAGACGTTCGCGGCCGACATCGTGGTGCCGTGCACGATGGCGGCCGGGAAGCACACGCCCAGCGGCGTGCCAGCCGGCACCTCGCCGAGCGCCTCGATGATCTGCTTCACCGTGGCCACGATGTCCTCGGGCTCGCCGCCCTGCGGCGTCGGGAGCTTCACGCGCTCGCTCTTCAGCTCACCGGTGGCGACGTCCACGATGGCGCCCTTGATCCCCGTGCCGCCGATGTCGATGCCGATTGCGGTCGTCGCGTCCTCGCTCATGCAAGCGACCCTACCGGCTCGTCCGGCCGCGTCCCGCCCGGTCGACCGCGCCTCGCGGGCCTAGCATCGGCAGCATGAGCGACAGCGACGAGCAGTACTGGTACGACGACCGCACGGGCGAGGTGGAGAAGGGGATGCAGTCCCCGGGCGCCCACCGCATCGGCCCGTTCGCCACCGCCGAGGAGGCCGCCGCCGCACCGCAGCGCCTGCGCGAGCGGGCCGAGCAGTGGGCCGCTGAGGAGCGCGAGGCCGACTGACGCGGGGCGTCAGTCGGAGTAGCTCTCGGCCTCCGACGGGAACGTGCCGGCGACGACGTCGTCCCGGTAGCGCATGGCCGCGTCGAGCAGCACCTGGCGCATGTCCGCGTAGCGACGCACGAACCGCGGCACGCGCCCCGAGGTGAGGCCGGCGAAGTCCGTCCAGACGAGGATCTGCCCGTCCGTCCCGTTCCCCGCGCCGATGCCGATGGTGGGGATCCGCAGCTCGGCGGTGACGCGCCGCGCGATCTCCTGCGGCACCATCTCGAGCACCACGGCGAACGCGCCGGCGTCCTCGACCGCGCGGGCGTCGGCGAGCAGCGCCTCGGCGGCATCGCCCCGCCCCTGGATGATGTGCCCGCCCAGGCCGTGCTCGCTCTGCGGCGTGAAGCCGACGTGGCCCATCACGGGGATGCCCGAGGAGACGACCCGGCGGATCTGCTCCGCGCTCCGCACGCCGCCCTCCAGCTTCACGGCGTGGGCGCGCGCCTCCTTCATGAAGCGCACCGAGGTCGCGAGCGCCTGGTCCGGGCCCGACTCGTAGGATCCGAACGGCAGGTCGGCGACCACGAGGGCGCGCTGCGCGGACGCGGCGACGGCGCGCGCCAGCGGCAGGAGCTCGTCCACCGTGACCGGGACGGTCGTGTCGTAGCCGAGCACGGTGTTGCCGGCCGAGTCGCCGACGAGGAGGAAGTCGATGCCGGCCTCGTCGAAGACGCCCGCCGTGAGCATGTCGTAGCTCGTGAGCCCGGTGATCTTGAGGCCCTGCTCCTTGGCCCGGGCGAAGTGGCGGATCCGCACCCGCTTCGGCGCCGCGGACGGCTCGGACGGGAGGCGGGCGGGCTCGGGCGGGGTGACGGCAGCGTCGGGGCTCTGCATGCGGCCGAGTCTACGGGCGGGCCCCGTCGCGCTCCGCGTCGCCCCTGGTCAGCCGGTAGGTTGGACACCGACGAGAGGGTGGTGGATGGACAAGCAGCGTGACTTCGTCCTGCGGACGATCGAGGAGCGCGGGATCAAGTTCGTGCGCCTGTGGTTCACCGACGTGACCGGCACCCTGAAGTCGGTCGCGATCGCCCCGGCCGAGGTCGAGGGCGCGTTCGCGGAGGGCCTCGGGTTCGACGGTTCCGCCATCGAGGGGCTCACCCGCTCCTACGAGGCCGACATGCTGGCCCACCCGGATCCGACGACGTTCCAGATCCTCCCGTGGCGCGGCGAGATCGACCCCACCGCGCGCATGTTCTGCGACATCTCCACGCCCGACGGGCAGCCGGCCATCGCGGATCCGCGCAACGTCCTCAAGCGCACGCTGGAGAAGGCGGCCGACCGCGGCTTCACCTTCTACACGCACCCCGAGATCGAGTTCTACCTCCTCAAGTCGAGCGAGTTCGGCGTCGACGGCCCCGAGCCGGTGGATGCGGCGGGCTACTTCGACAACGTCCCCGGCGGCACGGCGCACGACTTCCGGCGCCGCTCGGTGCGCATGCTCGAGGACCTCGGCATCTCGGTCGAGTTCAGCCACCACGAGGCGGGCCCGGGCCAGAACGAGATCGACCTGCGCTACGCCGACGCGCTCACGACGGCGGACAACATCATGACGTTCCGCACGGTCATCAAGGAGGTGGCGATCGAGCAGGGCGTCTACGCGACGTTCATGCCGAAGCCCCTCGCCCACCAGCCCGGCAGCGGCATGCACACGCACATGTCGCTCTTCGAGGGCGACGTCAACGCGTTCTACGCGTCCGGCGCCGAGTACCAGCTCTCCACCATCGGCCGCCAGTTCATCGCGGGCCTGCTGAAGCACGCGCCCGAGATCACGGCGGTGACGAACCAGTTCGTGAACTCCTACAAGCGGCTCTGGGGCGGCGGCGAGGCGCCGAGCTTCGTCACGTGGGGCCACAACAACCGCTCCGCCCTCGTGCGCGTGCCGCTGTACAAGCCGAACAAGGGCAACAGCTCGCGCGTCGAGTACCGGGCCATCGACTCCGCGGCGAACCCGTACCTCTCCTTCTCGCTCATGCTGGCCGCCGGCCTCAAGGGCATCGAGGAGGGCTACGAGCTCCCGGCCGAGGCCGAGGACAACGTGTGGAGCCTGAGCGACGCCGAGCGCCGCGCCCTCGGCTACGCGCCCTTGCCGTCGAGCCTCGACCACGCGGTCCAGCTCATGGAGCGCTCCGAGCTCGTCGCCGAGACTCTGGGGGAGCAGGTGTTCAACTACGTGCTGCTCAACAAGCGGCAGGAGTGGCGCGACTACCGCGCCCAGGTCACGCCGTACGAGCTGCGCTCCAACCTCGAGATGCTCTGACGCGGATCCACGACCGACGCACCCGCACCGACATCCGACGACGAGGCCGGAGCACCCCATGAGACGCGGACAGACCCTCACCGGCGCCCTCGCGCGAGCCGGCTTCGCCCGGCTGAGCGAGGTGGGCGGGACCCTGGCCGAGGCGGCCGAGCTCTCGGGGTGGCCCGAGGCCGAACTGGTCGAGGCGCTGACGCCGAGCGCGGATCCCGACGCCGCGCTCGACGCGCTCGTCCGTCTGCTCCGGCTCGACCCGGAGCGCACGCGGGCCGTGCTCGACGACGGCGACGCGCGGCACCGGCTCGCCCGGGTCCTCGGTTCGTCCGCGGGCCTCGCCGACTTCCTCGCGCGGCACCCGGCCGAGCTCGACGCGTTCGCGCGTCCCCTCGGCCACGCGCCGGCTCCCGACGACGTGCGGGACGTCCTCCTGGCCTCCGTGGACGCGGTCGGCGGCGTCGCCCGCCTCACCGGCGCCGCGGCGCGCGCGGCGCTCCGCATCCGCTACCGCGGGCTGGTGGCGCGCGTCGCCGCCTGGGACCTCGTCCATCCCGACCCGCTCGTGGCGGTCCGCCCGGTGACGGCCGCGCTGGCCGACCTGGCCGGCGCCGCGCTCGAGGCCTCGCTCGCGGTGGCCCGAGCCGAGCTCTCCGCACCCGGGACGTTCGGGCGGGCCCGACCGGAGGAGATCGCGGCCACCCGCCTGGCGGTCATCGGCATGGGCAAGGCGGGCGCACGGGAGCTCAACTACGTGAGCGACGTCGACGTCATCTTCGTTGCCGAGGCCGCGCTCGACGACGCCGGGGAGCCCGTGATCGAGCCGCACCGGGCGGTCGAGCTCGCCACGCGGCTCGCCGTGCTCACCATGCGCGGCATCGACGAGCACGAGGTGGAGCCCGCGCTCTGGGAGGTGGACGCCAACCTCCGCCCCGAGGGCAAGGCCGGTGCGCTCGTCCGGACGCTCGACTCGCACCTCGCCTACTACGACCGGTGGGCGAAGGACTGGGAGTTCCAGGCGCTGCTCAAGGCCCGCCCGCTCGCCGGTGACGCCGAGCTGGGGGAGCGGTACGCCGACGCGGTCGCCCCCCTCGTGTGGTCGAGCGCCTCCCGCGAGGGCTTCGTGGGGCAGGTGCAGCGCATGCGTACGCGTGTCACCGACAACATCCCCGCGGATCAGCTCCACCAGCAGATCAAGCTCGGGCCCGGCGGCATCCGCGACATCGAGTTCACCGTGCAGCTCCTGCAGCTGGTCCACGGGCAGACCGACGAGGAGGTGCGCCAGCGCGGCACGCTGCCCGCGCTCGTCGCCCTGGCCGACGCGGGCTACATCGGGCGCGTCGAGGCCGGCGACTTCGCCCGGGACTACCGCTACCTGCGCCTGCTCGAGCACCGGCTGCAGCTCGAGCGGCTGCACCGCACGCACCTGATGCCGACCGACGAGGAGCGCCTGCGCGCGCTCGCCCGGAGCACCGGCCTCGACGGGCGCGCGGAGGAGCTGGTCGCCCGGTGGACGGCCACCAAGACCCGCGTCCGGACCCTGCACGAGCGGCTCTTCTACCGCCCGCTGCTCGCCGCCGTCGCCTCGCTCCCCGAGGAGACGCTGGCCCTGACGAGCGACCAGGCCGCCGCGCGCCTCTCCGCCATCGGCTTCGTCGACGCGCGCGGCGCCCTCGCCCACATCCGGGCGCTCTCGCAGGGCGTCTCCCGCAGCTCCGCCATCCAGCGCCACCTCCTCCCGGTGCTCCTGCAGTGGTTCGCCGACGGACCGGATCCCGACCACGGCCTGCTCGCGTTCCGCCGGCTCAGCGAGGCGCTGGGGGAGGCGACGTGGTTCCTCCGCATGCTGCGCGACTCCGCGGGCGCGGCGCAGCGGCTGACGCAGGTGCTGTCCGGATCCCGCTACGTCTCCGAGCTCCTCGACCGCGTGCCCGAGGCCGCCGCGTGGCTCGCCCGCGACGAGGACCTCCGTCCGCGCTCCCGTGCCGCCCTCGACGAGGAGGCCGTCGCCACGGTCAACCGGCACCCGACGGCCGACGCCGCGGCCGCGGCGCTGCGGACGCTCCGACGTCGCGAGATCCTGCGACTGGCGATCGGCGCCATCGTGGGCGTCACGCACGTCGAGACCCTCGGGCCCGCGCTGGCCGACATCACGACGGCGACCCTGCGCGGGGTGATGCGCGCCATCCGCCGCGAGGACGGGCCCTGGCCCGAGTACGCCGTGGTCGCCATGGGCCGCTACGGCGGCGCGGAGCTCGGCTTCGGATCCGACGCCGACGTGATGCACGTGTACCGCCCGATCGCCGGCATGGACCCCGACCTCGCCCAGCGGCGGGCGCAGCTCATCGTGCAGGAGCTCACGCGCCTGACCGAGGACTCGCGCCTCCCGCTCGACCTCGACACGGGACTCCGCCCCGAGGGACGCAACGGACCCGTCGTCCGCTCGTTCGCCTCGTACCGCGCCTACTACGAGCGCTGGTCCCTGACCTGGGAGGCGCAGGCGCTCCTGCGCGCGCGGGGCGTCGTCGGAGACAGCGGTCTCATCGCGGACTTCACGGAGCTGGCGGACCGGATCCGGTACCCGGCGGCCATCGGCGACACCGACATCCGGGAGATCAAGCGCATCAAGGCGCGCGTGGAGAACGAGCGCCTCCCGCAGGGCGCCGACCCGACGCGGCACCTGAAGCTCGGGCGCGGCTCGCTCAGCGACGTCGAGTGGCTCGTCCAGCTCCTGCAGCTGCAGCACGCGCACGCGCATCCGGCCATGCGCACGCCCACGACGCTCGGCGCGCTCGACGCGGCCGTCGACGCCGGGCTCGTCGCGGCCGAGGACGCCGACCGCCTGCGCGACGCCTGGGTCCTCGCCTCCCGCGTGCGGTCCGCCATGACCCTCTGGACCAACCGCACGGCGGACGTCCTGCCCGCCGACCGCGCGGCGCTGGACGCCATCGCCCGCCTCCTCGAGTACCCGCCGGGATCGGCGAGCGTGCTCGAGGAGGAGTACCTCGGCGTGACGCGCCGCTCGCGCGCCGTCTTCGAGCGGCTGTTCTACGGGATCGACGAGCAGCCCGGACCCCGCGGCGCCTGACCGCCGTCGGCGGCGCGGGCCCCGCGTCGCGCGCACCCGCGCCCGGAACCGTCGGCCCCACGACGACGGGCCGCCCTCCCGGAGGAGGACGGCCCGTGCGTCACGCGCCCGGATGCCGGTCGCAGAGGGGATCAGACGCCGTAGTACAGCTCGAACTCGAACGGGTGCGGGCGCTGGGCGAGCGGCTTGATCTCGTTCTCGCGCTTGTACTCGATCCACGTCTCGATGAGGTCGGGCGTGAACACGTTGCCGGCCGTGAGGAACTCGTGGTCGGCCTCGAGGGCGTCCAGCGCGGCGCCGAGCGACGCGGGCACCTGCGGGATGTTCTTCGCCTCCTCGGGCGGCAGCTCGTAGAGGTCCTTGTCGACGGGCTCGTGCGGCTCGATGCGGTTCTTGATGCCGTCGAGGCCCGCCATCAGCTGGGCGGCGAACGCGAGGTACGGGTTCCCCGAGGCGTCGGGCGCGCGGAACTCGATGCGCTTCGCCTTCGGGTTGGTGCCCGTGATGGGGATGCGGATCGACGCCGAGCGGTTGCCCGCCGAGTACACGAGGTTCACGGGCGCCTCGAAGCCGGGGACGAGGCGGTGGTACGAGTTCACCGTCGGGTTCGTGAAGGCCAGGATGGCGGGCGCGTGCTTGAGGATGCCGCCGATGTACCAGCGCGCGACGTCCGACAGGCCGCCGTAGCCCGCCTCGTCGTAGAAGAGCGGCTTGCCGTCGTTCCAGAGCGACTGGTGCGTGTGCATGCCCGAGCCGTTGTCGCCGAACAGGGGCTTCGGCATGAACGTGGCCGTCTTGCCCCACTGCTCGGCCGTGTTCTTGACGATGTACTTGAACTTCAGGACGTCGTCCGCCGCGTGCACCATCGTGTTGAAGCGGTAGTTGATCTCGGCCTGTCCGCCCGTGCCCACCTCGTGGTGCGCGCGCTCCAGGATGAGGCCGGCGTCGATCAGCTTGAGGCTGATGTCGTCGCGGAGGTCGGCCTGCTTGTCGACCGGGCTCACGGGGAAGTAGCCGCCCTTGTAGGGGGTCTTGTTGGCGAGGTTGCCGCCCTCCTCCTCACGGCCCGAGTTCCAGGCGCCCTCCTCGGAGTCGACCGAGTAGAAGCTCGTGTGCTGGTTCACCTCGTAGCGGACGTCGTCGAAGATGTAGAACTCCGCCTCGGGGGCGAAGAACGCGGTGTCGGCGATGCCCGTCGCGGAGAGGTACTTCTCGGCCTTCTTGGCCACCTGGCGCGGGTCGCGGGCGTAGATCTCGCCGTTGCGGGGGTTGTAGATGTCGAACACCATGATGAGGGTGCGCTCGATGCGGAACGGGTCGATGTAGGCCGTCGTCACGTCGGGGATGAGCTGCATGTCCGACTCGTGGATGCTCGCGAAGCCGCGGATGGACGACCCGTCGAACATCTGGCCGACGGAGAAGAACTCCTCGTCGACGGTGGAGGCCGGGATGTTGAAGTGCTGCTGGACGCCGGGGAGGTCGGTGAACCGGAGGTCGAGGAACTTGACGTCGGTGTCCTTGATGAACGCGAGCACCTCGGATGAGTCTCTGAACATGTGGTGTCTCCAAAAGGGGGCCGGAGCGGATGAGACTGACGGTTTCAGCCTCTCCGACCCTAGGGGGAAGGGGTTACCTCGCCATAACCGCCGTGTTTCCGCGATGTTACGCAGGCCGGCCCGGGCGCGTCGGCGACTGTCCGCACGTCCCCTCGACCAGGGGATCCAGCGATCGCGCGCCTAGGATCGGGGCGTGCCCGCGACCCCCTACGACCCCGACCTCGGCGATCCCGGACGGAACAGATGGCCGGGCGAGCGCCTCGGGCTCCCGGAGCGGGGGCGCGGCTCCGTGGCACGCGCCGGCCGCCGCATCGTCGGGATCTGCATCGACTGGGCCCTCGCGGTCCTCGTCTCGTGGGCCTTCTTCTCGTACGACGCGACGGCGACGCTCGTCATCTTCGCCGTGATGCAGTACGCGCTCACCGTCACCCTCGGCGGCAGCGTGGGCCACGTCATCCTCGGCATGCGCGTGCGCCCGCTCTCCGGCGGCTACGTCTCGCTCTGGCGCCCCGCCCTCCGCACCGTCCTGCTGTGCCTGGTCGTGCCGGCCGTGGTCTGGAACGCCGACCAGCGCGGCCTGCACGACGTGTTCTCGGGCACGGTGCTCGTCCGCACGTCCTGACGCGATCCGGCGTGCCGACACCGGTCAGCCCGGCTCGCACCCCAGGTAGACGAGCTCCGGATCCACGCCGCCCAGCACCACGCGCGCGGGGGAGCCGGCGCGGACGGCGCCGAGCTCGCGGCTCTCGGTCTCGCGCCCGTCGTCCGAGCGTCCGGTGGTCACCTCGAAGCGCGCGAGCGCCGCGCTGCAGTCCTCCGGGGCGGTCATGTCGAGCAGCGTGCAGGACGTGGTGTCCACGCACTCGCTCGCGCGCGAGGCGGGGTCGAGCACGGGCTCGACGACCGCTCCCTGCGTCAGATCCGCGCCGATGGTCGTGAACCGGGCGCGCGTCGAGTCCTGGAACGAGACGAGGACGACCAGGACGCCCGCGAGCGCGCAGACCGCGGCGATCGACGGACCGAGACCGCGACGCGCGAGCTCGCGACGGGAGCGGCCGTAGGGGTGCAGCCGTTCCGTCGACGGCGCGGGCGGGCGGCGCCCCTCGGGCGCAGAAGCGGCGGCCGGGGCGCCGGGCATCGACGCCGTCGGCGCCGTTCCCGTGCGATGCGCCAGGAGCAGGACGTCCCGGGCGAGGGTCAGCCGGACGAAACGCTCGTGCGCGATGCGCAGCTGCTGCGGCGTCGCCCCGGGGAGCCGGTCCGGATGCGTCTCACGGGCCCGGCGCGCGTAGGCCCGGCTGACGGTGGTCCGGTCGGCGTGCACCGCGACGCCGAGCAGCGCCGCAGCGGAGACCGGATCCATGGGCTCAGTCTGCGCCGGGCGCGGGTCCCGCGCAAACGGGCGCCGACCCGTTGGTCAGCGCGCGCGCGACGGGCGGACCTTGAACGGGTCGACGCCCTTCGGGATGGGCATGCTGTTCTGGCCCAGGGAGGTCAGGCGGTTGTTGACCGCGAGCACCTCGGCCTTGGTGATCGTGCGCGGGAAGCGCTGGAGGCGTCCGGCGAGCTTGTGCAGCTCCACGGAGTCGGCGTCCGGTCCGACGAAGACGAAGTGCACGGGCACGTTGGGGAGCACGCGCGCGATCTTGCGGCGCTCGTCCTCGAGCATCCGCGTCGTGCGGCTCTTCGGGCCCTCGCCGATCAGGGCGACACCGGGTCGGCCGACGGCGCGGTAGACCGCGTCCTGCGACTTCCCGTTGACCGCGACCGGCATCTCGCTGCCGACCCAGCCGCGCTTGAGCGAGCTGCGGAGGACGACGCCGACCGCGCCGGGCTGGCCCTTGATCTGCAGGTACGCGGCGCGCTCGGCCTTGCGCCCGAGGACGATGAGGAAGGCCAGGATGCCTGCGAACACGCCGGCGATCACGAAGAGGATCGCGGTGAGCCAGTTGCCGCCCGTCGCGAAGACGGCGAGCAGCACGCCGACGACGATCGGCCCCAGCAGCGCCAGGAGCATCCACCACACGGAGCTCTTGTCGTACCGCCGGGTCATCTGGAAGACCTGCCACATCTGCTTGATGCGGCCGGGTTCCTTGGGCGCCTTCGGAGAGGCTGTCTTGCGGGCCATGGTGCTCAGGATACCCGGTGGCCGGAGCGGCCCCGCACCGGCACCGCGCCCGCTCCCTCACAGGCCGTCCGACCGCGCCGCGTCCCCCGGAGGGCGCCGAGCGGTCGCGTGGGCGCCCGGCGTGGCGGATCCTCGCGCAGATGGGATCCCGGGCCTCCGGAGCGGGGCCGGAGAGGACGGTGGCCATGCACGGAGCACGCGGCGGGACGGATGCGCGGCGGGTGGCGCACGCCCGCGTCGAGCGGGAGGCGGGCCGGGCATCGCCGCCGGGTCTGCTGCGCGGCGGTGGGAGACGACGGCCGGGGGAGGGCCCCGCGGAACGCGGCACGATCCTGGCGGGGTACCGGCTCGTCCGGCTCATCGGACGCGGGGAGCACGCGGAGGTCTACCTCGGGCAGCCGCTGCATCGCGACGGTGCGTCCGAGGACGGGTCGGGCAACGTCGCGGTCAAGGTCGTGCTCGCCTCGCGCCGGAGCAGGGGCGACGCGGAGATCCTCGCCCTGCAGGCCGTCGACTCCGAGCACGTCGTCCGGCTGCTCGACGTCGCGACGCTCGGAGACGGCGGTCTGTGCCTGGTGCAGTCCCTCTGCGCGCGGGGCACGGCGGCCGCGCTCGTCGGGAGGAGGGGCGGCCTCACGCCGGGGGAGGTGGTCACGCTGATCGCCTCCGTCCTGCGGGGACTCGGCGACCTGCATGAGGCGGGCATGGCGCACGGCGCGCTGGACCTCACCCACGTCCTCGTGGACGCGTCGGGTCGGCCGGTGCTCGGCGGACTGGGCTCCGCCCGTGTGCCGGGTGCCGCGGACGCCGATCACGCCGCCGCCGCACCGCTACCGGGGACGGATCCGATCGAGCACGACCTGGCGAGGGTGGCGCGGATGGCCGCCGCCCTGCGTCCCGCGCGCGACCCGAGGACGGGCCCGTCGGGATCGTCCTGGGACGCCTGGCTCACGCTGCTCGACGACGCGGTCCACGGCGAATCGGACCTCGACGCCCACGACCTCGCCGATCGACTGCTGGAGGTCGCGGATGCCGCGCCGTTGGCCGACGCGGTCGCCGGCGACCCGGAGGACGCTGGAGCGGCCGCCTTCCGCGACGCGGCCCCCGCATCGCCGCGCACCACGTCGACGGCCCGGGCGCGGGACGCGGCGCGGAGGAGCCCCGAGACGCCGCCTGCCGGAGCTGCCGGGACGCACCGTCACCGTGCTGAGCGCGAGTCGTTCGGTCGACGATCGGCCGGCCGCCTGCGCGTGGTCCGCGGATCCGTCGCTCGCGAGCTGGCCGTCGTGCGACCGCGCGTGTGGATCGGCGGCACCGCAGCCCTCCTCGTCGCGATCTCCGGAGCCGTCGCCGTGCCGATGCTGGCTGCGGCAGCGCACGACACCCCGCCGGCGGCCGTCGACCCGACCGCGCCCCTCTCGCCGGCGACCGACGGGGACACCCCGGCCCCGGCGGCCCCCGGACCCGCCGAGCCGTCGGCGGACGCGGTCGCGACGGGATCGCCGGACCCGGACGTCGCCGCGCCGGCGCTGCTGCGTCTCCGCGCGGCATGCCTCGGATCCGGCACCGAGGGCTGCCTCGCCGGGGTGGATCAGCCGGACTCCGCCATGGAGGACGCCGACCGCGCCGCGTCCCGCTCGGGGCCCCAGGACGGCGCCGAGCTGCACGAATCGGATCGTCTCGACCGCGCCCAGCGCCTCGGCGACACCGCCCTCATCACCCTGCACGCGAACGGGGAGGAGGCCCCGGGACGCCGACCGGCCTCCCTCCTGATCGTCAGGGGGGAGGCCGGGTGGCGGATCCGCGATCTCATGGACGACCGGTGAGGTCGTCCGAGACGCGTCTACCTCAGATGCCGAGATCGGCGTCGAACGCGCCCGCCTCGAGGCGGTTCTTCACCGCGACGAGGAAGCGGGACGCGTCCGCGCCGTCGACGATCCGGTGGTCGTACGAGAGCGCCAGGTACACGGTCGATCGGATGGCGATCGTGTCCTGCCCGTCGGCGGTGATGACGACGGGACGCTTGGTGACGATGCCCGTGCCGAGGATGGCCGACTGCGGGAGGAACACCACGGGGGTGTCGAAGAGCGCTCCGCGCGAGCCCGTGTTGGTGAGCGTGAACGTGCCGCCCGCGAGCTCGTCCGGCGACAGCTTGTTGTCGCGCGTGCGGGCCGCGAGGTCGGCGATCTCGGTCGCGAACTGGGCGAGGTCCTTGCCCTCCGCGTCCTTGACCACGGGCGTGAGCAGACCGCGCTCGGTGTCGACCGCGATGCTGATGTTCTCGTGGTCCGGGTAGACGATGCTGTCGCCGTCGACCGTGGCGTTGACGACCGGGTACGCCCGGAGCGCCTCGGCCGCGGCCAGCGCGAAGAACGGCAGGAAGGACAGCTTGACGCCGGTCTTCTGGAGGAAGTCGCCCTTCACGCGGTCCCGGAAGCGCGCCACCTTCGTGACGTCGACCTCGACCACCGAGGTGAGCTGGGCCGTGGACTGCATGGAGACGACCGCGCGGTCGGCGATCAGCTTGCGCATGCGCGACATCTTGGCCGTCGTCCCGCGGAGCGGCGAGGTCTCGAGGGGGGCGGCGACCGGCGCGGTGGCGGCCGAGGCCGTCGGGGTGCTGGCAGCGGAGGCGGCGGCCTCGGCGGCGGCGAGCACGTCCTCCTTGCGGATGCGCCCGCCCACGCCGGTGCCGGTCACGGAGCCGATGTCCACGCCGCGCTCGTTGGCGAGCTTGCGCACCAGCGGGGTGACGTATCCGGCGTTGCCCGACGCGGCGGGGGTCGGAGCGGCGGGGGTCGGAGCGGCGGGGGAGGCCGGAGCCGGAGCCGCAGCGGCAGCGGCAGGCGCGGCGACGGGAGCCGCCGGCGCGGGAGCAGGTGTCTCCTCGGGAGCGGGTGCGGGCTCCGCCTCGGCGGGTGCGGGCTCGGGCTCCACGGGTGCGGGCGCCTCGGAGTCGTCGTCCGCCTCGGTGGAGGGGGTGACCTGGTCGTCGACGGCCTCCTCGGCCGGCTCCTCCTGCTGGACGGGCTCGGACTCGGCGGCGGGCTCATCGGCCGGAGCGTCGCCTCCGCCCGAGCCGTCGCCGATGCGCACGAGGACCGCGCCGACCTCGACGGTCTCGTCCTCCTGGACCAGGATCTCCTCGATGATGCCGGCCACCGGCGACGGGATCTCGGTGTCGACCTTGTCGGTCGAGACCTCGAGCAGGGGCTCGTCGACCTCGACGTGGTCGCCGACGTTCTTGAGCCAGCGGGTCACCGTGCCCTCGGTGACGCTCTCGCCGAGTGCGGGGAGGTTGACGGATTCGCTCATGGGGTTGTCTCCTTCAGGCCCGACTCCGGACCCGGCTTGTGTGTCGGTGTTGGCGGGGTGCTACAGGGCGTGCAGAGGAGTCCCGGCGAGAGCCAGGTGGGCCTCTCCGAGCGCCTCGTTCTGAGTGGGGTGGGCGTGCACCAGGTTGGCGACGTCCTCGGGGTAGGCCTCCCAGTTCACGATGAGCTGGCCCTCGCCGATGAGCTCGCCGACGCGCGCGCCGATCATGTGGATGCCGACGACGGGACCGTCCTGCACCCGCACGACCTTGACCGAGCCGGCCGTGCCGAGGATGGAGCTCTTGCCGTTGCCGCCGAGGTTGTACTCGTAGCTGGAGACCTTGTCGGCGCCGAACTTCTCGACGGCCTTCGCCTCGCTGTAGCCGACGCTCGCGACCTCGGGGTCGGAGTAGGTGACCTTGGGGATGTTGATGTCCTCGACGACGACGGGCTTGTTGCCCGCGATCTCCTCGGCGACGAACATGCCCTGCTGGAAGCCGCGGTGCGCGAGCTGCAGGCCGGGGACGATGTCGCCGACGGCGTAGACGCCGGGGACGCTGGTCTGGAGGCGCTCGTCCGTCAGCACGAAGCCGCGGTCGGTCTTCACGCCGGCCTCCTCGAAGCCGAGGCCCTGCGTCGCCGGGCCGCGTCCGACGGCGACGAGCAGGAGATCGGCGTCGTACGCGGTGCCGTCCTCGAGGGTGACCTGGACCCCCTGGTCGTCCTGCGTGACCGACTTGAAGCGCACGCCGAGCGAGAACGCGATGCCGCGCTTGCGGAAGGCGCGCTCGAACTGCTTGCTGATCGACTCCTCCTCGTTGGGCACGAGGTGGGGGAGGGCCTCGATGATCTGCACCTCGACGCCGAAGGAGCGCCAGACGGAGGCGAACTCCACGCCGATCACGCCGCCGCCGAGGATGGCGACCTTCTTGGGGATGTAGTCGAGCTCGAGGGCCTGCTCGCTCGTGATGACGCGGCCGCCGATCTCGAGGCCGGGCAGCGTGCGCGAGTAGGAGCCCGTCGCGAGGACGACGCTCTTCCCCGTGATGGTCTGGTCGCCGACCTGGACGGTCGTGCCGGACGTGAGGCGGCCCTCGCCCTCGATGACGGTGATGCCGCGGGCCTTGATGAGACCCTGGAGGCCCTTGTACTTGCTGGCGACGATGGCCTCGCGGTACGCGTTGACCCGGGCGATGTCCACGCCCTCGAAGCTGACGTTGACGCCGTACTTCTCCGACTCCCGCGACACGTCGGCGACCTCGGCCGAGTGCAGGAGCGCCTTCGTGGGGATGCAGCCGCGGTGGAGGCAGGTGCCGCCCAGCTTGCCCTTCTCCACGAGGCCCACGGTCTTGCCCAGCTGCACCGCGCGGAGGGCGGCTGCGTAGCCACCGCTCCCGCCGCCGAGCACCACCACGTCAAAGTTCTGTTCCGACACCCAGGATCTCCCTCGTATGCATCAAGGTCGTCTCATGCGACCGCCCGACCGGGCAGGCGCGGGACCCCCTCAGGAGGCCTCTCCGAGCCTACTACGCGCGTGTAAAACCGGCGGCCAGGGCTAGGAGCGTGCGCACCGCCACGCCGGTCGGCCCCTTGCCGGTGAAGCCGTGCCCGCCGCCCTTGTTGTGCGACGGACCCGCGATGTCGATGTGCGCCCACGGGATCCGCGGGGCGTCGTCGGCGTCGCTCGTGCGGCCCACGAACTCCTTCAGGAAGATCCCGGCGACGAGCATGCCGCCCGCGGGGTTGCCGGGCTTGACGTTGGCGATGTCCGCGACGTCCGAGTTGAGGAGCGCGCGCATCTCCTCGGGCAGGGGCATGCCCCACATGGGCTCGCCCTGCTCCCGCGCGACCCCCAGCAGCCGGGCCACCAGGTCGTCGTCGCCCATCACGGCCGAGTACCGCTCGCCGAGCGCGACGACCTGCGCGCCCGTGAGGGTCGCGATGTCGATGACGGCGTCGGGGTGCTCCTCGCTCGCCGCGACGAGCCCGTCCGCCATGACGAGACGGCCCTCCGCGTCGGTGTTCAGCACCTCGACGGTCGTCCCGCCGCGCATGCGGAGCACGTCGTCGGGGCGGATGGCGGATCCGGAGGGCATGTTCTCCGCGATGCAGAGCCACGCGGTGAGCCGCACGGGCAGCTCGAGCCGCGCCGCCGCGACGACGACCTCGAGGATCGTGGCCGCCCCGGTCATGTCGTACTTCATGCCGATCATCGGGACGGCGGGCTTCAGCGAGATCCCGCCGGTGTCGTAGGTGATGCCCTTGCCCACGAGGGCGAGGTGGCGCGTGGCCCCGGCGGGGGAGTAGGCGACCTTCACGAGGCGCGGCGGGCGGGTCGAGCCCTGGCCGACCCCGAGGATCCCCCCGAAGCCGTCCGCGGCGAGCGCCTCCTCGTCCCAGACGCGGACGTCGACGGGGAGTCCCGCGGTGCGCGCGTGCACGGCGTCGACGAAGGTGGCCGGGTAGAGGTCGAGGGGCGGCGTGTTGACCAGGTCCTTCGTGCCCGCCACGGCGTCCGCGACGGCGAGGGCCCGGGCGACGGCCTCGTCGGCGTCCTCCGCGGTCCAGGAGTCGCCGTGCGCGGCCACGGTGATGACGGAGGCCCGCGGCTTCTGCCCCGCGAGCGAGCCATGGCGGTAGGAGTCGAAGGAGTAGACGCCGAGCGCGGCGCCCTCGAGGACGGCGGTGAGCTCGTCGAGGCCGGTCACCGGCAACGCCAGCACCACGCTCTCGACGCCGCGCAGCTGGCGGGTGGCGGATCCGGCCGCGTACCGGAGGGCGACGGCGTCGAGGGCGGCGGATCCGACGCCCACGAGCGCGACCGCCCGGGCGGCCGTGCCGGTGCCGGCCACGCGCGTCACCTCGTCCCGTCCTCCCGTGACGCCGAGCGCCACGAGGTCCGCGGGGTCGAGCTCGAGGCCCTCGGGCGCGTGCACGCGGATGCCCTCGTTCTCGGAGGAGACGGCGACGACGAGGACGTCGGCCGCGGTCTCGACGGCGCGGTCGGGGGACACGGTGAGGAGGGGAGTGGTCATGGGCCACGAGCCTATCGACGGCGGGGTGCGCGCCCCTCCGCGTCCGCCCCGCGAGACGCAGCACGTGTTCGCTCTGGGCCGCACGGCGGCGGCCGGCATCCGGGGAGGGCCTCCGGGAGCGCGGCCTAGAGTTGTGGCATGGCTGACGCGGACGGACTGTACGAGATCGACACCGACATCGGCGAGGTCCCGACCGGCCTCCCCCTCGTCGCCGGGCTCACCGGGTTCTCCGACGCCGGTTCCGGCGTCTCGCAGGTCAGCGCGTACCTCCTCGAGACCCTCAGCCACCGCGACGTGCTCCGCTTCGACACCGACACGCTCCTCGACTACCGCGCCCGGCGTCCCACCATCTACTTCGACCAGGACCACCTCGCCGACTACCGCCCGGCCCGGCTCGCCCTGTACCTGGCGCACGACGAGGTCGGCCAGCCGTTCCTCCTCCTGACCGGCTTCGAGCCCGACTTCCGCTGGGAGGCCTTCACGGCGGCGGTGATCGGGATCATCGACCGGTACCGCGTGTCGACCACCACGTGGGTGCACAGCATCCCGATGCCCGTGCCGCACACGCGCGACATCAACGTGACGGTGAGCGGCAACCGCTCGGAGCTCATCGACGCGCTCTCGGTCTGGAAGCCCCACACGCAGGTCCCCGCCAACGCGCTCCACCTGGTCGAGCACCGCCTGCACGACGCCGGGCACCCGGTCGCCGGCTTCGTGCTGCTCGTGCCGCACTACCTCGCCGACACCGAGTTCCCGCTCGCCGCGGTCGCCGCCCTCGAGAGCATCAGCGCCGCGACCGGCCTCATCTTCCCCACCGACCGCCTGCGCGAGGAGGGCCGCGACTTCGTCGGCCGCATCGACGAGCAGGTCGCCGGCAACCAGGAGCTCGCCCGTCTCGTGACGACGCTCGAGGAGCGGTACGACAGCTACATGGAGGACACGCCGCTCAAGTCGCCCCTGACGGACGAGGACGGCGTGCTGCCCTCCGCCGACGAGATCGCCGCGGAGCTCGAGAAGTTCCTGGCACGCCGACGCCCGGGGGACGGCGAGTCGGCCTGACGCCCTCGACAGACGGGGCTCGATAGCCGGGACGCGCGCGCCCGCACGTCCCGCCGCCGGTATCCTCGTCCGGATGTCCACCCGCCGCGCCCGCATCGTCCTTGGCGTGGCGATGGCCGCGTACCTCTCCTCCGTCCTCCAACGCGGATCGCTCGGCATCGCCTCGGTCGAGGCCGGAGAGAGGTTCCACGCGTCGGCGTCGCTGCTCTCCACGCTGGCCGTCGCGCAGCTCGTGGTCTACGCGGCGCTGCAGGTCCCCGTGGGCGTGCTCGTGGACCGGATCGGGCCGCGCGTGCTCCTCGCGAGCGGGGCGCTGCTCATGGTCGCCGGCCAGATCACCCTCGCGCTCTCCACGTCGCTCGAGGTCGCCGTGCCCGCCCGCATGCTCGTCGGCGCCGGGGACGCCGTGACCTTCGTCTCGGGCCTGCGCCTCATCAACTCATGGTTCCCCGGACCCCGCGTGCCCGTGCTGTCGCAGTGGTTCGCGAACGTCGGGCAGCTGGGACAGGTCCTCTCGGCCGTCCCCCTCTCTCTCGTGCTGCACACCGCCGGGTGGACGCCGGCCTTCGTGGGCTCCGCCTCCGTGGCCGTCGTGGCCTTCCTCGCCGTCGTCGTCGCCGTGCGCGATCGGCCGGCCGGGGACCCGGCGCCCCCGCGCGCCACGTGGGGCGAGTCCTCGCGGGAGCTCGTGCGGAGCCTCCGCCGACCGGGGACGCGACTCGGATTCTGGTCGCACTTCGTGACGCAGTCCTCGGGCGTCGTGTTCAGCCTGCTCTGGGGCTTCCCGTTCCTCGTGGGCGCGCTGGGCTACAGCCCGGCGCTCGCCTCGGGCCTGCTCATCGTCATCGTCGCGGCGGGCATGGTGGTGGGTCCCGTCATCGGGATCCTCACGGGCCGCTTCCCGTTCCGGCGGTCCAATCTCGTCCTCGGCATCGTGGTGATGATGGGGATCGCCTGGGCGGTCGTGCTCCTCTGGCCCGGCCTGCCGCCCCTGTGGGCCGTGGTGCTCGTGGTCGTCGCGATCGGCATCGGCGGACCGGGATCGCAGGTCGGCCTCGACTTCGCCCGGACCTTCAACCCGCCGCGGAGCCTCGGCGCCGCCTCCGGAGTGGTCAACGTGGGCGGGTTCACCGCGAGCTTCACGATGATGCTGCTCATCGGGATCGCGCTCGACGTGCAGGACGGGATCCGCGTCGCCGGAGGCGCCCCCAGCGACCTGTACTCCTTCGACTCTTTCCGCGTCGCGTTCGCCGTGCAGTACCTCGTGGTCGGCTTCGGCGCCCTCATGCTCGTGCGCACCCGCCGTCGGACGCGACGCCTGATGGCCGACGAGGGAATACGGGTGGGGCCGCTCTGGGTTGCCTACCTCGACAGGCGACGACGACGCCGCGGGTGACGCCGGCCCGCCCGGGCCGCATTGGCTCGTCCTCGCGCACATCCGTGCAATAATCAGGTACGGACCCGTTCATGTCCCGCATCTCGCGCCACCTCGGTGGTGCACGAGCATCGGACTTGACATGGGTCCTAGCAATGTCCGAAAACAACCCCGACCCACCTCCGGCAGGTCACCCCGCAGAGCCACCGCGGAGCGCACGACCGGTCGCCCGTGGGGACGAAAGGTGTTCGCATGGCCACCCCCTCCACCCCGTCCGCCACCCTGGACGCGGCGACCGCGACCGGCTCGGCCGACGACTCCGCGACGGGCGAGGCGACGGCACCCGCCAAGCGCGCTCCCGCCCGCAAGGCGCCGGCCGCGAAGGCCGGCGCGGCCAAGACCACGGCGGCGAAGGCCCCGACGAAGGCCGCCGCCGCGAAGGCCGCCGCGGCGGAGGCGGATGCAGCTGCCGCGCCCTCGGACGAGGCCGCCCCCGCGACACCCGCCAAGGCTCCCACCGCGCGCCAGAAGGCCGCCGCCGCGAAGAAGGCCGCCGCCGCCGCGAGCACCGACGAGGCATCCACCCCGGCCAAGGCCCCGCGCAAGACCGCCGCGAAGAAGACCGCCCCCGCCGCGGACGGCCCCGGCGACGCGTCCGACGAGGACGCCGACGAGGTCGTGGCGCCCGCCGCCGAGGACGACTCCGAGGACGAAGCGGTCGAGGACGGCGCACCCAAGCCGCCCGTCGTGCTGGAGCCGCTGCCCACCGGCGCCATGGTCCTGTCGAACAAGGAGGAGGACGAGGACGTCCCCGTCTACTCGACCACCATCACCGGCGCCACGGCCGACCCCGTCAAGGACTACCTCAAGCAGATCGGCAAGGTCGCGCTGCTCAACGCCGCGGAGGAGGTCGAGCTCGCCATGCGCATCGAGGCCGGTCTCTTCGCCGAGGACAAGCTGGCGAACACGCCCGGCATCTCCCGCGAGCTCGAGCGCGAGCTGCGCTGGGTGGCCCGCGACGGCCAGCGCGCGAAGAGCCACCTGCTCGGCGCCAACCTCCGCCTCGTCGTGAGCCTCGCCAAGCGCTACACGGGTCGCGGGATGCAGTTCCTCGACCTCATCCAGGAGGGCAACCTCGGCCTCATCCGCGCGGTCGAGAAGTTCGACTACACCAAGGGCTTCAAGTTCTCCACGTACGCCACGTGGTGGATCCGCCAGGCGATCACGCGCGCGATGGCCGACCAGGCCCGCACCATCCGCATCCCGGTGCACATGGTCGAGGTCATCAACAAGCTCGCCCGCGTGCAGCGCCAGATGCTGCAGGACCTGGGCCGTGAGCCCACGCCCGAGGAGCTGTCGCGCGAGCTCGACATGACGCCCGAGAAGGTCATCGAGGTCCAGAAGTACGGCCGCGAGCCCATCTCCCTGCACACGCCGCTCGGCGAGGACGGCGACAGCGAGTTCGGCGACCTCATCGAGGACACCGAGGCCGTCGTGCCCGCCGACGCCGTGGGCTTCACCATGCTGCAGAAGCAGCTGGAGTCGCTCCTCGATTCGCTCTCCGAGCGCGAGGCCGGCGTGATCCGCATGCGCTTCGGCCTCGGCGACGGCATGCCGAAGACCCTCGACCAGATCGGCGACACGTTCGGCGTCACGCGCGAGCGGATCCGCCAGATCGAGTCGAAGACCATGGCCAAGCTCCGCCACCCGTCGCGTTCGCAGTCGCTGCGCGACTACCTCGAGTAGGCCGTGCCCCTGCGCCTCGCCGTCGCCGCGGGACGGGCCGCCCGCTGGGCCGCCCGTCTCCGCGGTGGCGGCTCCGCCGTGCCCGGCGTCGTCGCCCTCCGTCTCGAGCCGCGCTTCCTCGAGCGCACCATCGCGGACCTCCCGCACGGCGTCGTCGCCGTCACCGGGTCCAACGGCAAGTCGACGACCACGCACATGCTCACCGCGGTGCTCCGCGCCCACGGCCTCCGCGTCTTCACGAACCCCTCCGGGGGGAACCTGCCGCAGGGCATCGCGTCCGCCGTGCTCGCGGACGCCGACGCGTCGGGCCGGCTGGACGCCGACGTGGCCGTGCTGGAGATCGACGAGGCCTACGGCGTCGCGCTCTCCGCGCTGCTGACCCCCCGCACGGTGCTGCTGCTCAACATCCAGATCGACCAGCTCAACCGCTTCCACGAGCCCGACCGAGTGGTCGGCATGCTGGAGCGCATCGCCGCGACCGCGACCGAGGCCGTCGTCGCGAATCGCGACGACGCGAACGTCAACGCCATCGCCGCCCACGCCGCGTCGCACGGCCGCGCCGCGGTCGACTGGTTCGGCGTCTCCCCGGGCCTGCTCGACGCGAGCAAGCACGGCCTCGCGTCCGCCCCGCGCTACGGGAGCGAGGCGCCGGCGCCCATCGAGGCCCCCGCCGCGGTCGAGGCCGTGGCGCTCGAGGGCCGCGACGCCGTCTTCCGCCTCGCCTCCGGGGAGGTCACCGCGAGCCTGCCGTCCCGTGGGCTGCACTACGCGGTCGACGCGGCCGGGGCGCTCGCGACCGCACGCCGCGTCCTCGGCGACCGGTTCGACCCGGCCCTCGCCGCCCAGGGGCTCGGCTCCGTCGCCGCCGTCTACGGTCGCGGCGAGATGCTGCGCGCCGGGGACGAGGACATCGAGATCATCATGATGAAGAACCCGGCGAGCCTGCAGATGAACCTCGACGCGCTCGGCGACCCGCCCGAGCAGGTGCTGCTCGCCGTCGACGACGGCACGCCCGACCCGTCCTGGATCTACGACACCGACCTCTCCGCGCTCACGCACGCCGACATCGTGTCCGGCACGAAGGGCTACCAGCTCGCCGTGCGCTTCGGCTACGAGGGCCTCGAGGTCGGCCGCGTCGAGCCCGACCTGCGACGAGCCGTGCAGGCGTTCCTCGCGCTCGAGAAGCCGAGCCGCGGGGTCAAGACCATGATCGTCAACTACGAGCAGATGATGGCGATCCGCCGCGTCCTCGGATACACGGACCTCGAGGGAGGACCCGCGTGAGCGACGTCCTGCGCATCCTGCACCTCTACCCGGAGGAGCTCGGCATCAACGGCGACCGCGGCAACGTCACGGTCCTCGTGGAGCGCGCCCGCATCCGCGGCATCCGCACCGAGGTGATGCGGCACGTGCCCGGCGGCGGCCACCCGGGCGATGCCGACATCGTCTTCGCCGGCTCCGGCCCGCTGGCCGCCCAGCGCACGGTCCTGCCGGACCTCGTGGCGCACGCGGCGCACCTCCTCGCGCTGCAGGCGGCTGGCGTCCCGCTCCTCGCCGTGGGCGGCGGCCTCCAGCTGCTGGGGGAGACCGTCCGCCTCATCGACGGCGGCGAGCTGGTGGGCGCCGGCGTGCTGCCGGTGCGCACGACCCTCACGGCGGCGCGCCAGGTGGGCGATCTCGTGGTCGACACGGCGGACGGCGAGCTCGTCGGCTACGAGAACCACGGGTCGACCCTCGACATCGGCGCCCACGCGCCCCTCGGGACCGTGCGGGCCGGATTCGGCAACTCGGGGACCGGCGGCGGGGAGGGCGTCCGCGTCGGCGCGTCGATCGGCACGCACCTGGGCGGCCCCGTGCTGGCCCTCAACCCGCGCCTCGCGGACGAGCTGCTCGGGGCCGCCCTCGCGCGCCACGGCCGCGAGCTGCCCGCCGACATCTCGGGCACGCTCGCCCGGCTCGACGACTGGGCGCGCGAGGCGCGCGCCACCGTCATGGCCCGGCCCGCCCACTACTGACGCGGGTCACCGGGCCGGCGCCCGGAGCCCCACGCACGACGAAGGGCGCATCCTCCGAGGAGGATGCGCCCTTCGGTCGTCAGCCGCAGCCGACGCGCAGTGCGTGCCTAGGAGCGCTCGTCGAGCAAGCGGCTCGACTCGTCGTGCCAGCTCGTGGCGATGGCCGACAGCTTCTCCTGGTACTTCTTGCCGTGGTGGGCGCAGAAGAGGAGCTCGGAGCTGTTGACCTCGACTCGGATGTAGGCCTGCGCCCCGCAGCTGTCGCAGCGGTCGTTGGCGGTGAGCTGGTGGTTGTCGAGCTCGTCGACGGGACGCTCGGTCGCGGTCGGTGTCATGTGATGCTCCCCTCCGGGTCGGGTCGTGGGTCGAGCCGAATGCGTCAAGTAGACCACGTGCTCCCGGGTACCGGCTCCTCGTGGTCCTGCCGTTTCGCTCTGCGCGTAGGCGCGGGGCGGGGACGGCGGGTCGGAGGGGGAGGCACCGGGCGGCGGTTAAGATCGACACCGGCTCGCGTCCGGCGATCGCCGGACGCACATGGAGGACAGCACGTGGCAGCATCCGATTATTCCGCCCGCCATCTCTCCGTCCTCGAGGGGCTTGAGGCGGTCCGCAAGCGGCCCGGCATGTACATCGGGTCGACCGACTCCCGCGGTCTCATGCACTGCCTGTGGGAGATCATCGACAACAGCGTCGACGAGGCGCTCGGCGGCCACGGCGACCGCATCGACGTGCGGCTGCACGGCGACGGCAGCGTGGAGGTGCGCGACACCGCGCGCGGCGTCCCCGTGGACATCGAGCCGAAGACCGGCCTGTCCGGCGTCGAGGTCGTCTTCACGAAGCTGCACGCGGGCGGCAAGTTCGGATCCGGCTCCTACGCCTCCTCGGGCGGCCTGCACGGCGTCGGCGCGTCCGTCGTCAACGCCCTCTCGGAGCGCCTCGACGTGGAGGTCGACCGGGGCGGCAAGACGCACGCCATGTCGTTCCGCCGCGGCGAGCCGGGCGTCTTCGAGGACGAGGGGGAGCCGAGCCCCGACGCGCCCTTCCGCCCGTTCACGTCCGGCAGCGAGCTGCGGGTCGTCGGCAAGGTCCGCAAGGGCGTCACCGGCACGCGGATCCGCTACTGGGCCGACCGGCAGATCTTCACCCGCGGGGCGTCCTTCCTCACCGAGGAGCTGCTCGGCCGCGCGCGCCAGACGGCGTTCCTCGTCCCCGGCCTCGCGATCGACATCGAGGACCTCCGCGGCGAGACCCCCGTCCGGGAGTCCTTCCGCTTCGACGGGGGCATCGCCGAGTTCGTCGACCACCTGGCGGTCGACGCGCCGCTCACCGACACCTGGCGGCTCGAGGGATCCGGCACGTTCACGGAGACCGTGCCCGTCCTCACGGACGGCGGCGCGATGGTGCCGACCGAGCTGACGCGCGAGTGCGCCGTCGACATCGCGCTGCGCTGGGGCACCGGCTACGACACGCGCTTCAAGTCGTTCGTCAACATCATCGCGACGCCCAAGGGCGGCACGCACCAGGCCGGCTTCGAGGCGGGACTGCTCAAGTTCGTCCGCGCGCAGGTCGAGGCCAACGCCCGCAAGCTCAAGGTCGGCACCGACAAGCTCGAGAAGGACGACGTGCTCGCGGGGCTCACGGCCGTGCTGACGGTGCGCTTCCCGGAGCCGCAGTTCGAGGGCCAGACGAAGGAGGTGCTCGGCACCCCGGCCGTGCGCCAGATCGTCTCGCAGGTTGTGCAGAAGACCATGGCCGAGCGCTTCGAGTCGACCCGGCGCGAGGACAAGGCGCAGACCGCCGTGCTCCTGGAGAAGGTCGTCGGCGAGATGAAGTCGCGCATCTCCGCCCGCACGCACAAGGAGACCCAGCGCCGCAAGAACGCGCTCGAGAGCTCCTCGCTGCCCGCCAAGCTCGTCGACTGCCGGTCCAACGACGTCGCCAACAGCGAGCTCTTCATCGTCGAGGGCGACTCCGCGCTCGGCACCGCGAAGCTGGCCCGCGACAGCGAGTACCAGGCGCTGCTCCCCATCCGCGGCAAGATCCTCAACGTGCAGAAGGCCTCGCTGCCGGACATGCTCTCCAACGCGGAGTGCGCGTCCATCATCCAGGTGCTGGGCGCGGGGTCCGGCCGCACGTTCGAGCTGTCGGCGGCGCGCTACGGGAAGATCATCATCATGAGCGACGCCGACGTCGACGGCGCCCACATCCGCACGCTGCTGCTCACGCTGCTGTTCCGCTACATGCGGCCGATGATCGACGAGGGCCGCGTGTTCGCCGCCGTCCCGCCGCTGCACCGCGTCGTGGTCATGAACCCGGGGTCGAAGCCGAACGACGTGGTCTACACCTACTCGGAGCGGGAGCTCGAGGCGGTGCTCGCCCAGGCGAAGCGGCAGGGCAAGCGCTACCAGGACCCGATCCAGCGCTACAAGGGCCTGGGGGAGATGGACGCCGACCAGCTCGCGACCACGACCATGGACCGCCGCAACCGCACGCTCCGCCGCGTCCGGGTCGACGACGCGGAGGCCGCGACGCGCATGTTCGAGCTGCTGATGGGCAACGACGTCGCTCCGCGCAAGGAGTTCATCATCGACGGCGCCGGATCCGTGCGCGACCGCATCGACGTCTGAGCCGCCTCCCGCGCGACGCGGGCACGACGACGGCCGCGGACCCAGGTCCGCGGCCGTCGTCGCGCGGGGAGGCCTACGTGTCGAGCGGGGCCGACCCGTCCTCGGGTGCGGGCTCGACGAGGCCGACCGCCGCGCCGGAGGCCGCGTCCGCGACCTCGGCGGGCGTGACCGCCTGGCCGACGCTCCCGACGGGCTTCTCCAGCGGGATGCCGGATCCGTCGCGCTTCATGCCGGTGGGCGGCAGCTGACGCACCTCGCCGGCCGGGCCGACCGCCAGCGCGGGTCCGGGCCCCACCCAGGCGAGGGCCAGGTGGTCCTCGCCCTTGAGGTAGGCGTGCGCGCGCACGCCGCCGGTGGCCCGGCCCTTGCGCGGGAAGTCGCCGAAGGCCGAGACCTTCGCGCGGCCGGGGTCGACGCCGGCGATGGTGGCGGAGGACGCGGAGATCGTGACGACGTGGGCGCCCTCGGGCGCGACGGAGGAGAAGAACAGCACGCGGGCCCCCGCGCCGAGGTTGACCCCCGCGACGCCGCCGGCCTGGACGCCCTGGGGCCGGACGGAGACCGCGGGGAAGTGCAGCAGCTGCGCCTCGCTCGTGACGAAGACCAGCTCGTCGGTCTCGGCGCCCTGGCGCGCGCCGACCACCTCGTCGCCCTTCTTGAGCGCGATGACCTCGTACTCGGGCTTGGCGGGCAGCGACGACGGGGCGACCCGCTTGACGACGCCCTGGCGGGTGCCGAGCGCGATGGCCTCGTCGGACTCGAGCGCCACGAGCGCCACCACGCGCTCCTTCCGGTCCGCGAGCCCGAGGTAGTCGCGGATCCGCACGCCGGCGCCGAGCTGCACGCTCGCGACCGGCACCACGGGCAGGTCCACGGGCGTCATCGAGACGAGGCGCCCCGTGTTCGTGATCGCGCCGATGCGCGTGCGGCTCGTGGTCTCGATCGCCGTGAGCACCGCGTCGTGCGAGCTGCGGCGCACGGTCTGCAGCGGCGTGCCGGGGGCGTCCGTCGGGAGGTCGACGCGGACCGCGCGGCCCGTCGTCGAGAGCAGCACCCGGCAGGGCACGTCGGCGATCTCGAGCACGGGAGCGGAGCGACGGCTCGCGGCCCCCGCGACGCTCGGCGCGGCCTCCGTGAGGAGCGTCCGCCGGGGCGTCCCGAACCGGTCGGCCACCTCCTGGAGCTCGCTGGACACGAGCGCGCGCAGGCGGAGCGGGTCCGCGAGGATCGCCTCGAGCTCGGCGATCTCCGCCCGCAGCCGGTCGCGCTCCTCCTCGAGCTCGATGCGGCTGAAGCGCGTGAGGCGGCGGAGCCGGAGCTCGAGGATGTAGTCGGCCTGCAGCGTCGACAGGTCGAAGACGTCCATCAGGCGGACCCGCGCCTGCTCGGTGTCGTCGCTGCCGCGGATGACCTGGATGACCTCGTCGATGTCGAGGATCGCGATGAGGAGGCCGAGCACGAGGTGCAGCCGCTCCTGGCGTCGGGCGAGGCGGTAGCGCGTTCGGCGCGTGACCACATCGAGCCGGTGCGCCACGTAGACCTGCAGCAGCTCCTTGAGGCCCAGCGTCTGCGGGCTGCCCTCGACGAGCGCGACGTTGTTGATGCTGAAGCCGTCCTCGAGCGGCGTGTAGCGGTACAGCTGCTCGAGCACCGCCTCCGGGTTGAAGCCCGTCTTGATCTCGATGACGAGCCGCAGACCGTGCGTGCGGTCGGTGAGGTCGGTGACGTTCGTGATGCCCGACAGCTTCTTGTTCTGGACGCCGTCCTTGATCTTCTCGATGACCTTCTCGGGGCCCACGAGGTACGGCAGCTCGGTGACGACGAGGCCCGACTTCCGCGGAGTGAGGCTCTCGACGGAGACGCGCGCGCGGGTCTTGAAGCTGCCGCGGCCGGTGAGGTAGGCGTCCTTGACGCCCGACAGCCCGATGATCGTGCCGCCGGTCGGGAGGTCCGGACCCGGCACGAAGGCCATGAGGTCGTCGAGCGAGGCGTCGGGGTGGTCGATGAGGTGCCGTGCGGCACCCACCACCTCGATGAGGTTGTGGGGGACCATGTTCGTCGCCATGCCGACCGCGATGCCGCTGGCGCCGTTGACGAGCAGGTTCGGGAAGGCCGCGGGGAGCACGGCCGGCTGCATGAAGGCGTTGTCGTAGTTGGGGACGAAGTCGACGACGTCCTCGTCGAGGCCCTCGACCATCGCGAGGGCGGATGCGGCCAGGCGCGCCTCCGTGTACCGGGGCGCGGCCGGCCCGTCGTCGAGCGAGCCGAAGTTGCCGTGCCCGTCGATGAGCGGCACCCGCAGCGTGAACGGCTGCGCCATGCGCACCATCGCGTCGTAGATGGCGGAGTCGCCGTGCGGGTGGAGCTTGCCCATCACCTCGCCCGTCACGCGCGCGGACTTTACGTGCCCACGGTCGGGGCGCAGGCCCATCTCGCTCATCTGGTAGAGGATGCGGCGCTGCACGGGCTTGAGGCCGTCGCGCGCGTCCGGCAGGGCCCGGGAGTAGATGACCGAGTAGGCGTACTCGAGGAAGGAGTTCTCCATCTCGGTGGAGACGTCGACGTCCTCGATCCGCTCGGCGGGCTCGTCGGGCGTGGTGTTCGTGGTGGAGGGACTCATGGACTCTCTGGATCGGGATGGCGCTGCGTCGGATCGGCGGCGCGACGCGGATGCGCGCGGTGCCGCTGTGGCAGACTCGGCCGGATGGCCCCCATGCTACCGGCGCCCGGATCCGCCCGGACGAGCCTCACCGCCGTGCTGCCCGGCTGCCTCGCGGCGCTCACCGGGGAGTCGTCGGAGATCGGCCTCCCCGCCGTCGACCGCGGCGTCGTCGTGCTCGTCGACGGCCTCGGCTCCGCCGCCCTCCGCGCCCGCGCCGGGCATGCCCGCAACCTGGTGCGCGACTGGCGCAAGCGCGACGTGGCCGACGTCGGCTTCCCCACCACGACCGCCGCGAGCATCACGTCGTTCACCACGGGCGTCCGCGCGGGGGAGCACGGCCTCGTCGGCTACAGCGCGCTCGATCCCGCGGGCGACCGGGTCCTCAAGCTCCTCTCCGGGTGGGACGCCCGGAGCGTCCCGGAGGAGTGGCAGCCCGTCCCGACCGTCTTCGAGCGCGCGGCCGCCGCGGGCGTCCCGGCGTTCGCCGTCGGGCCCGCGCGCTACTCCGGGTCGGGCTTCTCGCGCGCCGCCCTCCGCGGCGCGACGTACGTGCCGGCCGAGTCGATGGCCGACCGCTTCGCGACCACCCGGGCGCTGATGGACCGCACCCCGCGCGCCCTCGTCTACCTCTACGTGCCGGAGCTCGACCAGGCGGCGCACTCCCACGGCTGGCAGTCCGACCGGTGGCTCCGCGGGCTCGAGGAGCTGGATGCCGCCTTCGGCCCGTTCCGCGACCGGCTCGGCGCGCGAGAGGGCCTGCTCGTCACGGCCGACCACGGCATCGTCGACGTGCCCGCGGAGTCGCAGGTGCTGTTCGACCGGGTGCCGGAGCTCGTGGCCGGGGTCCGGCACGTCGCGGGGGAGCCGCGCTGCCTGCACCTGCACGTCGAGCCCGGCGTGGACGCGGCGGCGCTCGCGGACGCCTGGCGCGCGTCCGAGGGATCCCGGGCGCACGTCGCGACGCGGGACGAGGCGATCGCGGCCGACTGGTTCGGCGACGTGCGCGACGGCGTGTCCGCGCGGATCGGCGACGTGGTCGTCGCGGCCCGCGCGCTCATCGCCTACTACGACGGCCGCCCGCGGGACCAGGGCGCGCGCCGCATGATCGGCCAGCACGGGTCCTTCTCCGACGAGGAGCGCCTGGTCCCGCTCATCCGCGCGGGGGCCTTCGCCCGCGACTGACGTCGTGGACGCGCCCGGCCGAAGGTCAGGCCTGGTGGTAGTCAGGCCGACCGGAGGTCAGGCCACGTGATCGTCAGGCCAGGTGGTCGTCAGGCCAGGTGGTCGTCAGGCCAGGTGGTCGTCGTCGCTGCGCGCGCCGAAGACGATCTCGTCCCAGCTCGGCATCGCCGTGCGGCCTCGGCGCCCGGAGGCCTTTCCCGCGCCGCGCGGCTCGGCGCCGCCCGGGGTGCGCAGGCCCTCGTCCTCGGGTTCGCCCGCGGAGCGGTCGCGCCCTGCGTCCACGCGGCCGATGCCGGGGATCACGGCGGAGCGCAGCGGGGGAGCGCCCCGCTGCCCGCCGCGCGGGCGGGTGAGCGCCTCGCCACGTGCCGCGGGTGCCGACGGCTCGTCCTGCGACGCCTCGCCCGACTCGTCGCCCTCGTCCTCGCGGGGCACGGACTCGCGCTCCCCGCGCCGGCGACGGAGCGCCTCGAGCAGGTCGGCGGTCTCGTTCAGCTCCGCCTGCGCCGCGCGGGCGGGCTGCTGGCTGCCGGCCGGGTGGTTGCCCTGCCGTCCGAGGTGGGCGACCGCGGCGCCCTCCTCGCGACGGGACGCGTCCCACGCCTGGGGCGCGGTGTCCTGCGTCGCCGACGCGGTCGGCTCGATGAGGCGGAAGGCGCCGCTGTCGAAGCGCGTGACGCCCTCCTCCTGGTGCGTGTCCGCGGCCTCGGGCGGCAGCGCCCGCAGGCGGGGGATGAGCGCGCCGCGGATCTCGCCCTGCTGCGACAGCGTGACCGCCTCGTTGTTGGCGGGGGAGAGGGAGTGCTTCTTGGGGTCGTAGGCCCAGCGCGCGTCGTGGTCGATCTCCTCGGACGTGAACGCCGCCTTCACCACCCAGCCGCCGAGCTGCTCCTTCCAGCTGCTCCAGCGGACGTCGGAGGCGCCGAGCGACTCGAGCCGCTCCTCGATGACCTGGCCGAAGAGCGTGCCCTGGCCCATGGGATCCACCTCGATGGCCGTGTGCACGGGCACCTTCATGGCGCTGCGGACGACGTGCTCGCGCTCCGCGACGACCGGGCCCTCGAACTTCCGCACGTACTCGACGGACGCGCCGGTCTCCCGGGCGACGTCCTCGGCGCTCATGCCCTGGCGGATGAACGACTGGATGATGCGGGGCGCGGCCTTGCGGACCTGCCCGCCCTCGCCCGTCTGGCGGCGCAGCGCCTGGCGGAACGCGTCGTCCATCGCGAGGCGGTGCCGCTCGCCGCCCGACGCCTCGACGACGAGGGCGCCGTCCTCGACTCCGACGATCTTCAGATCCTGCATGTGTTCCACGCCTCTCGCGCTCACTGGACGATTCACGATGACACGAACCCGCCCCTCTTCCGGGGAATACGCGTGGCGCGCCGCGACTTGTGTCGGACGAGAGCGCCGGGAGGCGGGATCGCGGCGCCGGACGGCACTCAGTTAGTGCGCGAACGGTGTACCGTGTGAGTCCGCATCCGCGGCCCGGAGACGGGTCGGCGCTCCGCATCGGAACGGCCGATCAGGCGCCTCGCGAGGGGTCCTGGAGCGGTTTGCTATCCGGATGCGATTCATGCAAACTGTGCCCGCCGATTCCGTTCGGCGGTTATTCGAGAAGTGGACAGGAATGGCAACTGATTACGACGCCCCGCGCAAGACGGAGGACGACTCCGACTCGATCGAGGCTCTGAAGGAGCGCGTCCCGGACCGCATGTCCGGGGTCGTGGACGTCGACGATGCCGACAACCCCGGGAGCTTCGACCTCGCCGGCGCCGACCTCTCCGACCTCGAGCTCGAGACCGTGGTGCTCCCGCCCCAGGCGGACGAGTTCACCTGCGTGAGCTGCTTCCTCGTGAAGCACCGCTCGCAGATCGACCACCAGGAGAAGCTCGGGCCCATCTGCCAGGAGTGCGCCGCCTAGAGCGACGCCGGGCGAGAGCCCTCAGAGGCCCCGCGCCTCACCGCACGTCATGATCGCCGTGATCCCCGGATCGCGGCGATCAGTCGTTCCGGGGTGCGCGTGGACAGCAGCCAGTAGGGCGCGGGGTCGGCCGCGTCCAGGAGCGGGACCTTGACCACCGGGTCCACCCACCCGCGGATCACCAGGTGCGCCCGCGCGTGCAGCCGGGTGCCGCGCTCCGCCGTCGCCTGCGCGCCGACGAAGCCCTCGGGATCGCCGAGCTGGTCGACCTCGATCGACGCCCGGCCCGCGTTCAGGCGCCCGTCGGCCACCTCGATGACCGGGCTCGTGAGCACGAGGGTCGCGACGACGCCCGCGTAGAGCACGATCGCGACGACCACCCCGGCGAGGACGCTGATGGGGAGGAACACGAGCAGGCTCGCCGGGATCACGAGGGCGGTGGCGACGAAGAGCCAGGGAGCCGGCCAGAGGCGCTCTCTGTAGGGGGATGCGGGCATGCGCCTATTCGATCAGATTCCTGCACTAGCCTCGGACCGTGCCCGATCCCGTCGACGTCCTCATCACGGGCGACGCCCCGATCCCCGCCTACGCGCACCCCGGCGACGCGGGTGCCGACCTCGTCAGCGCCGAGTCCCTGACGCTGCGGCCCGGCCAGCGGGCCACCGTCGGCACGGGCGTGTCGATCGCCCTCCCGGACGGCTACGCCGCGTTCGTGCTCCCGCGCAGCGGGCTCGCCGCGCGGCGCGGGATCACCATCGTCAACTCCCCGGGCACCGTCGACGCCGGCTACCGCGGGGAGATCCGCGTGACGCTCCTCAACACCGACGCCGACCACGCGTACGATGTCGCGGTCGGCGACCGCATCGCGCAGGTCGTCGTCATGCCGGTCAGCCGGGTGCGCTTCGTGCCCGTGGAGAAGCTGCCCGGGAGCCACCGCGGCTCGGGGGGCTTCGGCTCCACGGGCACCGGTGCCCTCCCCGCCCGAGAGTCAGGAGACCGAACATGACCGACGACACCACCGACCAGCCCGACGACGCCGTCGCGGACGAGGCCGAGCACGTCCTCGACGCGAAGTCCGCGCCCGACGACCGGGCCGACGAGGGACCGCTCGACGAGACCGAGGCGAACCCCGTCCGTCCGTACGTCGACCTCGGCGGGATCAAGATCCTCCCGCGCGAGGGCCTCCACCTGCGCCTCGAGGTGGCGGAGGGCACGCAGCAGGTCGTGGCGGTCGGCCTCGACTACGTCGAGTCCAGCCTGCAGGTGCAGCCCTTCGCGGCGCCGCGCTCGAGCGGCCTGTGGCACGAGATCCGCACGACCATCGGCGAGCAGATCCAGCGGCAGGGCGGCACCACGCGCCTCGCCGACGGCCCGTTCGGCCCCGAGCTCCACGCGGTCATCCCCGTCGTCCAGCAGCCGGGCCAGCCCGCCGCCACCACGCGGGACGCCCGCTTCATCGGCGTCGACGGCCCGCGCTGGTTCCTGCGGGGCGTCATCACCGGCCGCGCCGTGTCCGACCCGGAGGCCGCGGCAGCCGTCGAGGACCTGTTCCGCAGCGTCGTCGTGGTCCGCGGATCCTCGCCCATGCCCCCGCGCGACCTCATCCCGCTCAAGATGCCCGCCGCCCAGGTCGGCACCACCCCGGGCGCGGCTCCCGCCGGCGAGCCCCCGGCACCCGCGCTGGGCTCCTGAGCGTGACGGCGGGCGGCGAGCCCCGGGATCCGCGCGAGACCGGGTCCGGGTCCGGATCCGAGGACGCGCGCGGCGCGGAGCCCGCCGCCGCCCCCGCTCCGGGAGACGCCATCGGCGCGAGCATGGCGCAGGCGGCCGAGCGCGCCGGGCTGGGCCAGGCCGCGCGCGGCGAGCCGATGACCGCATCCGCGCTCATCGGCGCGATGGGCGGCGTCCGCGGCGTGCTCGAGGCGATCGTGCCCGGGCTCCTCTTCCTCGTGGCCTTCACCCTCACGCGCGACATCGTGCTGTCCGTCGCGGTCCCCGTCGGGGTGGCTGTCCTGGCCGTCGTGGCGCGCCTCCTCCAGCGCTCGGCGGTCGCGCCCGCGGTCGGCGGCCTGGTGGGCATCCTGATCTCGGCCGTCCTCGCGCTCCGCTCGGGCGAGGGCCGCGACTTCTACGCGCTCGGCCTCTGGACCAACGGCGCGTACTTCACCGCGCTGCTCGTCTCCGTGCTGGTCGGCTGGCCGCTCGTCGGGGTCGCGGTGGGCTTCCTGATGGGCGACGGCACGGCCTGGCGGCAGGACCGCCGGAAGGCCCGCGCCCTGCGCCTGCTCACGCTCGTGTGGGTCGGCTTCTTCGCGCTCCGCCTCGCGGTCCAGCTCCCGCTCTACCTCGCCGACTCGATCGACGCCCTCGGCGTGGCCCGCCTGGTGATGGGGACGCCCCTCTACGGCGTGCTCCTCGTGCTCTCGTGGCTCTTCGTCCGCGCGGTGTACGCGGGCGAGCGTCGACCCGAGCGCGCGGCCTGACGCCCCCGCGGGCCGACCACCCGACGGGACGGCGCGCGCTGCGTGCGCCGCGCGTCGCGAGCATGGTCCACGCGCATCCGGTGCTAGGTTTATCTCGACGTCGAGATACATCGGCGCCGTCCCCGCTTCGCGTCGGCACCCGCTCAGGGTCGCCTTACTGGACCCGGCCGCGGCGGGCGACCAAGATCGGATGACGGGCGGAATCGACTTCCGCGCCCATCCAGCGAGGGAAGAGGGCCACGTGTCTGCAATCAACAGCTTCGGCGCGAAGGACACACTCCGCGTCGGAGACACCGACTACGAGATCTACCGCATCGACACCGTGGCGGGCCACGAGCGTCTCCCGTTCAGCCTCAAGGTGCTGCTGGAGAACCTGCTCCGCACCGAGGACGGCAAGAACGTCACGGGCACGCAGATCAGCGCCCTCGGCGACTGGGTGCCGGAGTCGGAGCCCGACACCGAGATCCAGTTCACCCCCGGCCGCGTCGTGATGCAGGACTTCACGGGCGTGCCCTGCATCGTCGACCTCGCCACCATGCGCGAGGCCGTCGGCGAGCTGGGCGGCGACCCCACCAAGATCAACCCGCTGGCGCCGGCCGAGCTCGTGATCGACCACTCGGTCATCGCCGACCTCTTCGGCTCCGCGGACGCGCTCGAGCGCAACGTCGACATCGAGTACGAGCGCAACGGCGAGCGGTACCAGTTCCTCCGTTGGGGCCAGACGGCGTTCGAGGACTTCAAGGTCGTCCCGCCCGGAACCGGCATCGTCCACCAGGTCAACATCGAGCACCTCGCCCGCGTCACCATGACGCGCGAGGTCGGCGGCGTGCTCCAGGCCTACCCCGACACCTGCGTCGGCACCGACTCGCACACCACCATGGTCAACGGCCTCGGCGTGCTGGGCTGGGGCGTCGGCGGCATCGAGGCGGAGGCGGCCATGCTCGGCCAGCCCGTGTCGATGCTCATCCCCAAGGTCGTCGGCTTCAAGCTGTCCGGCGAGATCCCCACGGGCGTCACGGCGACGGACGTCGTCCTCACCATCACGCAGATGCTGCGCGCGCACGGCGTCGTCGGCAAGTTCGTCGAGTTCTACGGATCCGGCGTCGGCGCCGTCCCGCTCGCGAACCGCGCCACCATCGGCAACATGAGCCCCGAGTTCGGCTCCACCGCCGCCGTGTTCCCCATCGACGACGTCACGCTCGAGTACCTGCGCCTCACGGGCCGCAGCGAGGAGCAGGTCGCCCTCGTCGAGGCGTACGCCAAGGAGCAGAAGCTGTGGCACGACGCCTCGGTGGAGCCCACCTTCAGCGAGTACCTCGAGCTCGACCTCTCCACCGTCGTGCCGTCCATCGCCGGGCCGAAGCGCCCGCAGGACCGCATCGAGCTCACGGACGCGAAGTCGCAGTTCGAGCGCGACCTCAACGACTACGCGAAGGTCGACCACGACATCGTCGACCTGGCGTCGGCCATGAGCTTCCCGGCGTCCGACCCGGGCGAGCTGCAGCCGGAGGACGAGCACTCCACGCACGAGACGCACCACGCGTCGAACAGCCCCACCAGCGTGACGAAGCCCACGCGCGTCACCCTCGAGGACGGGCGCGACTTCACGCTCGACCACGGCGCGGTCGCCATCGCGGCGATCACCTCGTGCACCAACACGTCGAACCCGTCGGTCATGCTCGCGGCCGGGCTCCTCGCCCGCAACGCCAGCAAGAAGGGCCTGAAGGCCAAGCCGTGGGTGAAGACCACGCTGGCGCCCGGGTCCAAGGTCGTCACCGACTACTACGAGAAGTCCGGCCTCACCACGTACCTCGAGGACCTCGGCTTCTACACCGTCGGCTACGGCTGCACCACGTGCATCGGCAACTCGGGCCCGCTGCTCGACGAGATCTCCACCGCGGTGCAGGACAACGACCTCGCCGTGACGGCCGTCCTCTCGGGCAACCGCAACTTCGAGGGCCGCATCAACCCCGACGTGAAGATGAACTACCTCGCGAGCCCGCCGCTCGTCATCGCGTACGCGCTGGCCGGGTCGATGAACTTCGACTTCGACGCCGACGCGCTCGGCACGGACGCCGACGGCAACGACGTGTTCCTCAAGGACATCTGGCCCGACGCGGCCGAGGTCCAGGAGACCATCGACAGCTCCATCGACACCGGCATGTTCACGCACCAGTACGCGGGCGTGTTCGACGGCGACGAGCGCTGGCGCTCGCTCCCCACCCCCACGGGCGCGACGTTCGAGTGGGACGCGGAGTCGACCTACGTGCGCAAGCCCCCGTACTTCGAGGGCCTCACGATGGAGACCACGCCAGTCTGCGACATCACGGGCGCGCGCGTCCTCGCCAAGCTGGGCGACTCGGTGACCACCGACCACATCAGCCCGGCCGGATCCATCAAGTCGGACAGCCCCGCGGGCCGCTACCTCGACGAGCACGGCGTGGGCCGCAAGGACTACAACTCCTACGGCTCGCGTCGCGGCAACCACGAGGTCATGATCCGCGGCACGTTCGCGAACATCCGTCTCCGCAACCAGCTGCTCGACGGCGTCGAGGGCGGCTACACGCGCGACTTCACCCAGCCCGACGGCCCGCAGTCGTTCATCTACGACGCGTCCGAGAACTACCAGGCCGCCGGCACCCCGCTCGTGATCCTCGCGGGCAAGGAGTACGGCTCCGGCTCGTCGCGCGACTGGGCGGCGAAGGGCACGAGCCTCCTGGGCGTCAAGGCGGTCATCACCGAGAGCTTCGAGCGGATCCACCGCTCCAACCTCATCGGCATGGGCGTCGTCCCGCTGCAGTTCCCGGCGGGGGAGACCTGGGACACGCTGGGGCTCGACGGCACCGAGGAGATCAGCATCAGCGGTCTCGAGGAGCTGAACTCCGGCACCACGCCGCGCACCGTGCGCGTCGCCGCCGCGCCCACCTCCGACTCGCCCGCGGGCAAGGAGACGGTGGAGTTCGACGCGGTCGTGCGCATCGACACCCCCGGCGAGGCGGACTACTACCGCAACGGCGGCATCCTGCAGTACGTGCTGCGCAGCCTCGTCGCGTAACAGGAGCCTGAGGAGGCCGGGCGGCGACGCCCGGCCTCCTTCGTGCATGCAGGGCCATGCGTACACTCGAAAATGCGGACGTCGCGACATGGCGTCCGAGGGAAGGCGGTCAGCATGGGAATCCTCGAGACCATCACAGGACCCCGGGACCTCGACCGGCTGAGCCGTGAGCAGATGCTCGAGCTCGCGGCGGAGATCCGGCAGTTCCTGGTCGCGGAGGTGTCGAAGACCGGCGGCCACCTGGGTCCGAACCTCGGCGTCGTGGAGACGACCCTGGCGATCCACCGGGTCTTCGATTCGCCGAAGGACGCCATCGTCTTCGACACCGGGCACCAGTCCTACGTACACAAGCTCGTCACCGGGCGGCAGGACTTCAGTCGGCTCCGCGCGTCGGGCGGCCTCGCGGGCTACCCGCAGCGCTCCGAATCCGAGCACGACATCGTCGAGAGCTCGCACGCGTCGAGCTCGCTCAGCTGGGCCGACGGGATCTCCCGGGCGTTCGGGATCACCGGTCAGACCGACCGGCACGTGGTGGCCGTCGTCGGCGACGGGGCCCTCACGGGAGGCATGACGTGGGAGGCGCTCAACAACATCTCCGACGACAACACGCGCAAGCTCATCATCGTCGTGAACGACAACGGACGCTCCTACGCGCCAACCATCGGCGGCATGGCCCGCTTCCTCAACACGGTGCGCACGCGCCGCACCTACCGCGGGCTGTACGAGACGAGCCAGCGCGTGTTCGGCGTCTTCGGGCCTCCCGGCAACAGCCTCTACCGCGGACTCCGCGGCGGCCTCCACGGGTTCCTCACCCGGGTGACCGACAACGAGGCGCTGTACTCCAACCTCGACATCAAGTACCTCGGCCCCATCGACGGGCACGACCAGCAGGCGATGGAGGAGGCCCTCGAGCAGGCGCGCGACTACGGCGCGCCGGTCATCGTGCACGCCATCACCGAGAAGGGCCGCGGCTACGAGCCGGCCCGTCGGGACGTGGCCGACCAGTTCCACGCCGTGGGCCAGATCGACCCGGAGACGGGCGAGCCGATCGACGCCGCGCAGGCGGCGAGCTGGACGAGCGTGTTCGCGGACGAGATCCTCGCGCTCGCCGACAAGGATCCGCGCATCGTGGGCATCACGGCCGCGATGCTGCGCCCCGTGGGCCTGCACAAGTTCGCGGAGAAGCACCCGCACCGCGTGCACGACGTGGGCATCGCCGAGCAGCACGCCGTCACGAGCGCCGCGGGCCTCGCGTTCGGTGGGCTCCACCCGGTGGTGGCGCTGTACGCGACGTTCGTGAACCGGGCCTTCGACCAGGTCCTCATGGACGTCGCCCTGCACCGCGCCGGCGTGACCTTCGTGCTCGACCGCGCGGGCGTGACCGGGCCCGACGGGCCGAGCCACCACGGCATGTGGGACCTCGCGCTGCTGCAGATCGTGCCGCACATCCGCCTCAGCGCCCCGCGGGACGCGACCCGCCTCCGCGAGGAGCTCGGCGAGGCGGTCGGGGTCGACGACGGGCCCACGGTCGTGCGCTTCTCCAAGGGCAACGTGGGCGACGAGATCGACGCCGTGCGACGCCTGGACGACGGCGTCGACGTGCTGCACGAGTCGGACGCCAAGGACGTCCTCATCGTGACGGTGGGCCCGATGGCGACCATGGGCATCGAGGTGGCGGAGCGGCTGGCCGCGCAGGGCATCGGCGCCACGGTCGTGGATCCCCGCTGGGTCGTCCCCGTGCCGCGGAGCGTCGTCGAGCTGGGCGGCGCCCACCGCCTCGTCGTCACCATCGAGGACGGCGTGGTGGTCGGCGGGATCGGCACGCGGATCCGCCAGGACCTCCGCGAGGCCGGCATCGACACGGGCGTCACCGAGCTGGGCCTGCCGGATGAGTTCCTCGACCACGCGAGCCGCTCGGAGATCCTCGAGCGCGTGGGCCTCACCCCGCAGCACATCGCGCGCGACGTGGTCGCGCAGGTCCTCGGGAGCCGCGTGCCGTCCGCGCGCCCGCTGCCCGAGGACGCGGAGCGGGTCTCCATCGCCCATGAGGACGACGAGCAGGCCTGACCGCCCGCACGACGGAGGGCCCGGCAGCTGCTGCTGCCGGGCCCTCCGTCGTCGCTACGCCGCTCCGCGGATCACGCGACGCCTCGGATGGCCGGCTGGTGGAACGTGCTGCCGAACGCCCGCTCGCTGGCGCCGACCCGATCGAGGTAGGGCGTGAGGCCGCCCATCTGGAACGGGTAGCCGGCGCCGAGGATGAGGCAGAGGTCGATGTCCTCCGCCGCGTGCACGACGTCGTCCTGGAGCATGCGATGCACCTCGTCGGCGAGGCCGGTCTCGACCCGGTCGCGGATCTCCTCGGCCGTCATGGGCGACTTCCCTCCCTTGACGATCCGCACGGCCTCCTTGTCGAAGCCCGTCGGCCGCCCCTTCGCGTCGCGCGAGTAGATGCGGCCGAGTTCCGCGAGCCGGTGCAGGTTCGCGCTCTCGAAGAAGCGGTCGGGGAACGCGGCGTGATGCGTGTCGAGCACGTGCGCCCCGACCTTGAGCCCCACGAGCTCGAGCAGCTCGAACGGCGTCATCGGCAGCCCGAACGGCGCGAGGGACCGGTCGACGACCTCGAACGGCGTGCCCGTGTCCACCGCGTGCATCGCCTCGCCGAGCACCTTGGCGAGGATCCGGTTCACGACGAAGCCCGGGGTGTCGCGCGTGATCACCGCGTTCTTCCTCAGCGTCCGCGCCACCTGCATCGCCGTCGAGAGCGTCTCGTCGGTCGTCTGCGGGGTGCGCACCACCTCGATGAGCGGCATGACCGCGACCGGGTTGAAGAAGTGGAAGCCCACGAGGCGCTCCGGGTGCGCGAGCCGCTCGCCGATGCGCTCGACCGACAGGCTCGAGGTGTTCGTCGCGAGGATCGCCGTCTCGGAGACGTGCTGCTCGATCTCCGCGAACACGGCCTGCTTCACGCCCAGCTCCTCGAACACGGCCTCGATGACCCAGTCCGCGTCGGCGAAGTCGGCCTTGTCGGTCGTGCCCGTGACGAGCGCGGTGAGCCGGTTGGCCTCGTCGGGGGAGACGCGTCCCTTCTCGGCCAGCTTCCGGATCTCTGCGTGGATCCCGGCGACGCCCGCGTCGACGCGCGCCTGGTCGAGGTCGGTGATGACGACGGGCACCTGGAGCCGGCGCACGAACAGCAGGGCGAACTGCGACGCCATCAGCCCGGCGCCGACGACGCCGACCTTGGTGACGCGACGCGCGAGCGCCTTGTCCGGCGCCCCCGCGGGCCGCTTCGCGCGCTTCTGGACGAGGTCGAACGCGTAGATGCTCGCGCGGAACTGGTCGCCGGAGATGAGGTCGGCGAGGGCCTCGTCCTCGGCGGCGAACCCCTCCTCGCGCGTGCTCCGCTTCGCGGCCTGCAGCAGGTCGAGCGCGCGGTAGGGCGACTCGGCGACCGTGCCGATCCGCTGCTCGAGCGACTTCCGGGCGATGCCGATGGCGACGTCCCACTTGGCGATGCGCTCGAGGCGGCCGGGCGCGTTCGGGCGCTTCACCTCGATCGCGCCCGAGATGACGCCGTCGGCCCAGCGGATCGACTGCTCGAGGAACGAGGCGGACGGGAAGGACGCGTCGGCGATGCCGAGCTCCATGACGTCCGCCGCCTTCAGGGTGCGGTTGTTCTTCAGCGGGTTCTCGATGATCACCCGCAGGGCGTTCTCGATCCCGATGAGGTTCGGCAGGAGCCACGCGCCGCCCCAGCCGGGGATGATGCCGAGGAAGACCTCGGGCAGCGCGACGGCGGGCACGGACTCGTCGACCGTGCGGTAGTCGGAGTTGAGGCCGATCTCCAGTCCGCCGCCGAGCGCGAGGCCGTTGACGAACGTGAAGGACGGCACGCCGAGCCGGTGGAGGCGCCCGAGCGTGTCGTGGCCGAGCTGCGCCATCTGGCGGCCGACCTCGCGGCTCGGGATCTGCCCGACCTTGCTGAGGTCGGCGCCGGCGGCGAGGATGAACGGCTTCCCCGTGATCGCGACGCCGCGGATCTCCCCGGCTGCCGCCCGCGCGGCGAGCCCGTCGAGCACGTCGGCGAGCTCCAGCAGCGTCGCCGGGCCGAGGGTGGACGGCCGCGTGTGGTCGCGGCCGTTGTCGAGCGTGACGAGCGCGAGCACGCCGCCCGAGGGCAGGTGGACGTCGCGGACGAACGAGTGCGTGACGACCTCGTCGGGATCGAGCGCCACGAGCTCCCGGAAGCGGCTGGTGTCGGTCACTTGTTCCTCTTCCTCTTGCCGGTGAAGTGCGGGTTCTCCCAGATGACGCTGCCGCCCTGGCCGAGGCCGACGCACATCGCCGTGAGGCCGTAGCGGACCTCGGGGTGCTGCGCGAACTGGCGCGCGAGCTGGTTCATCAGCCGGACGCCGCTGGACGCGAGCGGGTGGCCGACGGCGATCGCGCCGCCGTACTCGTTGACGCGCGGGTCGTCGTCGTCGACGCCGAAGTGGTCGAGCAGGCTCAGCACCTGGATGGCGAACGCCTCGTTGAGCTCGAAGAGCCCGATGTCGTCGATCGTGAGGCCCGCCTTGCGGAGCGCCTTCTCGGTGCTCGGGACGGGGCCGATGCCCATGATCTCCGGCTCGACGCCCGCGAAGGCGAAGGACACCAGCGTCATCTTGGGCGTGAGGCCGAGCTCCTTCACGGCGTCGCCGCTCGCGAGCAGGGCGGCCGTCGCGCCGTCGTTGAGGCCCGACGAGTTGCCGGCCGTGACGCGGCCGTGGGGGCGGAACGGGGTGCGGAGCCCGGCGAGGCCCTCGAGCGTCGTCTCGGGACGCATCGCCTCGTCGCGGGTCGCGAGGCCCCAGCCCTGGTCGGACCGGGTCGCGACCGGCACGAGGTCCGGCTGGATGTGCCCGTTCGCGTACGCGAGGGCGGTCTTCTGCTGGCTGGCGAGCGCATAGCGGTCGGCGCGCTCGCGGGTGAGCGCCGGGAAGCGGTCGTGGATCCGCTCGGCCGTGTTGCCCATGTTGAGGGCGTCCTGGCTGACGAGGCGCTCCGCGAGGAAGCGGGGGTTGGGGTCCGCGTCGAAGCCCATCGGGTGGCGGCCCATGTGCTCGACGCCGCCCGCGATCGCGAGGTCGTAGGCGCCGAACGCGATGCCGCCCGCGGTCGCGGTGACGCTCGTCATGGCGCCCGCGCACATGCGGTCGATCGCGAAGCCCGGCACGGAGCGGGGGAGCCCGGCCAGGAGCGCCGCGGTGCGCCCGAGCGTGAGGCCCTGGTCGCCCGTCTGGGTCGTGGCCGCGATGGCGACCTCGTCGATCCTGTCCTTCGGGACCTCCGGGTTCCGCTCCAGCAGCCCGATCATGGCCTTGACGACGAGGTCGTCGGCCCGGGTCCGCCAGTACATGCCCTTCTCGCCCGCTCGTCCGAACGGGGTGCGGACCCCGTCCACGAAATGGACTTCGGCTCTCTCGACCACTGACGCCTCCTCGCATCGATTTCCCCCACCCTAGGAAGAAGCCGGACGAGGGCCGAATCCGTTGACTGTTCCTACGAGGCCCCGTCGTCGGGTGCGTCGTCGGCTTGGTCCGCATCGACAAACGCCGCCGCGACGGCGGAGGCGGCCGCCTCGATCTGCCAAGGGCGCGCGCCCCACGACGCGAGCGCCTCGCCCACGGACTCGGGGGCGGGGTCGGCGGGCGGGGTCCAGGCCACGCGTCGCAGCACTTCGGGGGTCAGCAGGTTCTCCTGGGGGAGCGACATGGAGTCCGCGACCTCCTGGATGGCCGCGCGGGCGCGCTTGAGCCGGCGGTCGGCGGCGGGATCCTTGTCGGCCCAGGCCTTGGCGGGCGGCATGGACTCGCCGGTCCCGCGCAGCGACGGGAACTCCGTGGCCGCGAGACCGCGTTCGACGGCGGCCCACCAGCGGTCGATCTCGCTGCGGCTCGCGCGGCCGGAGAACTCCCGGACGGCGGCGAGGTCGCGCTTGGACTGCGGCAGCACGCGGGCGACGGCGACGAGGGATCCGTCGGGGACCAGGCGTCCCGGACTCGTGTCGACCTCGCGGGCGTACGCGTCCCGGGCCTCCCACAGCTCCTTCGCGACCGCGAGGTTGCGGCCGCCGCGGACGCCGTGCAGGCCGCTGAGGCGACGCCACGGCTCGACGCGCGCCGGCTTCGCCTCCTTGGCGATGGTGGCGGCGAACTCCTGCTCGGCGATGCGGGTCTTGCCCTGCTCCTCGAGGCGCCGCGCGATCTCGTCGCGCACGTCGACGAGGAGCTCCACGTCGAGCGCGGCGTAGACGAGCCAGGCGCGGGGGAGCGGGCGGGTCGACCAGTCGGCGGCGGAGTGCTCCTTGGCCAGGTGGATCCCGAGCAGCTCCTCCACGACCGTGCCGAGGCCCACGCGCGGGAGTCCGAGGAGGCGCGAGGCGAGCTCGGTGTCGAAGATGCGCTGCGGGTCGAGGCCGACCTCGCGCAGGCAGGCGAGGTCCTGGCTGGCGGCGTGCAGCACCCACTCCACGTCGCGGATCACGGCGTCGAGCTCCGCGAACGAGCCCACCGCGGGCGGGTCGAAGAGGAAGGTGCCCGCGCCGCGGCGGAACACCTGGATGAGGTACGCGCGCTGGCTGTAGCGGAAGCCGGAGGCGCGCTCGGCGTCGACCGCGATGGGCCCGGTGCCGGCGGCGATCGCGTCGACCGCGCGGAGGTACTCCTCGCGCGTGTCGATGACCGTGAGGTCGCCCGTGGCCGCGGCCTCGCGGAGGGCGGGACGCGCGGACGCCTCGGCGGCGGCGACCGGATCCGGAGCCTCGCTGACGGCAGCGGAGGACGCGCGCCGGCCGCGGCCGCGGGTCGAGCGAGATCGGGCACCGGGCTCGGCGGGCTTCGTCACCGGCGCCTCGGGCCCGGCGGCGGCGGGAGCGGCAGCGGCAGCGGCGGCAGCAGCGGCGGCGGCGGGAGCGGTCGCCTCGGGCGCATCCGCGACCGGCTGCTCCGCGGGGGCCTCCCGGCGCCTGCGCGTCCGGGTGCGGGCGACCACGGCGTCCGTCGCGGTCGAGCCCGGCACGTCCGAGAAGAGCGACGCGCCCATGGCGGGGCGGGTCAGCCGGGCCGGGGTCGCGCTGGCGGCGGACGTCGCGGGTCCGTCGGCGGGGTCGGGGGTGTCGGACGGGGCGTTCACGTCCGGGTGCGTCGCGCTGATAGCAGTGTCACTCCTTCGCCCGCGGGAGGGAGTCCGGCGAGCATGCACAGTAGTTCCCCCCAGCCTTCCACATGGGCGGTGACGTCGGCGTCCGCGGGGGTCCACGAGGCGCGCAGCTCGATCTTCGCGCCGCTGCCCTGGCGGGCGAGCTCCCCGTAGCCGGTGGAGATGATCCGGGTGGCCGTGCCCGATGGCGCCGTGTAGCGCGCGCCGCGAGAGGCCAGGCCGTCGACGAGCCAGGACCACGCGACGTCCGCGAGGAACGGGTCGGTGCCCATGTCGGTCTCGAGCGGGGCCTGCGCGAAGCAGACGATGCGGAACGCTCCGCCCCACGCGTCCGGCTCCTCGGGGTCGTGCAGGAGGATGAAGCGGCCCGTGCCGAGCTCCGAGTCGGACGCGTGACCGGACGGCGACACGTCGGCGGCGAGCGCCACCGCGTAGGGCGCGAGGTTCGACGACGGCGACGGGATCTCGGTCAGCACGAGCTCGGACCGCGTGGTCGCCCGCCGGAGCGCGTCCAGCGCCGCGCGGAACTCGGGCGGATCCTCGGCGCTGTCACGGGTGTCTACCACGTGGGCAGACTACGTTCCGCCGACCCGGCCGCCGGGAGCCACGCCGGGCCGCGCGCCGCGATGCGGCCGCGACCAGGGCATCAGCCGCGGTCGACGGTCCAGCGGGCGTACGTGCGGTGGTCGTCGTCGACGAGCAGCTGCGCGAGGCGGAGGGGTGCGTGCACGCCGGATCCGGCGGGCACCAGCGGCGTCAGGGGCGTCACGAGCTCCGGCGACGTGGTGAGGCAGAGCTCGTCCACGCGGCCCGCGGCGAGGAGCGACGCGGCGAGCGCCGGTCCGCCCTCGCACACCACGCTCGTGAGGCCGCGTCCGCCGAGGGCGTCGATCACGTCGTCGCCGGAGAGGCGGCCGTCGGCGGCGGCGCCGAGCGGGACCGGGACGATCTCGGCGGGCACGCCGTCGAGGGTGGCGATCGCGCGGTCGCGCGCCTCGGGCGGGCAGAGGACGAGGAGCGATCCCGCGGCGGCGTCCGCGTCGAAGCGGTGCCCGGTGAGGTCGCCGGAGGAGGTGGCCACCGCGAGGGGCGTGCGGCGGGGGAGCACGTACCGCTCGGCGCGCACGGTGCCTGCGCCCACGAGCACGACGTCGGCGAGCTCGCGGATCACGCCGAGGATGCGCCGGTCGACGACGCTCGAGAGGCTGTCGGAGGACCCGTCGGCGCCGATCACGCTGCCGTCGACGGACGCCACGAAGTTGAGGCGCACGTGGACGGGCGACGTGGGCCGGTAGAGCTCCTCCAGCCAGGACCGCGTGCCGTCGTCGTCGAGCTCCCGGCCGGCCGCGACCTCCCCGGCCTCGGCGACCGGGAGGACCCGCGTGATCCTCACCCGGCGAGCCGCTCGCGCACCTGGCGCTTCACCCGGCCGAGCATGGCGGTCATGCCGCGCATGCGCAGCGGGGAGACGGCCGCGTCCAGCCCGATGGTGGACGGGTAGTCGTCGGGCACCGCGAGCACGTCGTCGGCGGGGAGCCCGTCGAGGCCCTGGGCGAGGATCGACGCGAAGCCGCGGCTCGTGGGCGCCTCGGCGGGTGCCTGGGCGTGCACGTGCACGTCGCCGTCCACGACCTCCACGAACATGAACACGGGCGACTGGCACTCCTCGACGCGCTCGAGGAGGTCCGGGTGCTCGGCAAAGCGCGCCGGCAGCTCGGGCAGCTCGTTGCTGAAGTCGAGGAGCAGCAGGAGCCGGTCGCGCTGCCCGAGCGCGAGGAAGTCGTCGCGGATCTCGGCGAGCGCCGCGGGCAGCGCGGGGGAGACGGTCATCGGGAGGGCAGCTCCCCGGGCTCGGCGCCCTGGACGATGGGGACGCGCACGGCGGAGCCCCACTCGGTCCAGGATCCGTCGTAGTTGCGGACGCCCTCGAAGCCCAGCAGGTGCGTGAGCACGAACCAGGTGTGGCTCGACCGCTCGCCGATGCGGCAGAGGACCACGACGTCGTCGCCCTCGGACAGGCCCGCGCCCTCGCGGTACACCGCGTCGAGCTCGGCGCGCGTCTTGAAGGAGCCGTCCTCCGCCGCGGCCTTGGCCCACGGCACGTTGCGCGAGGTGGGGATGTGGCCGGCGCGGAGCGAGCCCTCCTCGGGGTACGCCGGCGCGGTCGTGCGCTGTCCCGTGTACTCCTCGGGGCTGCGGACGTCGATGAGCGGGTTGCCGAGGTGCGCGAGCACGTCGTCCTTGAACGCGCGGATCTCCTCGTCGCGGCGCTCGACCACGGGGTACTCGGCGGGGGCGACCTCGGGCTGGTCGGTGGTGACCGGGCGGCCCTCGGCGATCCACTTGTCACGGCCGCCGTCGAGCAGGCGCACGTCCTCGTGGCCGAACAGCGTGAAGACCCAGAGGGCGTAGGCGGCCCACCAGTTGCTCTTGTCGCCGTAGATCACGACCGTGCTGTCGCGGGAGATGCCGCGCTCGGACATGAGCTGCGCGAACCGCTCGCCGTCGACGTAGTCGCGCTGGACGGGGTCGTTGAGGTCGGTGTGCCAGTCGAGCTTCACGGCGCCGGGGATGTGTCCGGTCTCGTAGAGCAGCACGTCCTCGTCGGACTCGACGACGACGAGACCGGGCGTGAGCGCGCCGTCGGCGAGGCGCTCCTGGAGCCAGTCGCCGCTCACGAGCCGCTCGGGGTGGGCGTACTCGGCGAACCTGGGGGTGGTGTCCGGCTCGACGGCCATGGGGCTCTCCTGATCTCGCGGCCTCGAGGGCCGCGCTGGGTGGGACGCGGTCTAGTCTGGGGGTCTCCCGCGGGCGCTCGGCGCGCGCGACGACCACATCCACGGTAACGGTTCGCGATGCGCGGGACCTTCCCATGACAGCCGGAGACCCACCTGTGACGAACACCGACACCGGATCCCGGCCCCACGACGAGCGCGGGGCGGGACCGGGGGCGCTCGTCGGCCGGTCCCCGAGCATCACCGGCCAGGAGATCGCCGCGCACCTGGTGCCCCCGCGCCAGTTCGACGAGGCGCGCTTCGACACCTACCGGCCCGACCCCGAGTACGACACGCAGGCGCAGGCCGTCGAGGTGCTGCGCGCGTTCTCGGGCGACCGGGCGGGCTCCCGCGGCGGCCTCTTCTCCCGCCGCAAGGCGCCGGCCGTGAAGCCCGGCGTCTACCTCGACGGCGGCTTCGGCGTGGGCAAGACCCACCTGCTCGCGTCGCTCTGGCACGCCATGCCGGGTCCGAAGTACTTCGGCACGTTCATCGAGTACACCGCGCTCGTGGGCGCGCTCGGCTACCAGGGGGCCGTCGAGATCCTCCGGGGCGCCACCCTCGTCGCCATCGACGAGTTCGAGCTCGACGACCCGGGCGACACGATGATGATGACCCGCCTGCTCTCCGACCTCGTGGCCGACGGCACCCGGATCGCGGCCACCAGCAACACCCCGCCGAACGCGCTGGGGGAGGGGCGCTTCGCCGCGGCCGACTTCCTCCGCGAGATCCAGGCGATGAGCGACCGGTTCGACACGATCCGCATCGACGGGCTCGACTACCGCCGCCGCGCCTTCGAGGGCCACGCCGTGACCGTGGACGAGGGCGGCCTCGACGCGCGCGCGGAGGCGGCGGGCTCGGGCGGCCGCGCGGTGACGCTCGACGGCTTCGCGGACCTCGTCGGGCACCTGGCGCGCCTGCACCCCTCGAAGTACGTGAAGCTCATCGACGGCGTCGACGTGATCGCCCTGCGCGACGTCACGCAGCTGACGGGCCAGACGGACGCCCTCCGCTTCGTCGCGTTCGTCGACCGCGTGTACGACGCGCAGATCCCGCTGCTCGCCACGGGCACGCCCTTCGACGAGGCGTTCTCCGCGGAGATGCTCGCGGGCGGCTACCGCAAGAAGTACCTCCGGGCCATCTCCCGGCTCATCTCGCTCACCGCCGCGGGCCGCGAGCTCTAGCGCACGCGCCTCCGTCGGCGCTGCGCCGGAGGCACCCGGGAGCCCCTCCCCGGTGCGCGGTAACACGATGTTCACACGGCCGCCGCCCGTGTAACGCGCCCGAAACACGTCCGGCGAGCCCGCGAAACGTCGCCCCCGGACACTGGACGCGTACCCGGCATCCGGCTCGCGCCCGAACCCCCGACCACACGGGCGGCCGCTCGCCCGCGTCGGTGCGACCCCCTGCACGATCTACGAGAGGTGAAACACCATGGATCAAGGCAACACCGCCTTCCTCCTGATCGCCGCGGCGCTGGTCCTCCTGATGACGCCGGGTCTGGCGTTCTTCTACGGCGGGCTCGTCAAGGCCAAGAGCGTCATCAGCATGATGATGATGAGCTTCGGGGCCATGGGCCTCATCGGGCTCCTCTGGGTCCTGTACGGCTACGCCATCGCGTTCGGCAACGGCCCCGACGGCGCCGCGGGCAACGCGCGCTTCGTCGGCATCGACGGGGTCCTCGGCATCGACCTCGGTCAGATCGGCCTCGGCGACGCGTACACCGCCGCCCTCGGCGATCAGACCTCGGCCTACCCGACGCTCGCGTTCGCCGCCTTCCAGGCCACCTTCGCGATCATCACCGTCGCGCTCATCTCCGGCGCCATCGCCGACCGCGCGAAGTTCGGCGCGTGGATGGTCTTCGCCGGCGTCTGGGCGACGGTCGTCTACTTCCCCGTGGCCAGCTGGGTCTTCAACTTCACGGTCGCCGACGGATCCACCGTCGACGGCGGCTGGATCGCCTACAACGTCGGCGCCATCGACTTCGCCGGCGGCACCGCGGTGCACATCAACGCCGGCGCCGCGGCGCTCGCCCTCTCGCTCGTCCTCGGCAAGCGCGTCGGCTTCGCCAAGGGCATGCACGTGCCGCACAACCCGCCGTTCGTGCTCCTCGGCGCGGGCCTCCTCTGGTTCGGCTGGTTCGGCTTCAACGCGGGCTCCGAGCTCGCGGCCGACGGCATCGCGGCCATCGCGTTCCTCAACACCATCGCGGCGCCCGCCGCGGCCATCCTCGGCTGGCTCGTGGTCGAGAAGATCCGCGATGGCAAGCCCACCTCGGTGGGCGCCGCGTCCGGCGCGGTCGCCGGCCTCGTCGCCATCACCCCGGCCTGCGCCGCGCTGTCGCCCATCTGGGCGATCGTCCTCGGCCTCGTGGCCGGCGCCGTCTGCGCCGTCGCGATCGAGCTGAAGTTCAAGCTCGGCTTCGACGACTCGCTCGACGTGGTGGGCATCCACCTCATCGGCGGCCTCATCGGCACGCTGTACATCGGCTTCTTCGCCACCGGCGTCGGCCTCGTCTACTCGGGCTCGCTCGAGCAGCTCGGCAAGCAGGCCCTCGCGGCCGGCGCCGTGCTCGTGTACTCCTTCGTGCTGTCGTACGTCATCGGCACGATCATCCAGAAGACGATGGGCTTCCGGGTGAAGAACGAGGACGAGATCGCGGGCATCGACACGATCGTCCACGGCGAGGAGGGCTACGTGCTGGAGACCTCCGGCCGCTGACCCGCTCCGCCGACCGACCACGACGGGCGCCGCACCTCGCGAGAGGGCGGCGCCCGTCGTCATGTCCGGGCGGGCGCTCCGGATCCCCCGATGCCCCTGTTCGCCCTGCGCGGAGCGAGCGCCGCGGCCGCCCGTCGGGATGCGGGCCGGGCGTACGGTGGAGGCGCGCGGCGAGGTGCGCACGACGGCGCCTCCCGCATCCGACGTGACCATCGAGACGAAGAAGACGAGATCCCATGGCATCCCCCCTCATCACCCTGAACAACGGCGTCACCATCCCGCAGCTGGGATTCGGCGTCTTCCAGACCCCGCCCGCCGAGACCCAGCAGGCCGTCGAGCGCGCCTTCGAGGCCGGCTACCGCCACATCGACACCGCCGCCGGCTACTACAACGAGGAGGGCGTGGGCGCCGCCATCAAGGCGACGGGCATCCCGCGCGAGGAGCTCTTCATCACCACGAAGCTCCGCAACGGCGACCAGGGCGCCGACAGCGCCCGCAGCGCCTTCGAGGACAGCCGCCGCAAGCTCGGCGTCGACGCGGTCGACCTGTACCTCATCCACTGGCCCTACCCCAAGCACGGCCTGTACGTGGAGACCTGGAAGACGTTCGAGGCGCTGCACGCCGAGGGCCTCATCCGCGCGATCGGCGTCTCCAACTTCCTCCCGGAGCACCTGGAGAAGCTGGCCGCCGAGTCGGACGTCGTGCCCGCGGTGAACCAGATCGAGGTGCACCCGACGTTCCAGCAGCACGACCTCTCGACCTTCTCGGTCGAGCGCGGCATCGAGGTCGAGGCGTACAGCCCGCTCGGCCAGGGCGCCGACCTCGAGTCCGAGATCGTCACGCGCCTCGCGAAGGAGCACGACGCCACCCCCGCGCAGATCGTGCTGGCCTGGCACCTCGCGCAGGGCCGCATCGTGATCCCCAAGTCGGTGACCCCCGAGCGCATCGTGGCCAACTTCCAGAGCATCGAGGTCGAGCTCTCCGTCGAGGAGCTCGCCGAGATCGACACCCTCGAGACCGGGACGCGCCTCGGCGCGGACCCGGCGACGGCGGACTTCACGCAGTTCCCGTCCTGATCGGCCCGCCGGACACCGGCGACCGCATCGCACGACGACGCCCGTCCGGCCTCCGCCGGGCGGGCGTCGTCGTCCCTCCTCGCGACCCCGATCCGCCCTCGTGCGGGGCGCCCGTCGGCGCTACCGTGAGCACCGGGAGATGACACCCGCCGCCCACCCGCGCCCGCGGGGTCGACGCGCGAGCGGTCACGCACCCGAGGAGCACCCGTGACCGATCCGACGGAGCCGCACACGCGGCTCGCGCATGCCCTGAGCGCCGTCACCGAGCGCATCGACACCTCCGTGGACGCCAGCTGGGACGGCCTCACCGGGGTCCAGATCCTGATCCTGCGACGACTCGAGGCCGCGGAGCGCATGGACCGCGCGTCGCTCGCCCTGGACACCCGCACGGCACGGGCCGCCACCGTCCCCAGCCTCGCGAGCCTCATGCAGAAGGGCTTCGTCGTCGAGTCGCAGGACGCCGCCGGGTCCTTCCTCCGGCTCACGGACGGCGGAAGGGCGCTCCTCGCCGAGGTGCACGTCGCGCGCGCCGAGTGGCTCGTCCAGGCCGCGCAGCAGGCGCATCCCCCGGTGCGCGCGGACGACCTCCTCCGCGTCGCCGCGCTCCTGGAGCACCTCGGCTCCGATGGCTGAGCGGGCGGCGACCGTGCCGACCCCGGATGGCGTGGCCGACGCCGGCGACCTCGCACGGCTCGTGCACCGCCTCCGCACCGCGGGGTGCGTCTTCGCCGAGGAGGAGGCGGACCTGCTGGTCGCCGCCGTCGTCGAGCGCCACCCGGATCCGGTGCCGCCCTCCCGATCCGACCGGCTCCGGACGGTCCGCGCCGCCGCGCTCGAGGGGATGACGTCCGCGCGCGTCGCCGGCGAGCCGCTCGAGACGATCGTGGGCTGGGCCGCGTTCGCCGGGCGCCGGATCCTGGTCGACCGCGGCGTCTTCGTCCCGCGCCGCCGCACGGAGGGGCTCGCGGAGGCGGCGACGCACGCCGCGCGGCGGACGGTGCAGCCCGTCGTGGTCGACCTCTGCTGCGGCACCGGGGCGATCGCCGCCGTGGTCGCGGACGACGTCCCGGGCGCGGTCGTGCACGCGGCGGACGTGGATCCGCTGGCCGTCGCGTGCGCGCGGCGCAACCTCGCCCCGCGCGGCGTCGCCGTGCGCCGCGGCGACCTGCTCGAGGCCCTGCCGGACGACCTGCGCGGCCGGATCGACGTCCTCGTCGCGAACGTGCCCTACGTGCCGACGGCCGGGCTCGACCTCATGCCGCCCGAGGCGCGCCTGCACGAACCGGAGGCGACACGGGACGGCGGTGCCGACGGGCTGGACGTGCTGCGACGCGTGGCGCGGGGGAGCTCCGCGTGGCTCGCGCCCGACGGGCTGCTCCTCCTCGAGGTCGCGGACGCGCAGCTCCGCGGGGCGCTCGGCGCGATCGCGGACGCCGGCCTGGAAGCGCGGGCCGAAGCGATCGCGGAGGGGGAGGCGGGGGACGCCTCCGACGGCACGCGGGTCGTCACGGGCCGACGCCCGCGCTGAGCGGCCGCCGCCTCCCGCGGCGAGCGCCGGCGATCCCCGTCATGACGGCGATCTCGTTGCCTCCTGTCCACAACCCGCTCGCAGTCCGGACGGTCCTCCCTAGGGTCCAGGTGTCCCATCCGACCCACGAGAGGCACTAGTGACCTTCACCCCATCCCGTCCCGAGGCGTCCGTCCGTACGACGCCGTCCCTCCCGAACCGCGACGCACGCCGTCGCCCCCGCCGCGGCTTCGCCGCCCTCGCATCGGCCGCGGCCGTCCTCACCGCGGTCGCCATCGGCGTCCCGGCCGGAGCCGCGTCCGCCGCCGCCCCGAGCACCCCCGTCTCCGGCATGGAGGTCCCCGCGCTCAAGGACGTCCTCGGTGCCGCCGGCATCGAGCACGTCGGCGTGGCGATGGGCAGCGGCGAGGTGCAGGGCACCTCCGCCGACCTCATCGCCCGCCACTTCAACGCCATGACCCCCGAGAACGAGGGCAAGGCCGACGCCATCCAGCCCGTCGAGGGTCGATTCGACTTCACCGGGATCGACAAGCTGCTCGACTTCGCCGACGCCCACGGCATGAAGATGTACTTCCACGTCGACTTCTGGATGCCGCAGACGCCCGCGTGGTTCTTCCTCGACCACGGCCGTCCGCTCACGAACAGCCCCGCCGACCAGGCGCTGCTGAAGGCGCGCATGGAGGCCCACGTCAAGGCGATCTCCGACCACATCGCGGCGAAGTACCCGAAGGGGAACAGCCCCATCTGGGCCATGGACGTCGTCAACGAGGTCATCGACGACGGCCCCAACGCCAACCCGCACCACATGAAGGACACCCGCTGGTTCCAGGTGCTGGGCGAGGGCTTCGTCGACGAGGGCTTCCAGCTCGCGGCGAAGTACTTCCCGGGCGTCAAGCTCTTCATCAACGAGTACAACACCGACTCGCCGAGCAAGCGCACCGACTACCTCGGGCTCGTCTCCGACCTCCTCAAGCGGAAGATCCCGGTCATGGGCGTGTCGCAGCAGAGCCACATCGGCCTCTACAGCGACATCGAGGAGCTGAGGAACACGATCCACGCGGTGAAGGCCCTCGACCCGAACCTCCTCCAGGCCATCTCCGAGCTCGACGTCGGCGCCTCCAAGGGGGCGGCGACCGGCGACAGCCAGAACCGGGCCCACACGGCGCCGATCTACTCGAACCCCGACGACACCGCCGCGGCCGTGGGCTGGGTCTACAAGGACCTGTTCACGATGATCCGGCAGGAGGCCGCGAACCTCGAGTCGGTCACCTTCTGGGGCTCCGACAACTCGCGGACCTGGCTGCACAGCCCGTCGATCGACCAGCCGTGGGACCAGCCGCTCCCGTTCGGGACCCATCAGGAGGCCATGCCCGCGTACTGGGGCATCGTGGACCCGTCGAAGCTCCCGCCGCGTCCGGCGCTGCCGAAGGGCTGATCACCGCCCGCGCGACCACCGCGGCCCCCGTCCTCGTCGAGGACGGGGGCCGCGGTGCGTTCGTTGCCACACACAACAAAGGTTTTCGAATACCTTGCCCCCCGTAGGGGAGGGTGCCTACGGTGCGAGCATCCGACACCGACGTCGGAACACATGGAAGGTGTTCGATGATGAGCATTCCCCGCACCACCACGTCCGCGCTCGCGGACGTCAGCCCTCCGAGCCGCAGCGGGGGCGCAGCCCGCCCGCGACGCGACCGCCGCCGCGGCATCGCCGCCCTCACCGCCCTCGGTCTCATCGCCGCGGCAGGGGCCCTCACCGCCCCCGCTGCGCAGGCCGCCGACGCGGTCCCCGCCGGGGTCGGATCCGACTTCGAGTCCGGCACGGGCGCCTGGGCCCCGCGGGGCGACGGCGTGCGCATCGCCCCGAGCGCCGAGGCGCGCACCGGATCCGGCAGCCTCCTCGTCACCGACCGCACCCAGGAGTGGCACGGCGCCGCCCTCGACGTCACGTCGTCGCTCGCCGTCGGCCAGGAGGTCGAGGTGACCGTCTGGGCGCGCCTGGCGGCGGGGGAGGCCCCCGCGTCGCTCAAGGTGTCCGTGCAGCGCGACGTCGGCGGCGGCAGCGGGTACGACGGGGTCGCCGGCGCGGCCGCCCGCGTCACCGCGGACGCCTGGACGGAGCTCACCGGCACGTACACGCTCGGCGGACCCGTCGACACGGCCCAGGTCTACGTGGAGGGGACGGTCGGCGCCGACTTCCTCCTCGACGACTTCCAGCTGGGCGACGCCACCGGCACCCCGGTGCAGACCGGCATCCCGGCCCTGAAGGACGTCCTCGGCTCCCGCGGCATCGAGCACGTGGGCGTCGCCGTCGACGGGCGCGAGACCGTCGGCGCCGGAGCCGACCTCGTGAGCCGGCAGTTCAACGCGCTCACGCCGGAGAACGCCGGGAAGCCCGAGAGCGTCCAGCCGGAGGAGGGCCGCTTCACGTTCGCGCAGATCGACCAGCTGCTCGACTACGCCGACCGCACCGGCACCAAGGTCTACTACCACGTGCTGTTCTGGCACTCGCAGACGCCCGCGTGGTTCTTCCTCGACGGCGACCGCCCGCTCACCGACAGCCCCGCCGACCAGGCGATCCTGACGGCGCGCATGGAGGCGCACGTGAAGGGCATCGCCGACCACATCGCCGCCCGCTACCCGGACGGGGACAGCCCGATCTGGGCGATGGACGTCGTGAACGAGGTCATCGACGACGGCCCGAACGACAACGCGCACGACATGCGCGACAGCCGCTGGTACCAGGTGCTGGGGGAGGGCTTCGTCGACGAGGGCTTCCGCCTGGCGCGCGCCTACTTCCCGGGCGTGAAGCTGTTCATCAACGACTACAACACCGAGGTGCCGACCAAGCGCGCCGACTACCTCGAGCTCATCTCGGCGCTCGTGGCCCGCGGCGTGCCGATCGACGGGGTGGGCCACCAGGCGCACGTCGACTTCGCCCGGCCCGTCTCGTGGCTGCGCGACTCGATCCGCGCGGTGGAGCGCATCGACACGGACCTGCTGCAGGCCATCACGGAGCTCGACGTCAACGCGTCGAACCAGAACGAGGGCGCCGACGTCAGCGGTGCGCCGCAGGATCCGTACACCCCGGTCTACGCGGACGACGCCCAGGCGGGCGCGGAGGTCGGCTACTACTACCGCGACCTCTTCCAGATGATCCGTCAGCAGGCGGCGTCGATCGACTCGGTCACCTTCTGGGGCGTCAGCAACGCGCGCAGCTGGCTGCGCACGTGGCCCATCGCGCGCCCGTGGGAGCAGCCGCTGCCGTTCGACGACGACCTGCAGGCGGCGCCCGCGTACTGGGGCATCGTGGATCCGAAGCAGCTGCCCGCGCGTCCGGCCGACCTTTCGGCGCCGCGCATCGCGGACGTGGACGACATCACGGCCGTGGCGACGAAGGCGACGGGCGTGCGCGTGCCGTACGCGCTGCCGTCGGCCATCGACACGCGCGACGGGAACGTGCGCGTGGTGTGCACGCCGCCCCGCAGCGGGATCTTCCCGGTCGGCACCACCACCGTCAGCTGCACCGCGAAGGACCGCGCCGGCAACGTCCGGACGACCACCTTCGACGTGATCGTGACGCGCGCCGGCGCGTGAAGCGCTGACGCACCGCCCGACGCGGCCCCCGCCCCTCCCGGGACGGGGGCCGCGTGCTGCGCCGGATAGTGTCGGACGATCGCGCGACGCGCCGGATCACCTCCGGATGCCGATGCCGCCGCCGCGCCGAGAGGAGACACCATGAGCACGCCCGTCCCACCCGTCGCCGTCACGGGCGTCACGGGCGCCATCGGGGGCGCGGTCGCCCGTCACCTGGCCGATGCCGGCCTCCCGCAGCGCCTGCTCGCCCGGTCGCCCGCCCGCGCCCCCGAGCTGCCCGGCGCCTCCGTGCACGAGGTCGCCTACGGGGATCACGCGGCCTCCGTCGCGGCCCTGACCGGCGTGTCGACGCTGCTCATGGTGTCGGCCGCCGAGGACGAGCACCGGCTCGCGCAGCACGTCGCCTTCGTCGACGCCGCCGCGGAGGCGGGCGTCCGCCACGTGGTCTACACGTCGTTCCAGGGCGCGGCTCCCGACGCCACCTTCACGCTGGCGCGCGACCACCACGCGACCGAGGAGCGGATCCGCGCATCCGGCATGGCGTGGACCTTCCTGCGGGACGCGTTCTACATCGACTTCGTGAGCCAGCTGGTGGGGGAGGACGGGGTGATCCGCGGGCCCGCGGGCGAGGGCCGGGTGGCCGCGGTCACGCGCGCCGACGTGGCCGAGGTGGCGGCGACGATCCTGCAGGATCCCGTCGCCCACGCGGGTGCCGCCTACGAGCTGACCGGTCCGGAGGCGCTGACCATGGCCGAGATCGCGGCGACGGTCGCCGCCGCCCAGGGCCGGGCGGTGACGTACCGGGACGAGACGCTCGACGAGGCGCGCGCCTCGCGTGCCGTGTGGCGGGCGCCCGGGTGGCAGCTGGATGCGTGGATCAGCACCTACACGGCCATCGCCGCCGGCGAGATGGCGCACGTGAGCGGCGACGTCGGGCGCATCCTCCGCCGCCGGGCCACGAGCCTCGCGGGGTTCCTGGCGACGGAGGGGTAGCCAGGCGCCCCGCCGCATCGCGTCGGGACGACCGACCCGGCAGCGTGCGGTGCCCTACGGTCGAGGCATGCTCCTGTCGCCGGCCGCGGATCACGAGCCGGCGGACTACCGGTGCCCGTTCTGCGCGCTGCTCCACGGCGAGCCGATGCGCGCCCCGCTGCCGGGCGACGTGATCGCGGAGCGGGACCGTGCGATCGCCTTCATCGCCCCGCGCTGGTGGCCGCGGAACCACGGGCACGTCCTCGTCGTGCCCCGCGCCCACGTCCAGAGCCTCTACTCCGCGCCGACGGAGGACCTCCACGCGGTGACGGACCTGGTGCAGGAGGTGGCGCGTGCGATGCGCGCGACCTACGGCTGCTCGGGCATCTCGACGCGGCAGCACAACGAGCCCGACGGCGGCCAGGACGTGTGGCACCTCCACGTGCATGTGTTCCCGCGGCACCCCGACGACGGCCTGTACACGTCGGTGCCGTACGCGGCCTTCGCGTCCGTCGAGGAGCGGTCGGCGTACGCACGGCGGATCGGCGCCGTCCTCGCGCGCTCCGGGTGACCCGTCGGGGGCGGCCTCGTGCGGTCGGACCCGCGCCGCGGCCCGTCCGTCCTCGCGGTCAGCTCGCGAACGTCTCCGCGACCGCCGCGGCCTGCTGCGGCGCGAAGGCGCACGAGAAGCGATGCGTCCCCGACGGGACGGTGACGGCGGGCGATCCGTCCGGGAGGAGGACCTCGGCATCGGTCGACGGCGGGACGACGACCTCCATGGCGAACTCGTCGCCGTGGAGCGTCCACGACACGCTCGCCGCGCCGTAGGGCGTCTCGTGCGCGGTGCGCGCCCAGTCGAGCTCGGGCGTGGGCAGCGGGGCGATGCGGAGGCGGCGGTAGCCGGGTTCCGCGGGAGCGAGACCGCCGACGCGGCGGTGGAGGAAGTCGGCGACGGCCCCGAACGCGTAGTGGTTGAAGGAGGTCATGTCGCCGGGGTTGATCGAGCCGTCCGGCAGCATCGAGTTCCAGCGCTCCCAGACCGTGGTCGCGCCCATCGTGACCGCGTACAGCCAGGAGGGGCACTCGGTCTGGAGCAGCAGCCGCCAGGCGGTGGCGCCGTGTCCGGTGTCGGCGAGCGCGTCCGTCACGAGCGGCGTGCCGAGGAATCCCGAGCCGATGCGGAAGCCGTCGTCGGCGACCTGCGCCGCCAGCAGCGCACCGGCGTGAGCGCGCTGCTCGGGGAGGAGGAGGCCGAAGCGGAGGCCGAGGGCGTAGGCGGTCTGCGAGGGGAACGCGGCGCGTCCCGTCGCGGTGACGTACTCCGCCCGGTAGCGCTCCGCCGCCCGGTCGAACAGGTCCGCGCAGCGCGCGGCGGTCTCCGTCTCGCCGAGGACCACGGCCGCGTCCCGCACGATGGCGGCCGACCGCGCGAGGTAGGCGGTGGCCACGGCCTGCCAGGGGAGCCGGGCCGCCCAGGGCTGGTCGTCGGGCGCCGCGGAGTCGAGCCAGTCGCCGAACGAGAAGCCGCCGCTCGCGAAGTCGAGCGCGGAGCCCGCCCGCGCCTCGAGCGCCCCGAGCCAGGCGGTCATCGAGCGCCACTGGCGTCGGAGCAGGCCGGCGTCGCCGAAGCGCTCGAACAGCGTCCAGGGGACGATGGTCGCCGCGTCCCCCCATCCGGCCTCCGCGCCGAGCGGCGGCAGGCCGGGATCCACGTCCGCCCAGGGCACGTACACGGGGACGTTGCCGTCGGCGTGCTGGTCGACGGCGAGGTCGGCGAGCCAGCCGGTCAGCATGCCGGCGGTGTCGTACAGGAAGGAGGCGGCCGGCGCGAAGACCTGGAGGTCGCCGGTCCAGCCCAGGCGCTCGTCCCGCTGCGGGCAGTCGGTCGGCACGTCGAGGAAGTTCCCGCGCATCCCCCACACGATGTTCTCGTGGAGCCGGGAGAGGAGCGGGTCCGAGGTCTCGAAGGTGCCGAGGCGACGCAGGTCGGTGTGCAGGACGATCGCGCGGAACGCCTCCGGTTCGATCGGTCCGGGCCAGCCGGTGACCTCCGCGTAGCGGAAGCCGTGGAAGGTGAACTCGGGTTCCCAGTCGAAGGGGGCGTCGGCGAGGGCGACCTCGTCGGTCGCGCTGGCCCCGCGCAGCGGACGCGTGCCGAGCTCGCCGTCCTCGAGCACCTCGGCGTGCCGGAGGCGGATCGTCCCCGTCCCGGCCGGCACCGCCACGCGGAGGCGCCCGACGAGGTTCTGGCCGAAGTCGAGCACGGTGCGTCCCGCCGGCGTGACGAGCACCTCGGCCACCGGGAGCGCGTCCGTGCGGCGGACGGCGGGGCCGTCGGGGGCGACGAGCGTCGAGGTGTCGAGAGCGACCGGGGTCGTCGGAGACCACGCGGCGTCGTCGAACTCGGGCTCGGCCCACCCGGGCTGCTCGCGCCGGGGGTCGTAGCTCTCGCCCTGGTAGAGGTCGGCGCGCGTGACGGGGCCGAGGCTCGAGCGCCAGGTCCCGTCCGTGCCGACGACGGTGAGCCGGCCGTCGGAATGCTCCAGCTCGAGCTGGACCAGGGCGGCCGTCCGGTCGCCGTAGACCTCGCGCAGCCCCGCGAAGCCGAGGTAGCCCCGGTACCAGCCGTCGGCGAGATGGACGCCGATCGCGTTCGCGCCCTCGCGCACGAGCGCGGTGACGTCGTAGGTGCGGTACCGCAGCCGGTGGTGGTAGCTGGTCCAGCCGGGGTGCAGCACGTCCTCGCCGACAGGCGCCCCGTTCACCCGGACCGTCATCACCCCGTGCGCCGTGGCGCGCAGCCGGGCGCGGACGACGTCGCTCCCCGCGACGAACTCGCCCCGCAGGAGCGCGGCCGGCTCGCCCGCGGAACCGGCGGGCGGGAGCGCGGGGGCGACCATGCGCGCCGACCACAGCGCGGGATCGACGAGGCCCGTCTCGATCTCGACCGGCGGGCTCCAGCCGGACGGGTCCCCGTCGACGCCCCAGACGCGCACGCGGACGCTGCGCCGTTCCCGGCTGACGAGGGGATCGGCGGGCCAGGCGACGAGGGCCTGCTCCGCGGAGGCGACGCGGCCGGTCGTGGCGCGGCCGCGGGGGCTCGTGATCTCGATCTCGTAGGCCTGCTGCGACCATCCGACGGCATCGGTCTCCGTGACCCACGAGAGCCGGGGCTCCGGCTCGCCGATGCCGAAGGGATCGCGATGGTGCTCGACGGTCACCGGGCGCACGCGCGGAGCGGCGTGGGCGGCGCCGGTCACCGCGGGTCCGGACCGTCGAGGGGCGCGACGAGGTGCTCGCCGATGAAGACGCGGATGTCCTCCGCCATGTCGACCTCGAAGCCGTTCAGCCAGAGCTGCTCGAGCCCCTCCGTCATCGCGGTGATGCGCAGGGCGGCGACGCGCGGCCCGATCCCGGGACGGAGACCGCCCTCGGCCTCGATCTCGACGAGCGCCCCGGTGACGGCGTCGACGATGCGCGCGACGCGGCCGTGGAAGTAGTCGGAGGCGGGATGGCCCGGATCCGTCGCCTCCGCCGACAGGATGCGGTAGAGCTGCACCGCGCCGCGCTGCGAAGCCTGCGAGCGCGAGATCTCGACGAGCCCGGCGAGGAACGCCCGGCCGTGCAGGGGCTCGAGGGAGGCGGCGGCTCGCGCGTCGCGCTGCTCGAGCACCGCTCGGAGGAGCTCCATCTTGCCGCCGGAGAAGTGGTGCAGCACTCCGGTCTGCGAGATGCCGACCTCGCGGGCGATCTCGTTGACGGAGCTCGCGGTGTAGCCGGTCCGGGCGAAGACCCGGAAGGCCGCGTCGAGGATCTGCGCACGCCTCTCGGCGCTCTTGCGGTACTCGCCGCGCGTCTTCTGCATGGCCGCAACGGTAGCAGCGGATGCGCGAAAACATGCAGCCTTTCAAGTTTCTCGCTCCAAAACATTGAGCCCTGCATGTTTTGCTGTTAGCGTCGCGCTCGTCTCCCACCGGGATGACGCATCACCGAGAACCGGTCGCCGCAGGCGGCCTCGTCCGGCAAGGAAGCCGTCATGACACTCCCTCTCGAACCCTCCACCCCTCTCGCGCTGTCCGGCCCCGCCGTCACCCGGGATCCCACGCCGACGGAGGCGTTCCGCAGCGCGATCACGCTCCCTCGCGGCTTCGTCGCCTACCTCGTGTTCGCGATCGTCGGGGCGGGAGCCGCGCAGATGTCCGCCGCGCTGCTGACCCTGACGCTGAAGGCGACGGCGATCGACGCGGCGACGGCGACCACGACGATCTCGGTCTCGAGCGCGATCGCCGGTGTCCTCACGCTCGTCGGCCTGCCGTTCGTCGGGACGCTGAGCGATCGGTCCCGCTCGCGGTTCGGCCGTCGGCGGCCGTTCCTCCTCCTCGCCGCCGCCGCGTTCGTCGTCGGGGGAGTCCTGCTGGTCGCCGCGACGACCGTGCCGGTCTTCGTCGCGGCGCACATGCTCGTCACGCTCGGATTCGTCACCGCCAACGTGACCATCACCGCGATGATGACCGACCAGCTGCCCGCCGACCGGCGCGGGGTCGCCACCGCGCTGCTGAGCATGGGCACGCCGGTCGGCGCCCTCTTCGGCCTGGCGGTCGCCGTCCCCTTCGGCGCCGATCTGGTGCCGCTGGTCGGCATCCCGACCGCGCTGGCCGCCTTCTCCCTCCTCCTGCTGACGGCCAGGGTCGCCGACCCGGAGTTCGACCACCCGCGCCCGGCGCTGAGCGTCCGCCAGCTCATCGGCGTCTACTGGGTCAACCCGCTCCGGCACTCCAGCTTCACGTGGGTCTTCGCCAGCCGCATGCTCGTCTTCTCCGGCGTCGCCGCCCTCAACGGGTACCAGGCGATCTACATGCTGCAGAAGCTGCACCTCGAGCCGGCAGGGCTCGGCACCGCCATCCTGCTCACGGTCATCGTCAACGCCGGCGTCACCCTCATCGCCGCGCCGATCGTCGGACGCATCAGCGACCGCCTGGACGTGCGCAAGCCGTTCATCCTGGTCGCCGCGCTGATCCTCGCGGCCGGTCTCGTCCTGGCCTCGATGGCCCCGGACTTCGGGGTCTACCTGATCGCGTGCGGCGTGGTCGGCCTGGGGCAGGGCGTCTACTTCGCCGTCGAGCTCGCCCTGGCCACCCGCGTCCTACCCGACCCGGAGAACCCCGCGAAGGACCTCGGCATCCTCAAGATCGCCGACAACCTGCCGGTGACGATCGTCGCCGCCGTCGCCCCGGCCCTGCTCGCGATCGGCGCCGGCGCCGGCGGCCCGAACTTCGTGGCGCTGTTCCTCGCCGGAGCGCTGTCCGCCACCCTGGGTGGGTTCGTCGTCCTCCTCGTCCGCGGGGCGCGCTGAGCGCCGCCCGGCCCACCCCACCGAGCACCACCCGATCCACCGAGAGAGACGAGACGCGATGAGCTCCTACCCTGACGGCTTCCTCTGGGGGGTGGCCGGATCCGGCCACCAGACCGAGGGCGACAACGTCCACAGTGACATGTGGTTCCTCGAGAACACGACGCCCAGCCTCTTCCGCGAGCGCTCGGGACCGGCATGCCGCGGCTACGACCTGTTCGAGACCGACCTGGATCTCGCCGCCGGACTCGGGCTGAACGCCTACCCCTTCTCGGTGGAGTGGTCGCGCATCGAGCCGGCGCGGGGGGAGGTGGTCGCCGCCGAGCTCGACCACTACGAGCGCGTCGTCGACGCCGCCCTCGAACGGAGCCTCGCGCCGATCGTCACCTTCAGCCACTTCGCCTCGCCGCACTGGTTCTCGGCCGCCGGGTCATGGCTCGCCGACGATGCCGCCGACCTGTTCGCGGAGCAGTGCGACCGGGTCATGGCGCGCATCGGCGACCGCTTCGCCGCGGCCGTCACGCTCAACGAGCCCAACCTCGAGCAGCTGCTGCAGGCGGGCGGCAAGCTCCCCCCGGTGCTGGAGGAGATCAAGTCCGACATGCTCGCCTCCGCCGCCCGCGCGGCCGGCACGGAGCGCTACTTCGCATCGAACGTGATCCCCGCCGAGGCGCAGGACGACTTCCAGGAGGCGTTCACGCGCGCCCACTGCGCGGCGAAGGCCGCGATCACGGCCCGCCGGGACGACCTGCCCGTCGGCGTGTCCATCGCGATCTCCGACGACCGGGCCGTGCCGGGCGGGGAGGGCCGTCGTGACGCGCGTCGAGCCCGGGTCTACGACCACTGGCTGCGCGTCGCCCGGGACGACGACTTCATCGGCGTGCAGAACTACGAGAGCGCCCTGCACGGCCCGGATGGCGAGGTCGAGCGGGACGGCCCCCGCAACGGCATGGGGAGCGTCATCGATCCCGGCTCGCTGGCGGGTGCCGTCCGGTACGCGCACCAGGTGTCGCAGGTCCCGGTCCTCGTCACCGAGCACGGCATCCAGACGGCCGACGACAGCCAGCGAGAGGCGCTCATCCCGGAGGCGCTGCGGCTGCTCGAACAGGAGATCGCATCGGGGACCCCGGTGCTCGGCTACTGCCACTGGGCCCTGATGGACAACTTCGAGTGGATCTTCGGCTACGCCCCCCAGCTCGGGCTGATGTCGGTCGACCAGGAGACCTTCGCGCGCACCCCGAAGCCGAGCGCCCAGGCGTACGCGCGCGCCGTCGGAGCGGCCCGCCCGGCGGCCGCGGCGGCGTAGGGGAGCGGGACATCGCGGGGCGCGCTCTCCTCGACGCCCCCGCATCCCGAGCCGCGACCGGCGCGCCGAGCCGGCGCCGCAGCCCATCGACCACCTCGACCGCATCGGCGACCTCGTGCGTCGCCACCCCACGGAAGGATCCCCATGACATCCACCCCCGCCGCCCCCGGCTCGCGCGCACCGCTCCTCGGCGCCCTGCCCGGCGAGGCCGTCCCGTACTCGCTCGCATCGGGCGACGGCCTCCGCCGCGTCGTCGACGGACAGCTGGTCACGATCATCGCGCGGGGCGCCGACACCGGCGACCAGTTCGCGGCGGCGTACGTGTCGGGCGACCGCGGGGCCGAGTTCCCCGTCCTCGCCCATCCGCAGGAGTCGCGCACGATCATCGTCTTCGACGGCCTGCTGCAGGTCCGCGTCGGCGACACGACGCAGGTGCTCGCCGTCGGAGACGAGGCGGTCGTCCCCGCGGGGACCGCCTTCGGCTACCGGATGCTCGCCAACCGCACCCGGTTCCTGCTGTGGTCGACGACGGGAGCCAGCATCGAGCTGCTCGATCGCCTCGGCACGCCGACCGACGGCCACGTGCACCCTCCGCGCCGATCCGGCGCCTCGCTCCGCAGCGAGGCCGTCGAGGTCGCGCGCGAGCTCGGCTTCGCCGCCTCGCCGTTCGACGGGGGCGAGCCGGTGCTGCGGCACGGCGACCGCCGCCCGGCGGGAGTCGAGCCGTACGTGCTGAGCGCGGGGGAGGGGGAGCACCTCGCCGGCTTCAACCAGATGCACACCTTCACGTCCCGGGGCGCCAACACCGGGGGCGACTACTTCACCGTCCACAGCAGCGGAGCGCGGGCCGGCTACATCCCCCTGCACTTCCACGAGCGGCACACCGAGAACTTCTTCTGCTTCGAGGGCCGCGTCTGGCTGCACGTCAACGGCGAGGAGCTGCTGCTGACCAAGGGCGACTTCGTGCACGCGCCCGCGGGCACGATCCACTCGTACGCCTTCGACTCGCATCACACCCAGATGATCGGGATGCTGTCGCCCGACATCTTCGAGCCCTTCTTCGACTACATGTTCGAGCCGACCGACGAACGCGTCCACACCGAGACCGTCGAGCCGTACTTCAACAGCGCGGGATTCGGGCGCGTGCAGTCCGAGCTCGACATCGTCGTCGTGGGCGCGCCGCCGCTGCGCGCGAAGGCCCTCGACCTGTGAGGTTGCGCAGGGGCCGTGCACGGGACGCGGGGTGAGGACTCGCGTCGGCGGGTAAGACCGACACCGCGAGGACTCCGGCGCGCTGATCGCGCGCTCGTGCCCGCACGGCAGCTCGCGTCGGTGACGGAGTCGGGACCGGCGCGGGACCCGGTCACCGCCACCGGCGCTAGGGGATCGTCACCGGGCGAGGATCCTGGCGCGCCCGGACACCGGATCGTCGGCTCGCTCCGGGCGACCGGCCGGGGGACAGGCGACGGCGCACCCGGCTCCTGCGCGGACCCGCCGCAGCCCGGCGGCGCGACATGGCCCCGCCGGCCGAGCGGCAGGGGGCGGGCACACCGCGGCCTCGGACATGAGCGACAACCCGTGCGACGGGATCGACACGAGCACGGTCGGCGGCAGGAAGCCGGTGCAGGCCGGGGATCAGCGGACGCCGAGGGTCGGAGGTCAGGTCACGAACGGGGTCCGTCTCGTGAGACCAGGAGGCCACGGAGGGTGTCTCACGCAGCCCCCCTCCACCGGAACCGTCACCGGACCAGTCTGTTGAGACGACGGCTTGTGACCAGCACATCTCCGCGTCCGCGGGCTCGTGAGCACGGGCACCTGCCCCCTCCACTGCTCCACGCCGCGTGAGCGAGCGGGTGTCCGGGTAGGGATCCCCTACTGGAACACCGTGAGGCCGTCGTGGTGCTTGGGGCGCGTGCCGGTCACGGGTGGCTCGTCGGCCACCGCCTAGGCTCGGCGGATGGTCCAGAGCCCGGCGACGTCCTCTCGGGCGAGACCTGGATCTGACAGCTTCCGCCCGGACATCCAGGGGCTCCGGGCTGTCGCGGTCCTAGGCGTGGTGCTCTTCCACGCCGGTCTCCCGTTCCTGCCTGGTGGGTACGTGGGCGTGGACGTGTTCTTCGTCGTCTCGGGTTTCCTCATCACCGGGCACCTGATGCGCGAGCTCGCGGCGACGGGCCGCATCGGATTGGCGCGCTTCTACGCCCGCCGCGCGCGCCGCATCCTCCCCGCATCGGTCGTCGTCCTGGTGGTGACCGTTCTGGCCGCCCTGGTGTTCGTCCCGCCGCTCCAGCTGCGCGATCTGCTGCGCGACGCGGTCGCCACGTCCCTCTACGTGCCGAACTTCGTCTTCGCCGTCGACGGTGTCGACTACCTGGCGGAGAGCGCGCCGTCCGTGTTCCGACACTTCTGGTCGCTCGCGGTGGAGGAGCAGTTCTACCTCGTGTGGCCCGCCCTCCTGCTCCTCGCGTGGAGAGGCTCCCGCGGCTCCTCCGTCGCGACGCGGGCTCGTGTCGTCGGCGGGCTGATCGCCGTCGTGGTGTTCGGGTCGTTCGCGGCGGGTGTCGCGCTCACGCCGGTGGCGCAGCCGATCGCGTTCTTCCTCCTCCCGACCCGTGCTTGGGAGCTCGGCGTCGGCGCGCTGATCGCGGTCGCCCCCGCGGTCGCGGGTCCCGGCGGTCGCGGGGTGGCTGTGCCGGACGCTGCCCGCGTCGTGCTCGGATGGCTGGGGCTCGCGACGATCCTGACGGCGATGCTCCTGCTGGGCGAGAGCACGCCGTTCCCCGGGACCGCGGCAGCCCTCCCCGTGCTGGGGACCGCACTCGTGCTCGCGGTCGGGTCGGAGATGCGTGGGGGAGTCGGCTCCGTCCTCGGCGTCCGGCCCCTCCGGTTCCTCGGGATGGTGTCCTATTCGCTCTACCTCGTGCACTGGCCGGCTCTCGTCCTGCCGGCGGCAGCTGCCGGCGCCTCGCACGTACCCCAGCTGTGGATCACACTACCTGTCGTCGCGGCCTGCATCCCCGTGGCGTGGCTGCTGTACCGCTTCGTCGAGGATCCTCTCCGGCGCTGGCGCGTCCTCGCCGCTGCGGGTCCCCGTCGGACGCTCCTCGCCGCCGGCAGCGCGTCACTCGCTGTCGTTCTCCTCTCATCCGTCGCGTTCGCCGGTGCGGCGGCCACGCCGCTCGCGACCCGCACGGCAGCCGTCGACGCGCCGCTCGTGCGCTCTCCCGTCGGTACGCCGTTCGTCCCGAGCAACCTGTCGCCGACGCTCCGGGAAGCGAAGGATGCGATCCCGTCGCTTTCCGCCCGAGGGTGCCACCGGGGGTACGGCTCCACCGACGGCTCTCCCTGCCGCTTCGGCCCGGACGGCGCACCGGTCATCGCTCTGGTCGGCGACTCCCACGCGGCGCAGTGGTTCCCCGGCCTCGAGCGCTGGGCCGACGACGCCGGCTATGCGCTCGAGACGTACACGAAGAGCGCCTGTCCGGCGGCCGACGTGACGGCGCTGCGCGATGGGTCGCCGTACGTCGCCTGCACGGAATGGCGAGCGGAGGTGATCGGCCGGCTGCAGGCCGACCCGCCTGCGCTCGTGCTCCTCGCGAGCTACGGCGGAGGCAGCATCGCGGACCCGGGCGACTTCGGAAGCGCGTGGACGGCAGGCACTCGCCGCACAATCGACGCGCTCGGTGGTGGGGGAGCGGTGGCCGTCATCACGGACTCCCCGAACCTCGGTGAGACGCCGGCCGTATGCCTGTCCGCGCACTTGGACTCGGCCGATGCGTGCGGCAGACCCCTCTCGGAAGCCCTCGCCGCCCCTGCCCGGGCAGCCGAGCAGGCCGCGGTCACGGGAAGCACGGCGACGATGATCGACCTCACCGGCTACCTCTGCTCTGAGAACACGTGCCCGCCCATCATCGGCAGCACGCTCGTCTACCGCGACGCCCACCACCTCACCCCCACGATGAGCCGGCGCCTCGCGCCCCTCCTCGGACAAGGCGTCCTCGACGCGCTCGAATGAGGCCGCGTCGACCGCCCCGAGCGGTGTCCGGGTAGGGATCCCAGACCGGACGCGCCGCGCAGCTAGTCCTCGAGTGCGTCCGGCTGCGGCAACCCGGCGAAGGGTGCCGCGCGGCGTTCGAACTCTGCGCGGTCTCCCGAGGGCAGGAGCCCGCTGGCTCCGAAGCTGACGTTGATCGAGTTCTGCTCCCACCCGTAGTCGGCGGCTCCCTCGTTCCGCTTCGCGAACGTGCCGTCCGCGTCGTCCAGGGACATGTCCTGGAACGAGAAGAACATCCATTGGCGTCCGGGCCCCTCGGCGCCCCCAGTCACCAGCACCTGGTCCTCCGGTCGCGACCCTCCGTACATCTCGACGAGGTCCTCGGGATCCTCCGGCCACCGCTCCTGATCGAGGTAAAGCTCGGACCAGCCGTGCTCGACCAGCACCTCGCTCATGATCCGCATCGCCTCCTGCTTCCCGGCCCAGGTGCCCGGCACCGCATCCGACTGCCACGTCGGCAGGTTCAGCCCTCGCAGCATGGACGGCCCGCCCCACCTGTTCTCGGTCTCGAACGTGATCGACTCCGCCTGAGCAGGATCCGGGCCCAACGACCACGACATCCCGAACCTCGAACCCAGCCGGTCCGTCATCTCCCGCACCATCGACTCCTGCGTGGCGATCGCCTCATCGAGCGGAGGAGCCGCCAGCGCTTCGGCGGTGCTCCACTCCGCATGCCCGGGGTGATCACGCCACTGGATGCGCTCCTCGGTCCCGTCCGCCCGCACCACGGTCGTCACGACGGCCGGCGGCGACATCGCCCAGACCGCAAGCCCCACGAACGCCGGTACCCCGATGACCAGGAAGGCAATCAGCCATGTCCCGAGGCGTGTCGCGGGACTCATCGGCGCTCTGCGCGCAGTAGTCGCAAAGGGATCGGGGCCGAGCTCGTGAGATTCCATCGGTTCAGCTTCTCGGTGCGAGGCTGATGCCCGCGTCCCTCCATGGAGTGACTGATCCCCCTACAGGGGCCGTAGACCAACACCGCAAGCTGGACCCAACAGGACAACCCGTCACCAATGAGCGATCCCTACGCGGACGACGCCCCCGGCGGCGGTGGCGGTGGCGGTCCGGCAGGATGCTCGATGGGCGAGGTGCGACTCCCAATGTGTGACAGCTCAGGAGGATCCGTGCTCAAGTCGTTGACCCAGGAAGCTAAGAAGCACGGGCCCGAAGGACTACATCGCCGGGGGCACGTTCTTCATCATCGCCGGAGTGATCATCGCGGTCCATGCCCTGCTCGACCCGGCCCGGGTCTCTTTGCGAGGTGCGCCGTTCTGGGTCCTCTCCGTGCTGCGTCTCATCGGCGGGCTCCCGCTCCTGACCGCCGGACTCCGAGCACGACGCGACCTCGCGAAGTGGAACCTCAGTTGGAGAGGTCATTGCACGTCGCCACTGGTCCGGTAGGGGATCCCCTAACGGACCGCCAGGGAAGCCGCCGTCGGGTACGCGGTCACCACCAGAAGGGCGGTTGGGTCACGTAGGGGCTCTCGAGACGGATGGCCTCGTCGTCGGTGAGGTCGAGGTCGAGCGCGGCGACGGCGTCGGTGAGGTGGCGGGGTTCGGTGGCGCCGATGACCGGAGAGGCGACCGTCGGGTTGCGCAGCACCCAAGCGAGGGCGATGCGGGCCATGGGCACGTCGCGTGCGGTGGCGATCTCCTCGACGGCGTCGATGACGGGCCCGTCGGCGTCGGTGTCGAACGCGGCGGCTACCTCGTCGGTCTCCGACCTCGCGGTCGTCGCACCGCGTGGTCGGGTCAGCCGGCCCTTCCCGTTGGGGGAGTAGGGCGTGAGGCCGACACCGGTGTCGGCGCAGAGGGGGATCATCTCGCGCTCCTCCTCGCGCTTGATCAGGTTGTACTGGTCCTGCATGGCCGCGAAGCCGGTCCAGCCGTTGACGGCTGCCGCGCGCTGGAGCTTCGCGAACTGCCACGCGTACATGGACGAGGCACCGAGGTACCGGACCTTGCCTGCGCGGACGATGTCGTCCAGCGCCTGCATGGTCTCCTCGACCGGGGTCTGCGGATCGAAGCGGTGGAGGTAGTAGACGTCGATGTGATCGGTTCCGAGCCGGCGGAGGGACGCGTCGACCTGCTCGAGGATGGCGGCGCGGGACAGGCCGGATCCGCCGGGTCCGTCGTGCATCCTCCCGGAGACCTTGGTGGAGAGGACGATGTCCTCGCGCCGGGCGAAGCGGCGGATGGCGCGGCCGACGTACTCCTCGCTCGTGCCCTGCTGGTAGACGTTCGCGGTGTCCCAGAAGGTGATGCCGAGCTCGACCGCCTGGCGGAAGAAGGCCGCCGACGCCTCCTCGTCCATGGTCCAGGAGTGCATTCCCCGGGCGGGGTCGCCGTAGGTCATGCAGCCGAGCGCGAGCCGGCTCACCTTCAGGCCGGTGCTGCCGAGTCGGGTGTGCTCCATGTGCGCGCTCCTTCGCCGTGTCCTTCCAACGTTACGGCTCACGTGGTTCCCGCCGACCGGTGGCCGAGGAACGAGACCCAGCCCGACGGATGACCCTGGCCGCGGGCGGCCGTGACTGTTCCGCAGAGGATCCTCTGTCGGACACGACGTCACAGCCTCGGGCGGACGAGGGCGGGTGGGCGAGCCGAGCGTGGGTCGGTGAGGAGCACGTCATCCGCCTGAGCGACGGGCAGGCCCGTGACGCCTACGGACATGAGGCCGCAGTCGTCGCCCTGCTCGACGGCAGCGATGTGCCGCACGCCCGGCATCTCGCCCACGATGTCGGTCCCGACGGGGCCTGGTACGTCTCCGAGCGCCTGCCCGGGCGGACGCTCCACGACGCATGGACGGCCGCCGCCGCGGGGGAGCGTCGGTCGATCGTCGAGAGCCTGGGAGACGCGCTCCGGGCGCTCCATCGTGTTCCGGCGCCGGCCGACCTGCGGCCGCCGTGGCTCGTCGATGCTCTCGCCGGCGGTCTATAGCCGGCCTACCACCCGCCGGTCGTGCAGGAGACGCCCCTGCGCAGGGGCATCTCCGCCGTCGAGGTGTGGTCTTGAGCTCGGGCGGCCCATGGGCAGCCGGATCGGGCGACGACTCGCCGTGCTGGGGTGGGTCAGGACCAAGCGAGGGTAGGGCGAGCAGGACGCATTCGACGGCCACTCAGAAGCCATCCGATAATGCCTACATGACATAATGTGCATTATCAGCGGTGTCACTCACGCCGCGAGCGGAGTGCGGCCAGCCCACCTCGTCACCTCGTGACGCCCGGCCACACGGCCGCTGTGTCACCCCACCGCTACGACGCCGACGCGCCTCGGGACGTCGTCCGCCGGGACGTCGTGCGCCGGCCCGCGCGGTCGCCAGCCGAGACGCCAGCCGAGCCGCCCGCCGAGCCGCCCGCCGGGACGCCGCGTCCTGCCACGCCGGCCCGCGGCCATCCAGGTGAACACCGGCGCAAGTTCTCTGAAAGCGCTTGCGCAGCTCCGCGTCATCGGACATGATCCGTGACAGCGCTTTCACGGAGTCGTGACGGCCTCGAGGAAGTACGAAGGAGTGCACACGTTGTCGAAGTCCACCCGGTCCCCTCTCCGACGTGCGCTGCTCGGCTGCACCGCAGCCGCCGGCGCGCTGTCGCTCGCGCTCTCCGGCGCGTCGCTGGTCGCATCCCCCGCATCCGCATCCGCCGCGACCAGTCGCGTGGCCGTCGACTTCGGCACCAGCACCGGCGCCTTCCGCGGCGGCGCGACGGGCACGCTGTACGGGCTCGGCGACGACGGATCCCCGTCGCCCGCCGTCCTCGCCGGCGCCCACGTCACCAACACGTCGCAGAAGCCGCCGCAGGGCACCCAGCACCCCAACGGCGACGCCCTCGACGTCGAGCACGGCTTCTTCTCCGCCGGCGGCGAGGACCTGTACGTCTACCTCCAGGACGAGTACCCCGACTGGGCCTACAACGGCGGCAAGCGCCCCGGGGACGCGAACGGCGACGGCGAGTGGGACTACCTGCCCCTGCTCCGCAAGGCCGTGGAGGCCGTGGCCACGAAGTCCGAGCACCCCGAGAAGTACGTGTTCATCCCGTTCAACGAGCCCGACGGCGGCAACTGGTACCCCGACTGGGCGAACCAGAAGTCGCAGTTCCTCGCCGACTGGTCCGCCGCGTACGACGCGATCCAGCAGATCTACGCGGCGCACGGCCTCGGCAAGGCGAGGATCGGCGGGCCCGGCGACTCGGTCTGGCGTGCCGACCGCAGCCGCGACCTGCTCGCGTACGCGAAGCAGAGGTCCGAGCTCCCCGACGTCTTCATCTGGCACGAGCTCGGGACCCAGAACCTGGCCACCTTCCGCGGGCACGACGACCAGTACCGCGGGATCCTCCGCGACCTCGGCCTGCCGGACATCCCGGTCGACATCACCGAGTACGGCATGCTCCGCGACATGGGCGTGCCCGGACAGCTCGTCCAGTGGCTCTCGATGTTCGAGGACCGCAAGGTCGACGCCCAGACCGCGTACTGGAACTACGCCGGCAACCTCTCCGACAACTCCGCCCGCAGCAACGGCGCCAACGGCGGCTGGTGGATGTTCAAGTGGTACGGCGACCTCGCCGGCAGCCGCACGGTGAAGGTCACTCCCCCGCAGGCCGACGTCGCCGACACGGTGCAGGCGATCGGGGCGCGCGACGACGCCGACGGCAAGGCGACCGTGCTCGTCGGCGGAGGATCGTCCGACATCGGCCTCGACCTGACCGGCCTGGATCCGGCGACCTTCGGCACGAGCGTCGACGTCGTCGTCCGCGCCGCGCGGCTGAACGGCGCCGAGGGCCTCTCCGGGCAGCCCCCGGTCGTCCTCTCGACGCGCGCCTCGCTCGCCTCCGGGGCGACCACCCTCACCATCCCGAACAGCGACCGGTACTCCGCCTACGAGGTGCAGATCACCAAGCCGCTCGCCCAGCGGCCCGCCGTCGACACCTCGCTCGTCAGCAGCGTGGAGGCGGAGTCCACCGCGCTCCACGACGCCACCGTCCAGGCGCAGGATCCCACGCGCGAGTGGTCCTTCATGGCCTCCGGCGGGAGCGACGTCGGTGGGTTCGACCAGGTCGGATCCTCCGCCACGTGGAACGTCACCGTGCCCCGTGACGGCACCTACCGCCTGTCCGTGCTCGCGGGCGCCGGCCAGGCGCCCGGGCAGCACGCGCTCTTCGTGGACGGCGCCTTCGGGCAGCTCGTGAAGTACTCCGCCGACCTGTCCTCCACGTACCGGGGCAGCACCGACGTCCTCGTCCCGCTCCGCGCCGGGACCCACTCGCTCTCGCTCCGGGCCAGCCGCGACGGGACGACCAGGCTCCCGGGGAGCGGCATCACGCTGGACCGCTTCGAGCTGCGCGACGCCACCGACGGCGAGCCCACGACGTATCCCGCGACCGAGGCCCGCCTCGCATCCGGCGCCCGCCTCGTCTACCAGCAGCCCCGCGCCGCGGCGGACGGCGGTGCCCGGCTCGGCGGATCGGCATCGGCCTCGTTCTTCGTCTCCGCGGCCGAGACCGGCTACCACGACGTCGCCGTGCGGTACACGACCGACGGCGCGTCCTCGCTCGGGCTGAGGGTCGGCGACCGGTCGGTGCCCGCGGCCAGCGTGACGGGGGCCGGCGCCTGGAGCACCACGGTCCGCGTGTGGCTGACCCAGGGCGTGAACGAGATCGGCGTCTCCTCGTCGACGGGGGCGACCGTCACCGACGTCACGACCACCCGCGGCTCCAGCCAGCGGGCAGCGGACACCGCGCCGGGGAACGCCGTCCGCGTCGAGGCCGAGCAGCTCGCCCGCGCCGGGGCCACGGCGGTCCGCACCCTCCCGGCGTCGAGCGGGTCGAACGGCTCGGCCGACGCGCAGGGCGCGGTCGGCGTCCTGGGCAGCCTGGGCGGCGGAGCGGGCAACACCGCGACGATGACCCGCCCGTCCGGGCTCGGGGCGGGCGACTACGTCCTCACCCTCTCCGCGGCCAACGCCGACAAGACGGCCGCGATCAACTACAACCCGCAGGTGGTCAGCCGCTTCGTCGACGTCTCCGAGGCCGGCGGAGCCCGAGCGCGGGTGACCGTCCGGCACGACTACTCCTGGAGCAGCTTCTGGGACTACGCGCAGCCGATCACCCTCACCACGGCGGGCGGGGCGCTGACCCTCGGCAACGCGAGCGCGTACGGCCCCGACATCGACACGGTCACGCTCGCCAAGCAGGCCGTCGGCTCGCCCGTCACCACCTCCCGCTGACGCCTGCGCCGGCCGGCGACCGCGAGGCCGCCGGCCGGCTCCCCTCCCCTCACGCGGGACGAAAGGACCCCCATGACCATCGACCCCCTCCTGCTCCCCCGGGACGATCGGTCGACGCCGCTGCCGCCCGGCGAGATCCGCTGGAGCACCCCCGGCCTCACCCTCGAGCTCGCGCACGGGGACGCGCCCGTCCGCCTCGCGGGCGCCCGTGCCGCGGGGGTGGAGGTGCGCATCCCCGGGGCGATCCCGGTGACGGACGTCCTCGCCGCCGGCCACGGGCGCACCCTCGTCGGATCCCGCCTCGTGCAGTCGCGACTCGGCACGACCCTGCGGCTCGCCCACGCGCTCACCACGCCGGACGGCGGCCTGGACCTCGTCTCCGACTCCCCCGACGGGATCCGGAGCACCCTCCACCTCCGCGCCGCGGGGCACGCAGCGTTCAGCGCGTCCACCACGATCGAGAACACGGGAGACGCGCCGCTCACCCTCCACTCCGTCAGCTCCTGGGCCCACGCCCTCGGATCCCGGGACGGCTCGCTCCCGACGGCCGACGCCTGGTCGCTCCTCCAGGGCCGCAGCGACTGGCTGGGCGAAGGGCGGTGGACGACGACCCGCCTGCGCGACGAGCTGCCCGCCATCCACCAGGACCTGACCGGCCACACCCCGCGATCGGCCGTCCGGCGCACCTCGCAGGGCACCTGGTCGACCGGCGGCGCGCTCCCCCTCGGCGGCGCCGTCTCCGCCGCGGGCGGGATGACGTGGCTGTGGCAGGTCGAGAACAACGGGCCGTGGCGCTGGGAGGTGGGCGAGCACGTCGACGACGTGTTCGTCGCCCTCTCCGGCCCCACCGACGTCGACCACCAGTGGCAGCAGCCGCTCGCTCCCGAAGAGGCCTTCACGACCGTGCCGGTCACCATCGCCCTCGGGGCCGACCTCGACGCGGCCGCCGCCGCGCTGACGCGCCACCGCCGCGCGACGCGGCGAGCGCATCCGGACGACGCGCGCCCCGCCATCGTCTTCAACGACTACATGAACACCCTCGACGGCGATCCGACGACCGAGAAGCTGCTCCCGCTCGTCGACGCCGCTGCGGCGGTGGGAGCCGAGGTGTTCTGCATCGACGCCGGCTGGTACGACGACGGAGGCGACTGGTGGCCGAGCGTCGGCGCCTGGCAGCCGTCGCGCGTCCGGTTCGCACGCGGCCTCGCCGAGGTCACCGACCGGATCCGCTCCCACGGGATGGTCCCGGGCCTGTGGCTCGAGCCCGAGTCCGTCGGGGTCCGGAGCCCCGTCGCCTCGTCCCTCCCCCACGACGCGTTCCTCCAGCGCGCGGGCCGACGGATCCAGGAGCAGGAGCGGCTGCACCTCGACCTCCGCCACCCCGCGGCGCGCGCCCACCTCGACGAGGTCGTCGACCGCCTCGTGCGCGACTTCGGGGTCGGCTACTTCAAGCTCGACTACAACATCGACCCCGGCGCCGGGACCGACGTCGACGCCCCCAGCGCCGGCGCGGGCCTGCTCGGCCACTCCCGCGCAGTGCTGACGTGGCTCGACGGCGTCCTCGACCGCCATCCCGACCTCGTGCTGGAGGCCTGCTCCTCCGGGGCCATGCGCGCCGACCCGGCGATCCTGTCCCGCGTCCAGGCGCAGTCCACCTCCGACCAGCAGGACTTCCTGCTGTACCCGCCCATCGCGGCGGCGGCCCCCCTGTCGATGCTCCCCGAGCAGGCGGCGAGCTGGGCCTACCCCCAGCCGTCGATGACGGAGGAGGAGTCGGCCTTCTGCCTCGTCACGAGCCTGCTCGGCCGCTACTTCCTGTCCGGGTACCTCAACCGGATGGACGAGGAGCAGCTGGACCTCGTCCGCGAGGCCGTCTCCGCCGCGCGGTCCCTGCGTCCCGAGCTCGTCGACGCCGTGCCCTCCTGGCCCACCGGGCTGCCCGGATGGGAGGACCGGTTCGTCAGCGCCGCGCTCTCCACCGACCGCGTCACCCTCGTCTCGGTCTGGGACCGCGGCGACGCGGACGGGGAGCAGGCGCTCGCGCTCCCCGCGCTCCGGGGCCGGGAGGTCGACGTCGACGTCGTCTTCCCGCGGCGGCTGGCCCGGTGGTCCACCCGGTGGGACGCCGAGGCCAGCACGCTCACCGTCCGCTCCCCCGCCGGCTCCGTCGGCGCACGCACGTTCTCCCTCACGCCCCTGCCCCCGCATCACCCCATCTCGAAGGACGACCGATGAAGCTCACCTGGAAGACCGGCGCGACGGCACTCGCCTTGACCGCCGCCCTCGCGCTCACCGCCTGCAGCGACCCCGGAGCGGGAGGCCCCGCGGCCGGACCCGTCACCTGGCCGGCCCAGGACGCCGACCTGACCGGCACGACCCTCACCATCTGGGCCGCGCAGAACAGCACGAGGACCCCCGACAGCGTCGTCGCGGGCTTCGAGGCGGCGACCGGCGCGAAGGTCGAGGTGCAGACCATCCCCGATCCCTACGAGCAGGGGGTCCAGACCAAGGTCGCGACCGGCGACGAGCCCGACCTCGCCTTCTGGCAGCCCACCGCGTCGAGCCTCACGGCGCTGAACGCGAAGCAGCACCTCCAGCCCCTCGACGGCGCCCCGTGGCTCGGCTCGTACGCCGCGGACTACGCCGGCATCACCGGCATGCTCGACGACACTCGCTACGCCGCCCTCATCTCGACCCCCGCCGTCGAGGGCGTCTACTACAACAAGCAGGTCCTGGCCGACGCCGGCATCACCACGACCCCGACCGGCTGGGACGAGTTCCTCGCCGACGCCCGCGAGCTCAAGGCCAGGGGCGTCACGCCCTTCTACGAGATGGGCGGCGACAAGTGGGCCACGCAGTGGTGGGTGTCCGTCGCCCTCGCCGACGCGGCGAAGGGCGGCCTCTGGGACCGCGTCGACTCCGGGAAGGAGAAGTTCACCGATCCCACCATCCAGGGCGCCATCGACGGATACCAGGGGCTCGTCGACGAGGGCCTGTTCAACTCCGACATCCGGACGGCCACCTTCGAGGACCAGGGCGACGCCCTCCTGTCCGGCCGCGCCGCCATGGTCATGCAGGTGAACAGCTTCTTCACGCAGCTCCAGGCCAAGGCCGACACGGCGGAGCTGAACGAGGAGATCGGCTTCTTCCCCATCTCGCCCACGGGCAACGTCGCCACCTTCATCCCCGACCAGAGCGACGCGCTCGTCGCGTTCCGCACCGGCGACGCGAAGCGGGAGGCCGCCGCGCGCCAGTTCCTCTCCTACTGGATGGGCGAGGGCTACCCCGCCTTCGTCCGGGACCAGTCGACCGTGCCGGTCCTCACGGGGGTGGACACCCCGTCCGACGTGCCCGAGGCGCTCCGGGCCGCGGCCGCGTCCGTCCCCGACGCCGTGGGATCCATGCAGGTGCTCGCCATCGCCAACCCGGACCTCTACCTCGACCTCGCCGACATGCTGCAGGGGACGATGACGCCGCAGCAGGTCGCGGAGGCCACCCAGCGGCAGTTCGCCGAGCTCGCCAAGGCGCAGGGCGCCACCGGCTTCTAGCCGCCCCTCCCCTCCGCACGTCCCCGACGGGGCGGCCGCGCGCCGCCTCGTCCCCGCATCCTCGAGGAGTCCCCATGACCGCATCGCCGACCGCACTCCGCGCCCCGACCGCGCGGCCATCGGCCAGCCCTCCGTCCGCCGCCGGCCGACGCGGCGGGACGACCCGCCGCCGGTCCCACGACCACCCCGCGTGGTTCCTCGTCCCCGCCCTCGTCGTGCTCGTGGTGTTCTTCCTCATCCCGACCGCCTTCGACTTCGTCTACGCGTTCACGGACTGGTCGAGCTACAAGTCGAGCATCGCGTTCGTCGGCACGGACAACTTCGCCTCCCTGCTCGCCGACGGCAGCCTCGTCGGAGGCCTCCGGATCACGCTCGTGTACGCCGTTCTCGTGGCCGTCCTCCAGAACCTCTCCGGGCTGGTGCTCGCCCTCGTCCTGGAGGCGGACACCCGCGTGAACCGCATGGCGCGCGTCGCGTTCTTCGTCCCCGTCGTAATGTCCGCCCTGGCCGTGGGCTACGTCTTCCAGGCGCTCCTCAAGCCGGACGGCGCCGTGAACGCGATCCTCGGCGCCGTCACGGGCACCCCGGTCACGACCGCGTGGCTCGGCAGCACCACCTGGACCATCGTCGTCGTCGCCCTCATCCACGCGTGGAAGTGGATGGGCCTCTCGATGCTCATCTACCTCGCCGGCCTCAAGACCATCAGCGGCGACGTCCTCGAGGCCGCCCGCCTCGACGGCGCCGGCTGGTGGGCCACCTTCCGCACCATCCGCTTCCCCCTCCTCGCGCCCGCGGTCACGTTCAACGTCGCGACCTCGCTGCTCGGATCCATGAACGGCTTCGACGTGGTGCAGGCCACCACGGAGGGCGGCCCGGGCGGCACCACGGAGCTCCTGGACATCTTCATCTTCCGCACCTTCGGGCAGGGGCTCTTCGCCCAGGCCACGACGATGAGCCTCGCGCTCTTCCTCATGGTCGCGGTGCTCGCCTTCCCCGTCATCCGCATCCTGCGCGCGAGAGAGGACGTGCTCTCGTGAGCGTCTCCGCCGCCGCCTCCCCGCCCCTCGGGGCCCCGTCCGACCCGCGAGCGTCCTCGGCCGCCGGTCGGCCGGGCGCGGACGCTCCGCGACGGCGGGGCGCCCGGCGGCCTCGACGTCCGAACCTCCAGCCCCTCGCGGCGATCGCCCTCGTCGTGATCCTCCTGGGCATCCCGTTCTGGATGGTCGTCGTCACCGCAGGCAAGGACCAGGCCGAGGCGCTGCGACCGGACCTCGCACCGCCCTCCCGGTGGCAGCTGCTCGAGAACGTCGCCACCGTGGTCGCCGACGGCCGCATGCTCCCGGCCTTCCTCGGCAGCCTCCTCGTCATGGTCCCCTCGGTGCTCGGGGTGCTACTGCTGGGATCCATGGCCTCGTGGGTCCTCGCCCGCCGCTCGAGCCGCGTGATGGCGGTCGTCTACGCCCTGTCCATCAGCGGCATCGTGCTCCCGCCGGCCGTCGTCACGATCGTGCTGCTGCTGCGCCAGATCGGGCTCGCGGGCACGCCGGAGGGCATGATCGGCGTGTACATGGGCATGTACCTGTCGACCGTCGTCTTCTTCGTCACCGGATTCGTCCGCACGATCCCGGTCGAGCTGGAGGAGGCGGCCCGCGTCGACGGCGCCGGACCCGTGCGCGTGTTCGTCCGCATCATCCTGCCGCTGCTCGGTCCGACCCTCGCCACCGCGACGATCCTCATCTGCCTGTACGTCTGGAACGACGTCTTCTACGCGCTGTTCGTGGTCGGCGGGCGTCTGGACACCCTCCCGCTCAACCTCTTCCAGGTCGCCTCGAGCGGGCTCTACCTGCAGAACTGGCACCTGATCTTCGCCTACGTCATCGTGATGAGCCTGCCGCTGCTCGTCACCTTCATGGTCATGCAGCGCAAGATCATCGCGGGCATCACCAGTGGCGCCGTCAAGTGACCGCCGCGGTCGTCCCGCCATATGGTGAGGGGATCATGCCCACCGTCCCCGCCGGCCGACCCGCCAACCTCGACGACGTCGCCCGCGTGGCCGGCGTCTCCGCGCCCACCGTGTCCCGGGTGATCACCGGCGCCGCGCGCGTGAGCGCCGAGAAGACGGAGCGGGTGCGGAAGGCGATCCAGGAGCTCGGCTACCGCCCGAACCCGGCCGCCCGGGCGCTGGCCAACGGGCGGTCCCGGGTCATCGCCGTGCTGTCCGGCGGCACCTCGCGCTACGGCTACGCCGAGACCCTCCGCGGGATCGAGGTGAGCGCCCGCGCGTCCGGATACCTGGTGAGCATCACGGTCGTCGACTCGGTGGACCCGGAGGAGGTCGGCACGGCGGTCGACTTCGCGCTCCAGCAGGCGGTCGCCGGCGTCGTCGTGCTGAAGTTCGACCCCCAGGGCGTCGCCGCCCTCGCCGCCGTCCCGTCGTCCCTGCCCACCGTCGCCATCTCCGGCGAGATCGCCGCCGCCGTCCCCCAGGCCGTCATCGACGAGGCCGCGGGATCCGCGGCGCTCACCCGTCACCTGCTCGAGCTCGGGCACCGCACCGTCCACTACGTGCGCGTGCCCCCGTCCGGCAAGGAGGACGGCCGCACGACCGGGTGGCGCCGGACCCTCGCCGCGAGCGGCATCGAGGAGCCGACGATCCACGACGCCACGTGGGATCCGGCGTCCGGCCGCGCGATCGGCCGACGGCTCGCCCACGAGGACGTGACGGCCGTCCTGTGCGGCAACGACGAGATCGCCATGGGCGTCATCCGCGGCCTCGCCGACGAGGGCCGTGCCGTCCCCGCCGACGTCAGCGTCGCGGGCTTCGACGACCACCCGATCGCCCAGCTCTTCTCGCCCGCCCTCACGACCGCACGCCAGGACTTCGCCGCCCTCGGCACCCGCGCCTTCGGGCAGCTGGAGTCCCTGATGGCGGGAGAGCCGACCGCGCCGCTCACCACGGATGAGGCCGTCGTCGTCGCCCGCGAGAGCACGGGGCCGGCCCCGCGGCGTCGCTAGCGCTCCCCGCCGAGCGGGACAGGCGACGGCGTCGCGCGGAGGGACCGCGCTCCGCGCCGCGTCACGACCGGGTCGACAGCACCTCGCGCGCGACCTCGACGAGCTCCGCCGGCTCGACGGGATCCGCGGTCGCCGCGAGCTCGTCGAGCCCGAACCAGCGGTGCGCGTGGATGTCGTCGAACTCATCGGGCATCCAGTTGTCCGACACGGGCGCGAACGCGTCGACCCGCACCAGGTAGAAGGTCGAGTGCCCGACGTCGAGGCCGCCGTCGATGCGGCGGCGCGCGTAGTCGTGCTCCCAGACGGGCTCGCCGACGGACGCGACCCGCAGGCCGGTCTCCTCGAACAGCTCGCGGCGCGCGGCCTCGGCGGGCGACTCCCCCGGGTCGATGCCGCCGCCCGGCGTCAGCCAGCGCGGCGGCAGATCGACGTCGACGGAGTAGTTCGTGAGGAACAGCAGCAGCCGGTCGCGCTCGTCGACCAGCAGGATCCGCGCGGTGTCGCGGACGTGCCGCACGACCTCGCCGTCGGTCATCGGGCGTCGCCGCCGACGGGCAGGTGGCGCGCCCACCAGTCGAGGATCGCCTCGAAGCGCTGCACCCGGTGCCGCGGGCGGCCGGATCGGCTGAGCTCGTGGTCCTCGCCCGGGAAGAGGAGCATCTCGGTCTCGACGCCCGCGCGCACGAGCGCGAGGTGGTACCGCTCGGCCTGCGACAGCGGGCAGCGCAGGTCGTCCTCGGAGTGCACGACGAACGTGGGCGTCGTCACCTGGTGGGCGACCGCCTGCGGGCTCTGCGTTCGGCGCGTGGCCTCGTCGTGACCCGTGTACTCCTCGCCGAAGAACGTGCCGATGTCGGACGTGCCCGCGAACAGCTCCGGGTCGAGGAAGCCGCGCTCCACGATCGCGCCCTGGAATCGGTGCTCGTGCGCGATGGTCCACGCGGTGAGGTAGCCGCCGTAGGAGCCGCCCATGATGCCGGCGCGGGACCCGTCGATGGAGTCGTGCACGGCGATCGCGCCGTCGAGGAAGTCGAGCACGTCGTGCATGTCGACCGTGCCCATGCGCTCCTTGATGACGCGGCCGTGCTCCTGGCCGTAGCCGGCCGCGCCACGCGGGTTGCAGAGCAGCACCGCGTACCCGGCGTCGGCGTACACCTGCGCCTCGTCGAAGAGGTGCACGCCGTAGGCCGCGTAGGGCCCGCCGTGGATCACGAGCAGCACCGGATGCGGCCCCTCCCCCTCGGGCAGGACGACCCAGCCGTGCACGGGGTAGCCGTCGCGACCCTCGACCACGAGCTCGTCCAGCGGGCGGATGCCGCGTTCGCGCAAGGCGGCGGAGAAGTCGGTGAGCGGGGCGAGCGCGGATCCCGCGTCGGGCGCGCGGTCGTCGCGCACGAGGGCGAGGTCGCCGTGGGTGCGCGGGTCGGTGAGCGAGACCACGATCCGCCCTCCCCCGACGCCCACGCCCGTCACCTCGACCTGGTCGTCGACGAGCGCCTCGACGACGCCGTCGGCGCTCACGCGCAGCAGCTGCACGGTCCCCCGCGAGGCGTTGAGGACGAGCACGGCGTCGCGGTCGAGGACGGTGATGTCGCTTCCGCCGAGGTCGACGGTCTCCGCGTCCGTGAGCACGCGGGGGACCGCGTCGGACGGGTCGAGCACGTAGAGGGCGGTGTTGCGGGCGACGAAGTCGACGCCGGACTCCCCCAGGTCCTGCGCGAGCAGGTAGACGCGGCCGCCGTCGACGGCGACCGCCTCGCCGACGCCGAGCCCGGCCTCGTGCGAGACGACGGTGCGCACCTCGGGAACCCCCGCGGATGCGGCGCCGGGCGCGGGCACCGGCACGGCGTAGGCGCCCGCGAGCAGGTCGTCGTCGCGTCCCCCGTGCCGCGAGGCGACGAAGAGGACCTCGGACCCGTCAGCGGAGAACCGCGGGGATGCGTGGTCGACCGGCTCGTCGGTGAGGCGGATCACGGGCCCGACGCCGGCGCGCTCGGCGGCCGACGGCGAGGCGCCGGCGTCCGCACCGCGCATCGCGGCGTCGGCCGCGTCCGGGTAGCCGGAGGGGACGGCCGCCGCGAACGGCTCGGCCTCGAGGTCCGGGACCTCCACGAGGTGGAGCTGCACGTGCCGGTCGGTCGACCAGCCGAGCCCGTTGGCGAGGTACTTCGTGGTCGTGATCCGCCGTGCCGGCTCGGCCGCGGAGGAGACGCCCTCGACGCTGCCGTACCGGCCGGGCTCCGCGACGCGCGCCGCGTAGACGATGCGGGTGCCGTCCGGCGACCAGTCGTACGCGCCGACGCCGAGCAGCTCGTCGGTGACGGCCACGGGCTCGCCGCCCGCGGCGCGCACCACGTGCAGCTGCGGCGGACCCTTCGGCTCCGCGCGGAGGAACGCGAGCACGCTGCCGTCGGGCGAGAGGCGCGGCGCCGTGTCCCGGAACCCGCGCGTGATGCGGCGGGGCGGGACGGATCCGTCGGTCGCCACCTCCCACAGCTGGCCGGTGTACGCGTCGGCATGCACCCGCGGCCGCGTCACGGACGCGATGGCCAGGCGGCCGTCGGGCGAGACGGCGGGGCGGGAGACGGAGGTGAGGAGGTCGAGATCCGTGGTCTTCATCGGTCCGAGCCTAGCCCGCGCCCCTCGCCGGGAGCGGCTCGCCCGGCCGCGTCACTCCGGGCGGAAGCTGCTCGTGTCGCCCACGAGGCGGAGGTGGTCCGCGGGGATCGGGTCGACCACGGCACGCGCCACCTCGGCCGCGAACTGCGACACGTTGTAGAGGCCGCCGGACGCCTCCTTGCGCTCCTGGATGGCCTCGGGGTTCATGCGGCCGAGGAGCGTCGCGGTGATGGTGCCCTCGATCATGTCGCCGGAGACGACCACGAACCCGATGCCGCGGGCGTCGAGCTCCGGGATGAGCTCGCGGAGGGCGTCCTCCCCCGCGCGCTTGCTGCGGGCGACGGCCTCGTACTCGGGCATGGTCTCGGTCGTGCGGATGAAGTGGGCCTGGTGGCTCGTGACGAAGACGACCCGACCGCCGTCGGAGAGCAGGGGCAGCGCGCTCCGCAGCACGTTCAGCTGCGCGTCGCGGTTGAGGGTCATGGCGTAGTCCTCGGCCATGCCGCTCTCCATGCCGCCGGACGCGTTGAGGACGAGCACGTCGAGCCCGCCGAGCTCGGTGCGGATCGTCGCCATGAGCGCGTCCACGGAGGCCGGGTCCGTCAGGTCGGCCCCGACGGCGACGGCCTTCGTGCCGCCCTCCGTGAGCTTCGCGACGAGCTTCTCGGCGCGGGCGGCCTTGTTGCGGTAGTTGACGACCACGTCCGCGCCGGCAGCGGCGAGGTACGCGACCGTGTCGGCGCCGATGCCGCGGGACGAGCCCGTCACGAGGGCGCGGCGGCCGCGCAGCTCGTCGGGGGCGAACGGGCGGATCTCGTCGACGTGGCTCACGGGGGTCTCCTCCTCGGGGATGCGCACCCGCGGGCGCGCGACGGGTCATCCGGCTGCTGCCGGGACTCCGACGGGCGGGCTGGGCACCACGCCGACGGCGCCTGAGAGCCTACCAACGGCCCCGCCCGCGCAGGTCTAGGTTCGGCGTAGGCGCGAGGGGAGGCAACGGGCCATGGCGCACCTCCCGGACGACGACGGCTCGGTGACCCCCGTCCGCTATCTCGACGACGCGCTCCCCCGCGTGCTCGCCCACCGCGGCGGGATCCGGACCGGCACCGTCGAGAACACGCTCGGCGCCTTCCGCGCCGCGTGGGAGGCCGGGATCACGCACCTCGAGACCGACGCGCACGTCACCGCCGACGGCGCGTGCGTCCTCTGGCACGATCCCGACCTCCGCCGGCTCACGGGCGACCGGCGCCGCGTCGCGGACGTGACCCTCGACCAGCTGCGCGCGATCGACCTCGGGTCCGGCGCGCGCGTCGCGACGCTGGCCGAGCTCCTCCGCGAGCTGCCCTCGGCCCGCGTCAACGTCGACGTGAAGGGGCGATCAGCACCGACGGCGGTGGCGCGGGACGTCCTCGCGGCCGACGCCGTGGGGCGCGTGCTCGTCACCTCCTTCTCCGGATCGAGGCGCCGACGCACGGTCGCGCTCCTCCCGGGCGCCGCGACATCCGCCGACGCCGGACGCCTGGTCGTGGCGGTGCTCGGCGCGCGGCTCGGCCTCTCCCCCGTCGTCGGCGCGGCCCTCCGCGGCATCGACGCGGTGCAGATGCCGCGTCGGGTCCTGGGGATTCGCACCACGTCGCCCGCGATGATCGGCCGGCTGTCCCGGGAGGTCCGCGAGGTGCACGTGTGGACGGTCGACGAGCCCGCCGAGATGATCCGCCTGGTCAGCGCGGGAGTCCACGGGATCGTCACGGATCGGCCCGAACGCGCCCTCGCCGAATTGCGACGCAGGGACTGGGATTCGCCTGGGAACCGGGCGTCCTGAGAAAGGATCCTCCCAGCCGCGCGGTTTACAACGGGGAGTGCATCGCGAGAGGAGACCAACATGGCAGATCGCAGCTTGCGCGGGATGCGGCTCGGTTCCACGAGCCTGCAGAGCGAGGAGGGCGTGAGCTTCTCCCCCCGGCAGAGGAAGACGTACCGCACGACCGACGGCACCACGTTCGAGGTCGTGTTCTCGGCGGACGCCGAGGTCCCCGAGGTGTGGGAGTCCCCGAAGAGCGGCCAGGAGGGTCGCCTGCTCGACGCCGAGGGCGCCCCCGTCGCCCACGACGAGGTGGAGGCGAAGATCCCCCGGAGCCACTGGGACATGCTGCTCGAGCGCCGCACGCGCGCCGAGCTCGAGGAGCTCCTCGAAGAGCGCCTCGCCGTGCTCCGCGCCCGGCGCGGACAGCATCGCATCGGCGCCTGACGCAGCCCCTCCGATCGCGAGACAACACGAGAGCCCCCGGCGCATGCCGGGGGCTCTCGTGCGTGCGGACGCGGCCGTCGGCGCCTCGGGTCGGCGTCAGCGCGCGTCGCGGCGGCCGCGTCGACCGAGGGCGAGGCCCGCGACGGCGAGGGCCCCGAGGCCCAGCCCCGAGACGAACCACTCGAGGTCGCGGCCTACGAGGATCGCGGGCGTGACGACGTCCGCGGTCGGCACGTCCACCACCATCGACCCGGCGGTGAACCACGGCAGGCGGTCGAGGTCGCGGCCATCCGGTCCGACGATCGCGCTGGTGCCCACGGTGGAGATGTTCACGACGCTCCGGCCGGTCTCGAGCGCCCGCATCCGCGCGACGGCGAGCTGCTGCACGCTCTCGTCCGTGCGCCCGAAGTCGGCGTTGTTGGACTGGGCGAGGATGAGGTCAGCCCCCTCGTCGACCATGTCCGTGGTGAGCTGGTCGTCGACGATGTCGAAGCAGATGGCGATGCCCGCGGTGACCCCCGCGACGTCCATGACCTGGTCGGTCGTGCCCGGCGTGTACTCGCGCTGGATGAGGCCGATGAGGTCGGGGGCGAACGGCTCCCAGAACGCCCGGTCCGGCACGTACTCGCCGAACGGGACGGGGTGCTTCTTGTCGTAGTGGTCGGTCGCCTCTCCCCCGGTCCACACGAGCGACTCGTTGTAGAAGCGGCCGTCGCGCTCCGTCACGGTGCCGACGACGAGCGGCGCGCCGAGCCGCGCGACCACGCGGTCGAGCGCGGCGGCCGACCCGGGGTCGCGGAGCGGATCCGCGTCCGCGGCGTTCTCGGGCCAGACGACCATGTCGACGCCCGCGTCGGACGGGATCTCGTCCGTCGCCTGCAGGTGCGCGCGAAGGATGTCCCCGTAGCGCGCGCCGTCGAAGTAGCCGGCCTTCGCGTTCCCCTGCACGGCGGCGACGCGCGTCGTGCCGGTGGTCGCCACCGGGAAGGCGGGCACGACCAGGACGAGCGCCACGGCGATCCCGGCCACGAGCGCGCGGGACGACCGCCGCACGCGCTCCTCGGCGGCGAGCTCGAGCAGGAGCGCCACCAGCAGCACGAGCGCGAACGACAGCCCCGACAGGCCGAGCCAGGTGACGAGGTGCGCGAAGGGGCTCTCGGACTGCGACAGCGACACCCTCCCCCACGCGAATCCGCCGTAGGGCCAGACCGCCGAGATCGCCTCGCGGGCGGTCCACAGACCCGCGACCCCGACGGGAAGAAGGATCACCCGGCCGGCGACCGTGGGGAACGCGCGCGGGATCCAGCGGTACGCGGTGGCGATGGCGGCGGCGCCCGTGGCCACGAAGAGCGACTCCAGGGCGGACAGCGCGATCCACGGCACCGGCCCCAGGTAGAGCGACGCCCACTCGATGTGGGTCAGGTAGAACGCGAGCCCCGCGACGAGGCCGACGAGGAACGCCTGCCCCGCCCGCCGCCCGCGGAGCGCCAGCAGCACGAGCGCGATGCCCGGGAACACCAGGGGCCAGAGCCCCCGGTCGGGGAACGCCGCGTCGAGGACCGGACCCGAGAGCGCGGCGGCGAGGAGCGCGCCCCACAGGGGGATCGGCGGACGGACGGGAGACGGCGCGAGCGCGGTCCGGGAGCGGGCGCGCTCCCGACGGGGCGCGCGGGCGAGCGCGGTCACACCGACGAGTACGCGACGATGCCGCGCCGGATGCTGTCCAGCGCCGTGCGCGCGTTGCGGGAGACGGGGCCGTCCGCGACGATCGACAGCTGGTCGAGGAGGTCGATGGTCTGCTTGGTCCAGCGCACGAAGTCGCCCGCGGCCAGGTCGGCCTCGTCGAGCACGGCGTCGAGGCTGCCGCCGCGCGCCCAGCGGTGCATGGGCGCGCATAGGCCGGTCGAGAGCGGCTCGGTCGTCGGAAGGCGACGTTCGCGCTCCACGTCGTCGAGCCGCGACCAGATCTCCTCGGTGCGCTCGAGCGCCGCCCGGAACGCGCCGCGCGGCAGGTTCCTGTCGTTGCGGTCGCCCTCGTCGCGGCGCGGCTGGTAGACGAGCGACGCGGCCATGGCGGCGAGTCCGGCGGGATCGAGGTCGACCCAGACCTGCGTGCGCAGGCACTCGGCGACGAGGAGGTCGCGGTCCCCGTAGATGCGCTTGAGCATGCGCCCGTTCGGCGTGGGGGCGACCTGCCCGTCGGTGGCGCGCTTGAGGTAGCCGAGCGACAGCAGCAGCTCGGTGACGCGGTCGAACACCTTCGCCACGGCGTTGGTGCGCGTGCGGATCTGCTGGCCGAGCGCATCCGTCTGCCGCTTGAGCCGCCACCATCGCTCCGCCCAGCGCGCGTGGGACTCGCGGTCCTTGCAGGCGTGGCAGGGGTGGGCCTTCATCCGGCGGCGCAGGTCGGTGAGCTGGCGCTGGCGCTTGTCGCGCTCGCCGTGCTGGCCCGGCTGCTGCATGTCGGCGCGCGCCGACGTGGCCCGCTCGAGGTCGCTCAGCTCCCGGCGGAGGCCCGAGTACTCGCGGAAGTCGCCGAGGTGGCAGGCCATGGCCTTCTCGTAGCCCGCGAGGGACTCCTCCTGCGTGCGGACCTTGCGGGCGAGGTCGACCACGGCGCGGTCCGCCTGGAACTGGGCGAACGACGACTCGAGCACCTCGCGCGTGCGCTCGCGGCCGAACTGGTCGATGAGGTTGACCGCCATGTTGTAGGTCGGCCGGAAGCTCGAGTTGAGCGGGTAGGTGCGGCGGGAGGCGAGGGAGGCGACGGCCTGCGGATCCAGCCCGTCCTTCCACTGGATGACCGCGTGGCCCTCGACGTCGATGCCGCGGCGGCCGGCGCGGCCCGTGAGCTGCGTGTACTCCCCCGGCGTGAGCGGCACGCGCGCCTCGCCGTTGAACTTCTCCAGCTGCTCGAGCACGACCGTGCGGGCGGGCATGTTGATCCCGAGCGCGAGCGTCTCCGTGGCGAAGACGGCCTTCACGAGCTTGCGCTGGAAGAGCTCCTCGACGACCTCCTTGAACGCGGGGAGCATGCCGGCGTGGTGGGCGGCGACGCCCCGCTCCAGCCCCTCGAGCCACTCCCAGTAGCCGAGGACGGCGAGGTCCTCGTCGCGCAGCGTGCGGCAGCGCTCCTCCACGATCGCGCGGATCTCGTCGCGCTCCTCGGCGTGGGTGAGCCGGACCCTGGCGCGGAGCACCTGCTTGACCGCGGCGTCGCAGCCGGCCCGGCTGAAGATGAAGAAGATGGCCGGCAGCAGGTTCCGCTCGTCGAGGAGGGCGACCACCTCGGGGCGGTCCATGCGGCCTCGCTCCCACGGCCCGGGCGCGCGTCGACCGGCGCCGCCGCCCGCTCCCCCGCGGCCTCGGCCCTGCCCCTGACCGCCGCGCACGCGCGCGGACTCGCGTCCGCCGCCGTGCGTCATCCGGACGAGCTCGGGGTTGACCCGGTGCGTGGCGGCGAGCCCCGACGAGTCGAAGAGGTCGACCATCCGGTGCCGCACGATGACGTGCTGCTCGAGCGGCACGGGCCGCTCCTCGGACACGATCACGTCGGTCTCGCCGCGCACGGCCTGCAGCCAGTCGCCGAACTCCTCCGCGTTGGAGACCGTGGCGGAGAGCGAGATCATCCGCACGCTCTGCGGCAGGTGGATGATGACCTCCTCCCACACGGCGCCGCGGAAGCGGTCGGCCAGGTAGTGCACCTCGTCCATGATCACGAAGGCGAGGTCGCGGAGGAGGTCGGAGTCCGCGTAGAGCATGTTGCGCAGCACCTCGGTCGTCATGACGACGATGCGCGCGCGGCTGTTGACGTTCGTGTCGCCGGTGAGGAGGCCCACCTCTTCGGGTCCGTACTCGGCGACGAGCTCCGCGTACTTCTGGTTGCTGAGCGCCTTCATCGGCGCCGTGTAGAAGATCTTCGCGCTCGGCCGCTGCATGGCGAGGTAGACCGCGAACTCGGCGACCACGGTCTTGCCCGCGCCGGTCGGGGCGGCGACGAGCACGCTGCGGCCGTTCTCGAGCGAGGCGGCCGCGGCGCGCTGGAACGGGTCGAGGTCGAAGCGCAGCCCGCTGGCGAACTGCTCGAGGAGCGGGAGGCCCCTGCGGCTCCGGGAGGCGGCGTAGCGTTCGGCGGGCGAGAGCTGGTCTGTCACGATGCCGCCAGTCTAGGCGGCGGATCCGGGCGACGGCCGGGCGCCGACGCGACGACGCCCGCCCCTCGCGGGACGGGCGTCGGTGACGTCACGCTGCCACGGCGTCAGGGCAGGAGATCGTCCGTGAGGGTCGCGGCGCGGCGCGCGCGGCGCTTGTCGTTGAGCAGCGAGATGCCCGCGGCCACCAGGTACAGGATCGTCATCGGCACCGCCAGCAGGAACATCGACATGACGTCGGCCGCCGGCGTGGCGATGGCGCAGAACAGGATGATCAGCAGGATGGCGATGCGCCACGACTTGATGATGGCCTTGCCCGTGAGGATCCCCATGAAGTTGAACAGCACGAGGAACACCGGCAGCACGAAGGCGATGCCCACCGCGAACACGAGCTTCAGCACGAAGTCGAAGTACTCGCGCGCCGTGATGAAGGACGAGTCGCCGGACCCGGCGAACTGCGTGAGCAGCGCGACGATGTGGGGCAGCACGAACCAGCCGGCCGCGCATCCTGCGAGGAACAGCGGCACCGCGGAGAAGAAGAAGCCGAACGTGTAGCGGCGCTCCGTCTTCGTGAGGCCGGGGACCAGGAAGGCGAACACCTGGTACAGCCACACCGGGCTGGAGATGATGAGGCCCACGTACAGCGCGATCTGCAGGCGCAGGTCGAAGGCCGACGTGATCGTCGGGAAGTTGAGGCTGGCGTTCCGCCCCTGATCGGCGTTGATCTGCTCGATGGGCGTGCGCAGCGCCTCCAGCACGAACGACGAGAGGAACCACCCCACCACCATCGCCAGGATGATGGCCACGCCGGCGATGAAGAGGCGCTTCTTCAGCTCCAGCAGGTGCTGGACGAGGGACATGCGCCCCTCGGCGTCCCGCTGCTTCTTGGTGCGGGGCCGTTCCGTGGTGCTCACGGATCAGACGCTGGGGCGGGAGTCCCCGTCACGCGGGGAGTCGTAGCGCGGGGCGTCGTAGCGGGGCTCGTCGGCTCGGGCGTCCCCGGGACGGACGAAGTCGCGCGGGGCGTCGCGGTCGTCCGACCGGTAGCGCTCCTCGTCGCGGCGGCGGTTCTCCTCGCGGGTGTCGTCGCGACGGTCGGATCCGCTCTCCTCCTTCATGGTCTTCACCTCGCCCTTGAAGATGCGCATGGACTGGCCCACGCTCTTCGCGAGGGCGGGCAGCTTGGTGGAGCCGAAGAGCAGGACGATGACGACGAGGAGGATGACGAGGTGCCAGCCGCTGAAGGCGTTTCCGAGCATGTGGTTCACATTCCTTTAGGTCACGAGAGGGCCGGACAGTCGTTGTCGGATCCGAGACGAGTCTAACGTCGCGACCCTGACGACGGCGGGGGACGGCCGAGCGGTTCACGCGGAGTTCGCCTCGTGCGCCTACCGGTGTTCGTGGAATGCGACGAGGTAACAGGTGTTCGGAGCGGCACCTCCATGAGGTGGGTGGCGTCCCCTCAGGCCTCCGCGTCGTCGGGCTCCGCGTCGTAGGCCGCCGACGCGCGCTCGGCCCAGTCGGCGACGGCGGCACGCGCCTCGGACGGGCCGGTGACGACGACGACGCCGGCCATGCCCGCCACGAGCCGGACCAACCCCTGGTAGTGCGCGACGCGCACCGTGATGCCCACGCGGCCGGGGCTGCCGGCGATCGGCACCGGCCGCTCGTCGCCCACGAAGTCGCCGAGGAGAGGGAGCGCGGACTCCGCCACCTCGAGCGTGACGCGCAGGTCGTCCGGGCTCGGCTCGAACAGCGTGTCGCCGAGCACGACGTCCTGGGGCCGGTGCTCGGGCGGCAGGTCGGTGACGAGGAGCTCGTCGAGGCGGTCGAGGCGGAACGTGCGGACGGCGCCGCGCGCCAGATCCCAGCCGCGCAGGTACCAGTCCTGGTCGACCGACTCGAGGCGCAGCGGATCCACGACCCGGCGCTCGGTGCCGCCGCGGGGGCTGCGGTAGTCGAACTCGACGCGGCGCTCATCGGCGATGGCACGGCGCAGGTCCTCGCGCGTGCCGTCGCCCGCGCCCGCGGCGACGGCCACCTGGCTGGGGCTCGCCGAGGATCCGCGCGCGAGCTTCGCCATGAGCTGCCCGACGAGGTCGAGGTCGCTGGCGTCGGCCTGCGAGGAGACGTACTGGAGGCCGGCGATGAGGGCCGCGGCCTCGCGCGCGGAGAAGCGCGGCGAGTCGTCGAGGGCCACCATGTGCGTGATGACGATCTGGTCGTTGTCCTCGAAGTCGTCCCAGGCGATGTCGAACAGGTCGCCGTGCTGGTACGACGCCGTGGATCCGGGCACGCCGGAGACCGCGATGAGGCGCACGGCCTGGCGGATCTGCTCCGGCGGGACGCGGAAGTGCGCGGCGGCCTGCGCCACGCTCACCCGCCCGTGGTCGGTGAGGTACGGCACGAGGGCGAGCAGGAAGGCGAGCTTGTCCTGCGCCTGGAGCGGCGTGGCGCGGTCGGTCACGATGCGTCCTCCCGGTGGGCGGCGACGGTCTCGGCGAGGCGGGCGCGCACGGCGTCGCGCAGCCGGGGCGGCGCGACGACGCGTGCCTCGGGCCCGAAGCCCGCGACCTCGTCCGCGAACAGGTTGGTGTCGGAGTAGTGCACGCGCAGCCGGCCGCCGCCCAGGTCCTCCGTGTCGCGACGGCGACGGAGGCGGATCTCCGCATCGGACCCCGGGACCACCGCCACCTCGCCCACGCCGTTCGCCCACACCCGGTCGAGGTCGGCGAGGGCGCGCTCGGCGTGGTCCTCCCCCTCGGGGGTGAAGGGACGGCTCGTCACGCGCACGCGGTCGACGATGCGGGACAGCAGGAAGGTGCGCGGCCCGTCGGCGTCCCGGTCGATGCCGTGCAGGTGCCAGCGCCCCTGGTGCTGCACGAGCGCGAGCGGTGCCACCGTGCGGATCCGGGCGGCTCGCTCCCCCGGCTTGAGGTAGCCGAAGGTCACGAGCACGTGGCGCTCCAGCGCGACGCTGAGCGGCCCGAACGCCGCCTCGCGGGTGCGGAGCCTCGGCGCGTAGCCGATGACCGGGTCGTCGGACTCGACGCCGAGCGAGCGCAGCTTGATGAGCGCGCGCCGCGACTCCCCCGACAGCGATCCCTCGCGCCACACCATGGCCGCGAGGTTCAGCAGCGTCGTCTCCTCCGGGGTGAAGGAGAGGTCGGCGGGCAGCTCGTAGGCGCCGCGCGGGATCCGGTAGCGCAGCAGCTGGTTGTTGCCCTCCTGGCCCGGGGACTCGACCGTCTCGAGCGGCACGCCGAGGTCGCGGATGTCGTCCTTGTCGCGCTCGAACTGGCGCTCCAGGTTCGCGTTGTCGCCGCCCGCGCGGTACCGCTGGCGATACCCCTGGACGCTCGAGAGGACCTCGTTCTTCGTCAGGCCCTGCTCGGTGGCGAGCAGCGCCAGCACCAGGCTGAACAGCCGCTCCTCGACCGGGACGGCGGGACGGGGGGATGACTCGGGCACTCGGATGTCCTCACGGTGGTGCAGCCCCCGGCCGGTGGCGATGCGCTTACTTGCTCGGCTTGCTCGTCCCGAGGATATCCACCACGTAGACGAGCGTGGAACCCGCCGGGACCTTGGCGGACGCCTGGTCGCCGAATCCGTCGCCCGGCGGGACGACCGCGATGACCTGGTCGCCCACGTGCTTGCCGACGAGCGCCTTCTCGAGGCCCGGGGTGACGACGAGCGCGGACGGCGCCGCGGACGCCGCGCCGCCGGTGCTCGCCGCGGCCTGCACCTGCAGCGGTCCGCCGGCGGACCAGCTGGATCCGAACACGGCCTGCTTCTGGGCCGAGGCGCTCGTGCCCCAGACCACGCCCGTGTACTGGAGGGTGACGACGTCGCCCTTCGCGACCTCGTCGCCGTCGCCGGCGCGCAGCAGCGCGTCGCGGTACTCCGTGGGCGGCGTGCTCGGCGGGATGGTGATGCCGGGGATGCCGTCGTCGGTCGTGACGACCGACGGGAAGCCGGCCTGGGCGGGCCGCGGGTCGCCGGTGGCGCGCTCCGGGTAGGACGAGGAGATGTCGACGATGAGGACCAGGCCGTCGGTGGCCTCCAGCCCGCGCGAGGAGAGGTCCTGGCCGGGGAAGACCGTGGAGACGGGCACGGTGACGGCGAGGCGCGAGCCGACCGGCATGCACGTCATGGCCGCCTCGAGGTACGGGAGCCCCTCGTGCAGCGACGCGGGCGTGAAGACGTTCGAGCCGGTCGTGCGGGAGTTGGGGGCGACGCGGGCGTACTCGGCCAGCGTCTCGCCCGTCTTGCCGTCGACGATGGAGGCCTCCGCGGTGATGCCCTGGTGCGGCTGGACCCGCTCGCCGTCGCCCTGGACGAGCACGGACACCTCGGTGCCCGAGGGCTTGAGCGGCGTCGGGAAGGTCACGGAGGCGGGCGCGCTGCCCACGTCGCCCGTCGCCGAGACGGTGCTCGAGGAGGTCCCCGGCTGTCCGAGGGGCGTGCAGTCGGACGACGGACCGGATCCGGAGCCCGAGGGGCTGCAGGCGGCCAGCGTCAGGACGAGCCCTGCGCAGACGGTGAGCGCGGCGGAACGGCGCACGTGACTCCTCTTTCGATGGTGGGGGCGGCCGGCACGCACCCGCGTGATCGGCCCTGTCATCCTAGGCGGTGGGGTCGGTGGGCTCCGGCGCACCGGTCGTGGCATCGGGATCGGCCGGGCCGCCCGCCTCCTCCGCGTCCCGGGCGCCCGCGAGCTCCGCGCCGTGCTCCGCGATGCGGACGCGCTTGCGGAGGACCTTGTCGCTGACCCGGCGCTCGCCGAGCGAGCCGGGGGTCCAGGCCTCCATGTCCTCGTCGCTGAAGTCGGACTTGGACGCGCGGCGCTTGAGCTGCGGGAGGACGGATCCCGGCGCCAGGCGCCGGGCGGTGATGAGGAAGCCGGTGTGCCCGATCATGCGGTGCTCGGGCCGGACCGCGAGGCCCTCCACGTGCCAGCCGCGGATCATGGTCTCGCTCGCGTCGGGGTTCGTGAAGAGCCCGGTGTCGCGGAGCGCCTCGGCGACCCGGGAGAGCTGCGTGACGGTGGCGACGTAGCAGAGCAGGACGCCGCCGGGCGTGAGCGCCTCGGCCACCGCGTCCACGCACTCCCACGGCGCCAGCATGTCGAGGACGACGCGGTCGACGGAGTGCGGCTCCGTGACGGTGGGGAGCGCCTCGGCCAGGTCACCCAGGGTGATGGACCAGTTCTCCGGGCTGTGGCCGAAGTAGCTGGAGACGTTGCCGCGGGCGACGTCCGCGAACTCCTCGCGGCGCTCGAAGGAGAGGAGCGTGCCGGTGGGGCCGAGGGCGCGCAGCAGCCACATGGACAGGGCGCCGGATCCCACGCCCGCCTCCACGACGGTGGCGCCGGGGAACACGTCGGCGAGGCCGAGGATCTGCGCGGCGTCCTTCGGGTAGATGATCGCGGCGCCCCGCGGCATCGACATGACGACGTCGGAGAGCAGCGGCCGGAGGGCGAGGCACTCGATGCCCGCGCTGTTCGTGACGACGCTGCCGTCGGGCAGCCCGATGAGGTCGTCGTGGTCGATCATGCCGCGGTGCGTGTGGAACACCTTGCCGGGCTCGAGGAGGATCGTGTTGAGGCGGCCCTTGGGGCCCGTGAGCTGCACGCGGTCGCCCGCGCGGAACGGCCCGCTGAAGCGCGCGGCCGCGGTGTCGACGGTCATGCGCGCACCTCGTCGTGGATCGGGGCGGCGGAGCGGCCGGCATGGACGGCCTCGACGTCGGCGAGCGTGCGGCCGGCGAGCGTCTCCCAGAGCACGTAGGCGTCGTCGGCGGGCAGCGGCACGTGGTGCGGGACCGCGATGACCGTGGCGCCGGAGGCCACGGCGGAGGCGACGCCGGGCACCGAGTCCTCGATGGCGACGCAGTCGCGGATGTCGACGCCCAGCAGGTCTGCAGCCGCGAGGTACGCCTCGGGGTGCGGCTTGCTGCGGGAGACGTCGTCGCCGGCGACGACGTGGTCGAACGCGTCGAACGGCACGGCGTCGGCGACCTGGTGCGCCATGCGGCCGATGCTCATGGTGACGAGCGCGGTGGGGATGCCGGCCTCGCGGATCGCGCGGAGGAGCTCGCGCGCGCCGGGGCGCCACGGCACCTCGACGAGGATCTGCTCCATCACGCGGTCGCTCAGGCGGTCGATGATCTCCGCGGCCGGCAGGTCGACGCCCGCCTCCTGGAGGATCCGCGCCGAGTCGCCGAGCCCGTTGCCGACGAGCCGGAGCCCGTCCGCGTGGGTCCACGTGCCGCCGAACGAGCCGACCAGCGCCTCCTCCGCGACCATCCAGTAGGGCTCGGTGTCCACGATGGTGCCGTCCATGTCCCAGAGGACGGCCGCGGGTCGGTTGCTGATCACGGGGATCGAGTCTACCGGCGGGGCGCCGCGTCCTAGGATCGTACGACGACCGCCGGCCGGGCGGTCCGAGGGCGAGACGGAACGGGAGTCACGTGGCGGATGCCGAGAGGTTCGTGAGCGGACGGCTGCTGGTCGTCGCCTTCGAGGGCTGGAACGACGCGGGCGAGGCCGCCAGCGGGGCGGTCCGGGCGCTGAAGGACCTGCTCGACCTCGAGGCGGTGTCGTCGGTGGATCCCGAGGACTACTTCGACTTCCAGTTCAACCGCCCCACCATCGGCTTCGCCGAGGACGGCACCCGTGAGCTCGAGTGGCCGGGCGCCACGCTCTACGGCCCGAAGGACCCCCGACGACCCGCGCAGGACCTCGCCGCGGACGCGCAGCTCGGCGTGAGCGGCGACAACGGCGGCAGCATCCACCTCCTCCTCGGCGTCGAGCCGTCGAGGCACTGGACGGCGTTCACCGCCGAGGTGCTCGACGCCGCGCGCGCCGCGGGCGTCGAGGGCGTCGTGCTGCTCGGCGCGCTCCTGGCGGACGTGCCGCACACGCGCCCGATCTCCGTCTACTCCACGAGCGAGAACGCCCAGGTGCGCGCCGAGCTCGGCATCGAGCGGAGCACGTACGAGGGGCCCGTCGGGATCCTCAGCATCATCGCCCAGCGCGCCGAGGAGATGGGCATGCCCACGGTGTCGCTCTGGGCGTCCGTGCCGCACTACGTGCACAGCGCGCCGTCGCCCAAGGCCACGCTCGCGCTCATCGACAAGCTCGAGGAGATGGTCGACGTGGTGATCCCGCGCGGCGAGCTCATCGAGGAGGCCGCCACGTGGGAGGCGGGCATCGACCAGCTCGCGGGCGAGGACGAGGACATGGCGTCGTACATCCAGCAGCTCGAGCAGGCGCGCGACACGGTCGACTCCCCCGAGGCGAGCGGCGAGGCCATCGCGCAGGAGTTCGAGCGGTACCTCCGCCGCGGGGACGGGCCGCGCGGCCGCAGCGACGACCGCCCGGAGGAGCCCTGGCGCCCGAAGGACCCCAAGGACCCCAAGGACCAGTAGGCCGCCCGGGCCGGTCGGACCTCGCGCGCACGGGCCGCGTCGACGCGCCGGTCGGCGTCCCGAGACGGGGCGGTCAGGCCGCCGGGCTCCCCAGCCGCACGCCGAGCAGCGCGTCGACCGCGGCCACCTCGGCGGCCGTCGCGGGGATGCCGGTCGCGACGCGGAGGTCGAGCAGCAGGATCGCGCCGGGCGTGTCGAGGTCGTCCGCGAGGCGCTCGCGGACGAGCTGCACCAGCTCGCCCGGCTCCCCCGCGGGCGTCGCGGCGTCCGCGGACCCCTCCGCGGCCCAGGCATCCCACGCGGCGAGGCGCGCGACGGACTCCTCGAGGAGCGCGTCCGTCCACTCCCAGTCGGTGCGGTAGTGCTGCGCCAGCAGCGCGAGGCGGATGGCGCGCGGATCCACGCCCGCCGCCCGCAGACGCGACACGAGCACGAGGTTGCCGAGCGACTTGCTCATCTTCTCGCCCTGGTACGCGACCATGCCGCTGTGCGCGTAGACGCACGCGAAGTCCTCGCCCGTGAGCGCCGCGGCATGGCCGGCGGACATCTCGTGGTGCGGGAAGATCAGGTCGCTCCCGCCGCCCTGCACCGTGACGGGCCGGTCGAGCTTGCGCAGCGCGATGACGGCGCACTCGATGTGCCAGCCGGGCCGGCCGCGGCCGACGACGCTGTCCCACGCGGGCTCGCCCGCGCGCTCGGCGCGCCAGAGGAGCGGATCAAGCGGGTCGCGCTTGCCGGGACGCTCCGGGTCGCCGCCGCGCTCCGCGGAGAGCACGGCCATGGTGTCGCGGTCGTAGCGGCTCTCGTCGCCGAGGGCCCACGGGCCGTCCAAGCCCGCGCGCGCCACGTCGAAGTAGAGGTCGCGGGCTCCCGGCTCGGAGGCGTCCGGCGTCGCCACCGGGTAGGCCGTGCCGCGTCGGACGAGATCGGCGACCGCGGCCGCGACCTCGTCGACGACCTCCGTGACGCCGACGTAGGAGTCGGGCGGGAGGATCCGCAGCGCCTCCATGTCGGTGCGGAACAGCTCCACCTGCTCGGCGGCGAGGTCGCGCCAGTCGACGCCCGTGGCCGTCGCGCGCTCGAGCAGCGGGTCGTCGACGTCCGTCACGTTCTGCACGTACGCCACGTCGTAGCCGCGGTCGAGCCAGACGCGCTGGAGGGTGTCGAAGGCGAGGTAGGTGGACGCGTGCCCGATGTGCGTGGCGTCGTACGGCGTGATGCCGCAGACGTAGAGGCCCACGCGGCCGTCGCCCGGGCACTCGGCGGGTCGCACGGATCCGGTGCTCGTGTCGTGCAGCGTCGGGACGGGCGGCTCCCCCGCGACGGCGGGGACGGCGGGGCGTGACCATGCGCGCACGGGATCAGGCCGCGATCGCGCCGGTGCCCAGCAGCACCAGCAGCACGACGCCGAGCGCGACGCGGTAGACGACGAACGGCATGAAGGTGCGCGTCGAGATGTAGCGCATGAGGCCCGCGATGACCGCGAGACCCACGATGAACGCGATGAGCGTCGCGACCGCGGTCTGCCCCGCGCCCGCCTGGCCCGTCTCGTCGAAGCTCTTCACGAGCTCGTACAGGCCGCTGCCGAACACGGCGGGGACGGCGAGGAGGAACGAGTACTCCGCCGCGACCGGCCGGGAGTACCCGAACGCGCGCGCCGCGGTGGTGGTGGCGCCCGAGCGGGAGACGCCGGGGACGAGGGCGAGCGCCTGCGCGATGCCGATGCTCACGCCGTGCCCGTACGTCATGTCCTTCTCGAGGCGGTCGCTGCGGCTGTAGCGGTCCGCGAGGCCGAGCAGGATGCCGAAGACGATGAGCACGATCGCGACGATCCAGAGCGAGCGGAAGGTGGAGCGGATCGTGTCCTGGAAGAGGTACCCGGCGATGCCGATGGGGATCGTGCCGATGATGACGAGCCAGCCCATGCGCACGTCCGGGTCGCCCTTCGGCATGCCGCCGCGGAGCGAGCGGAACCAGGCGGAGAGCACCTTGCCGATGCGACGCCGGAAGAACACCACGACCGCCAGCTCGGTGCCGAGCTGCGTGATGGCGGTGAACGTCGCGCCCGGATCGCCGCCCATGAACAGGCCGGCGATGCGGAGGTGCGCGCTCGAGGAGATGGGCAGGAACTCGGTCAGACCCTGGACGAGGCCCAGGATGATCGCCTCGAGATAGCTCAAACGGGTGCTCCCAGTGTCGGGTGGCCCACCTGGGGCTCGGATCTAGTAGTTCAGGAGGAGGTCGCGGAGGACCTGCCTCCCGAAGACTAGTGCGTCGAGCGGGACGCGCTCGTCGACGCCGTGGAACATCGCCGGGAAGTCCATCGACGCCGGGAGCTTGAGCGGGGCGAAGCCGTAGCCGGTGATCCCGAGGAGGCTGAGCGCCTTGTTGTCCGTGCCGCCGGAGAGCATGTACGGCAGCACCTCGGCCTCGGGGTCGTGCGCGCCGAGGGTGGCGACCATGGCGTCCACGAGCGGGCCGTCGAACGGGTTCTCGAGGCCGACGTCCTGGTGCACGATGCGCACCTCGACGCCCTCGCCCGCGAGCTCGCGGACCCGCGCGAGCACCTGGTCCTCCTCGCCGGGGAGCACGCGGATGTCGATGAGCGCCTCCGCCGTGTCGGGGATCACGTTGTGCTTGTACCCGGCGTGCAGCAGCGTCGGGTTCGTGGTGGTGCGGAGCGTCGCGGCGATGAACTTCGAGGCCGTGCCCGTGGCGATCGCGAGGTCGTCCGGGGTGACCTGCGTCGGGTCGGCGCCGACGATCCGGGCGATCTCGTCGAGGAGCTGGCGCGTCGTGTCGGTGAGGTGGACGGGCCACTCCTCCATGCCGATGCGCGCGACCGCGCCCGCGAGCCGGGTGACGGCGTTGTCGCGGTTGACCTGCGAGCCGTGGCCCGCGGTGCCGGTGGCGACCAGGCGGATCCAGATGAGGGCCTTCTCGCCCGTCTGCAGCAGGTAGGCGCGCTTGCCGGCCAGGTCGATCGAGTAGCCGCCGACCTCGCTGATGGCCTCGGTCGCGCCCGCGAACCACTCGGGCCGGTTCTCGACGACGTACGCGGAGCCGAGCACGCCGCCCGCCTCCTCGTCGGAGAAGAAGCCCATGATGAGGTCCCGCTCGGGCGCGCGGCCGGAAGTGATGATCTCCTGGAGCGCGGTGATCATCATCGCGTCCATGTTCTTCATGTCGACGGCGCCGCGGCCCCAGAGCATGCCGTCCTTGATCACGCCGCCGAACGGGTCGACGGACCAGTTCGCGGGGTCGGCGGGGACCACGTCGAGGTGGCCGTGCACGACGAGCGCCGGCTTGTCGCGGTTGCGGCCCGGGATGCGCGCGAGGACGCTCGTGCGGCCGGGCGCCGCGTCGATGAGCTCGGGCGCCAGCCCCAGGTCCTTGAGATGCTGCTCGACGTACTCCGCGGCCTCCGTCTCCCCCTCCGACCGGCCCTCGCCGTGGTTGGTGGTGTCGAACCGGATGAGGTCGCGGGCGATCCGGGCGGTGGCGTCGAGGTCGTCGGGGAGCGTGTCGGTCATGGGTCCACGCTACCGAGGCCGGCCGCGGGCGTCCGTCCCGGCGGGTGGTCGAGAGGCCTCCGGAAGCCGTGCTAATGTCGTCTCTCGGCAGCCGGAGACGGCGGGCCGCACATCCTGTCCGGATGGCGGAATTGGTAGACGCGCTAGCTTGAGGTGCTAGTGCCCGTATTAGGGCGTGGGGGTTCAAGTCCCCCTTCGGACACACACGAGAGCCGGTCGGATCCACGAGGATCCGGCCGGCTCTCCTCGTTCCCGGCCCCGCTCTCCGGCGCCGCCTCGCTTTCGAGTCGGGAGGCCCGTCGGGGCCTCGCCACCTGTCATCCCCTGCGATCCGGCGCTTGCTCGCACCCTCGCTTGCCCCGCCTGCGGGCCGATGCCGGCTTCCGCCCCGAACGCGGGGTACGCACGAACAGTGGCCGCGACACGTCCGGCCGCAGCCTCGACGAGGCTCGCGAGTCGCACCGAACCCGATCGGGGCGGCGGGCCACGGAATCGGAGCATCCCATGGAAGAGAACGTCGATCGGCCGGTGCCTGCCGGCTGGTACGAGGCCCCCGACGGCACAGTGAAGTACTGGGACGGACAGCAATGGCTCGCACCGGCTTCTCCACCCGCGCCGGCAGCGGCACCTGAGCCCGAGAGGCGACCGAAGCCGCGGCTGAGCAGGCGATCCCGGTGGATCGCCGGTACCGCTGCAGGGGTACTGCTCCTCGGAGGAGTCGCTGCGGGAGTGACCGCCAAGATCAGCCAGGACGCTCAGCACGATCGCGAGGTGGCGGCGCAGGAAGCGGCGGATGCAGCCGAGAAGGTCCGTGCCGATGCCGCCGCCGCGACCGAGAAGGCGGAGAAGGAGGCGGACGATCGCGAGCGTGCCACTCGGGCGCTCTCCGTCGATGGGATCCAGGACAGCATCAAGAAGATGGCAGAGGGACATGCCTCGGATGGACTGATCGACGGCCCGGTCCTCGACACCTCATGCTCGCCCGTCGACGGCGGATCGACCGACGACCTGACGGAGACCACCACTGTCTTCGAGTGCTTCGTCTCCAGCAAGGACAACGGCGACGGCACGATGAGCGGCTACAACTACCACGCGACGATGAACTGGTCGTCCGGCAGCTACACGTACGGCCTCGGGAAGGACTGACCTGACCGCGGGCGGATCTCCCACGCCGCTCTCCCGGGCTCCCCGATCGGCGGCGGGCTACAGTCGCTCTCGGCCCGCGCGACGGGCCTCCGACCCGAGAGCGAGATCGCATGACCGTCGTCGACAGCGCCGTGTACGTCCAGGGGGTCCGCACCGCGGATCCGGAGAGCCTCGACGAGACGTTCGAGGTCATGCGCGAGCGCCAGGGCCTCGCGTGGATCGGCCTGTACCGGCCGGACGCCGAGGAGCTCCACCGCGTCGCCGACGAGTTCGGCCTCCACCCGCTCGCCGTCGAGGACGCCCTCACCGGCCACCAGCGCTCGAAGATGGAGCGCTATGGCGACACCTGGTTCCTGGTGCTGCGGCCGGCGCGCTACCTCGACGCCGACGAGCGCGTCGAGTTCGGCGAGCTGCACGTGTTCCTCGGGCCCGACTTCGTGGTCACCATCCGGCACGCCGAGTCGCCGGACCTCTCCGCCGTCCGCCACCGCCTCGAGGAGGACCCCGAGCTGCTCGCGCTCGGCCCCACCGCCGTCCTCTACGCGATCCTCGACCAGGTCGTCGACGAGTACGGCCCCGTCGCGGCGGGCCTCGAGGACGACGTGGACGAGATCGAGGACCAGATCTTCGGCGCCGACCCGGACGTGTCCCGGCGCATCTACGCGCTCATGCGCGAGGTCACCGCGTTCCAGCGGGCCACGGCGCCCCTCGGGTCGATGCTCGACGACCTGCGCGACCGGGCGGAGCACCGCGACCTCGACCTCGAGCTCCGGCGCGGCTTCCGCGACGTGCACGACCACGTCATCCGCGTCGCCGAACGCGCCGACGCCTTCCGCACGCTGCTGCAGAACGCGCTCACGGTGCACACGACCCTCGTCGGCCAGCGGCAGAACGACGAGATGAAGAAGCTCACCGAGACGAGCCTCGCCCAGAACGACCAGGTGAAGCGCATCTCCTCGTGGGCGGCCATCCTGTTCGCGCCGACGCTCGTCGGCACCGTCTACGGCATGAACTTCACCAACATGCCCGAGCTGAAGTGGACCTACGGCTACCCGCTCGCGCTCGGCCTCATGGTCGTGATGGGCGGCATCCTCTACGCGGCGTTCCGGAAGCGCGGCTGGATCTGATCCGGGCCGGTCGCGCGCCCGCCGCGCCGCTAGGGTGACGGGATGCGCGTCGTCGTCATCGGAGCCACCGGCCACATCGGGTCCTTCCTCGTCCCCCGCCTCGTCGACTCCGGCCACGACGTCGTGGCCGTCAGCCGCGGGGTGCGCGAGCCGTACCGCGAGTCACCGTTGTGGGACCGCGTCGAGCGCGTCGCGGTCGACCGCGACGCCGAGGACGCCGCGGGCACGTTCGCGGAGCGGATCGCGACCCTCGCCCCCGAGGTCGTCGTCGACCTCGTCTGCTTCACCCCCGCGTCGGCGCGCCACCTCGTGGAGGGGCTGCGCGGCCGGATCCGCCACCTCGTCCACGTCGGCAGCATCTGGACCCACGGGCTGAGCGCCGCGCTCCCCCTCCGCGAGGACGACCCCAAGGAGCCGTTCGGCGAGTACGGCGTGCGGAAGGCGGAGATCGAGCGCTACCTGATCCACGAGTCGCGGTCCGGCGGGGTGCCGTCGACGGTCGTGCACCCCGGACACATCAGCGGCGGCGGCTGGCCCGTCATCACACCTGTCGGCAACCTCGATCCGGCCGTCTGGACCGCGCTCGCCACGGGCGCGCCCCTCGCCGTGCCGGGCTCCGGGAGCGAGACGATGCACCACGTGCACGCCGACGACGTCGCGCAGGTCGTGCAGCTCGCGGTCGTGAACCGCGAGACGGCCGTGGGCGAGAGCTTCCACGCCGTCTCCGAGCGCGCGCTGTCCGTGCGCGGGTTCGCGCGCGCGGCCGCCGCGTGGTTCGGGCGCGAGCCCGAGCTCGAGCACCTCGACTGGGACGCCTTCCGCGCGCGCACGGCCGCGGAGCACGCGGACGCGAGCTGGGAGCACCTCAGCCGCAGCCACGTCGCGAGCATCGAGAAGGCACGCGACGTGCTCGGCTACGCGCCCCGGTACACGAGCGAGGAGGCGGCCCGCGAGGCCGTCGAGTGGATGGTCCGCTCCGGCGAGCTGGACGTGCCGCTCCCCCGCTGATCCGCCCGGATCCCGCCGGTCGGCGCGGTCAGACGAAGCGCGCGTCGAGGACGAGACGCGTGCGCACGGCGAGCAGGCGCTCGGGCTCCATGGACGCGAGGCCCGGCAGCCCGGCGGCGACGTGGTCCGCCAGGAGCGTGCGCGCGACGGCGTAGGCCGGGATCGCGTGCGGATCGTCGGCGCCGTGGAGCACGACGGGCGCGGCGCCCAGGACCCCCGATGGCAGCGACAGCACGAGACCCACGACGGGGACGTCCATCTCGCGGGCGAGCGCCCGCGCACGCCCGTCGAGGCTCCGCAGCACGGCGGCGCGGGCGGCAGGATCGGCGACCGCCGCGGATCCCGCCGGCACCGACTCGACGGCGACGAGACCCTGGGGGCCGAGCACGAGGTGGTCGATCGCGTCGCCCGACCGCGGCACCGACACGCCGTTCCAGAACGCGTAGGACGGACCCAGCTCCATGAGCTCCCGGGCCGTCTCCTCCTGCGCCACGGCGGCCCGGAGGGCGGCGGCCGCCTCCTCCGGCACCTCGGCGACGAGGTCGGGCGCGTAGGCGTCCGCCTCGAAGCGGCGACGGAGCCCCTCGAGGCGCGCGAGACGGTCGCTGTAGGCGGCCATGAGGTCGGGGTAGGCGCGGAGGGCCCGCTCGTGGGCGAGCACGTCCTCCTGCAGGCGGCGCGCGGCTTGGCGCCGCGGCTCCTCCGAGCGGAACCAGGCGCGGCCGAGGACGCCGGCGAGGGCGAGGCCCGCGACCGCGCCGAGCACCACGCCCACGGCGGCGCCGATCGCGCCGAGGCCGGAGGCGAGCAGCACCACGGCGAGCAGCACCGCGACGACGGGCGGGGCGACGGCGCGCGCCCGGCGCACGTACGGGCCCGGCTCCGCGGACAGGGCGGGGCCGCCGCGCGGCGGGACGGGGGCGGCGGGGACGACGGGCTCGGCCGGATCCGCCAGCCACTCCCGCACGAGCGCCAGGTAGCGCAGGCGGGCGAACCCGCCGGGGTGGCCGAAGCTGCGGGTGCGGGCGGCGGGGCGCTCCCGCGGGGCGCCCGGTCGGCCGCGGCGGGCGGCCGGATCCCAGGCGGCGCCCGACGTCTGCTCCGGATGCGCCGGGTGGGCGCGTCCCGCGTCGGCGGCGGGATCCGAGGCGGGTGCGGCGCGCAGGCCGCGCTCGTAGCGGGCGCGGCTCTCGGGGTCGCCGACCGCCTCGAAGGCGTCGCGCACCGACTGGAACTCGTCCGCGGTCCCGCCCATGTCCGGGTGGGCGGCGCGGACGCGGCGGCGGTAGGCGCGGCGGATCTCGTCCTGGGACGCCGCGGGGTCGACGCCGAGCACGGCGTACGCGTCGGCGTCGCGCGACGGGACGGACATGGGACTCCTCGCGGGCGCCGGTCGGGCGGCTCCCAGGATCCCGAGCGTAGGCGAGGCCGCCTGGGCAGCGCCCGAGCGCCCGATGCACGGCGATCGCGCCTCTCGATCACGGGCGCGCCCGCCCGCTGCGCGCGCGTGATACCACCCCGTGCCCTGTGCCCGCGAACTTCGCGCCTCCCGGCCAGCGTGCGTAGGGTGTGCTCCGCCGACGCCCCTCCCGGTGACCGACCGACGCAGAGGAGACCGACATGTGGGACTTCCTGTCCTCCCGATCCGACCAGATCGCCTTCTCCGCCTGGCAGCATCTCAGCCTCGTGGTGCAGTGTCTGGTCCTCGCGACCCTGATCGCCGTGGGCATCGCGGCTGCGGTGTACCGCAGCCGCCCGCTCACCTCCCTGGCCAACAGCGTGTCCGCCATCGGCCTCACGCTGCCGGCCTTCGCGCTGGTGGGCCTCCTCATCGCGCCGCTCGGGTTCGGCGTCCCGCCCGCCGTGGCGGTCGTGACGTTCTTCGCGACGCTGCCGATCCTCCGCAACGCGGTGGTCGGGCTGGCGGGCATAGACCCGGCGATCGTCGAGTCCGCCCGCGGCATCGGCATGGGGCGGATGCGCACGCTCCTCCGGGTGGAGCTCCCGCTCGCCTGGCCCGTCATCCTCGGCGGCATCCGCGTCTCGGCGCAGATGGTCATGGGGATCGCCGCCGTCGCCGCGTACGTCCTCGGACCGGGCCTCGGCGGCTTCATCTTCTCCGGGCTCTCGCGTCTCGGCGGCCAGAACTCGACCGAGTCCGTCCTCACGGGCGTCGTCGGCGTCGTCCTGCTCGCCCTCCTGCTCGACCTCGTCCTCGTCGGCATCGGCCGGCTCACCACACCGAGAGGCATCCGTGTCTGAGACCACCACCACTCCCCCCGCCGCCGACGTCAGCGGGCGCTCGATCCTGCTCGACCGCGTCACCAAGCGCTACCCGGGCCAGGCGAAGCCGGCCGTCGACGGGATCACGCTCGAGATCCCCGCGGGGAAGATCGTCATGCTGGTCGGCCCCTCCGGCTGCGGCAAGACCACGACGCTGAAGATGATCAACCGGCTCATCGAGCCCACCGAGGGCCGCGTGGTGCTCGGCGACGAGGACGTCACGGGCATCGACGGCGACGAGCTGCGCCGCCGCATCGGCTACGTGATCCAGGCCGGCGGGCTCTTCCCGCACATGACGGTCGCCGCGAACATCGCGGTCGTCCCGAAGATGCTCGGATGGGACGCGGCCCGGATCCGCGCCCGCGTCGACGAGCTGCTCGAGCTCGTCTCGCTCGACCCCGCGCAGTACCGCGACCGCTACCCGAAGGAGCTGTCCGGCGGGCAGCAGCAGCGCGTCGGCGTCGCCCGCGCGCTCGCGGCCGACCCGCCCGTGCTGCTGATGGACGAGCCGTTCGGCGCCGTGGACCCCATCACCCGCCAGCGGCTGCAGGACGAGCTCCTGCGGATCCAGGCCGAGCTGCAGAAGACGATCGTCATCGTCACGCACGACTTCGACGAGGCCGTGAAGCTCGGCGACTGGATCGTCGTCTTCGCCGAGGGCGCCCGCATCGTGCAGTACGACACCCCGGAGCGCATCCTCGCGGAGCCCGCCGACCCGTTCGTGGAGGAGTTCATCGGCTCCGGCGCCGGCCTCAAGCAGCTGACGCTGCGGCGCGTGGACGAGGTGCCGCTCGCGGACGCCGTGATCGCGAGGCCCGGGGACGCCGCGCGCGACGTGCTCGCGCGCATGGACGAGGTCGGGCACCAGCACGCCGTCGTCCTCGACGGCCGCGACCGCCCCCTGCGCTGGCCGTCGCGCCGCGCCCTCGGCCGGATCGACGCCCTCGGCGCCGAGGTCGACCCGCGGCTGCCCGTCGTCGGCGCCCGCGCCACCCTCAACGACGCCCTCGACACCATGCTCGTCTCGAGCGCCGGCGCCGCGCTCGTCACCGGCCGCGGCGGTGCGTTCCTCGGCGTGATCGACGTCGAGACCGTGATGGACGCGATCACCAGCGCCCGGGCGTCCGCCGCGGGCGGCCAGGACGATGCCCCCGTCGGCACCAACACCGGGACGATCGGCACGGTCGGCACCGTCGGCGCCGATGCCGAGCGCGCGGCTCCGGACGACGCGGCCGACGGGTCGGATGGGCCGGGCGCATGAGCATCGCCCTCGACGCCGGCACCGGCACCGCGGGGGGCGCGCGCACCTGGCGCGGGCTCGTCGCGCAGCCCGTGGCCATCGCCGCGGTCCTCGGCGTCTACGTCGCGTGGCTGCTGACCGCCCCGTTGACCGCGACGGAGCGCAGGACCCTGTCCCCGGGCACGCTGGGCCGAGCGACCCTCGAGCACCTCGCGCTGACCTTCACGGCCGCGCTCATCGTGCTCGTGATCGCGATCCCGCTCGGCGTGATCCTCACGCGCCCGAGGTTCCGGCGGCTCTCCGCCCCGGTGCTCGCGGTCGCGAACTTCGGGCAGGCCGCGCCGGCGATCGGGCTCGTGGTGCTGCTCGCCATGGCCCTGCCCGACGGCTTCACGGCGAGCCTCATCGCCCTCGTGCTGTACGCGGCGCTGCCCGTGCTGCGCAACACCATGCTCGGCATCCGCGGCGTCGACGAGCGGCTCGTCGAGGCCGGCCGCGGGATGGGCATGAGCCGCGTGTCCGTGCTCTTCCGCATCGAGCTGCCGCTGGCCGTGCCGGTGATGCTCGCCGGGATCCGCACCGCGCTCGTCCTCCTGGTCGGCACGGCGGCGCTCGCCGCCTTCGTCAACGGCGGTGGGCTCGGCGTGCTCATCACGACGGGCGTGAGCCTCTACCTCTACCCCGTGCTCGTCTCCGGGGCCCTCCTCATCGCGCTCCTGGCGCTCGCCATCGACTGGCTCGGCCGCATCGTCGAGCACGTCGCCCGCCCGAAGGGACTCTGACCGTGACGACCCTCCCCCGCTCCGCCCGCCTGCGCCGATCGCTCGGCGTCCCCGCCCTCGTGGCGGCGGCCCTCGCCACGCTCACCGGCTGCGGCCTGCAGCCCGCGACGGCGTACGTCCCCGACGTCGCTCCCGGCTCCATCCAGCCCATGGACCTGCCGGCCGGCGCGCACCTCACGATCACCTCGAAGAACTTCACCGAGCAGCTCATCCTGGGCAAGATCGCCGTCATCGCGGCGAAGGCGGCCGGGTTCGAGGTCACCGACCAGACCAACGTGCCCGGCAGTGTGCCGGCCCGCGAGCTGATGACCAGCCATGGCGCGGACATGACGTGGGAGTACACGGGCACCGCGTGGCTGAGCTACCTCGGCCAGAAGTCCGGCATCCCGGACAAGCAGGCCCAGTACGAGGCCGTGCGTGACGCCGACGCGTCGAACGGCCTCACCTGGCTGACGCCCGCACCGCTCAACAACACCTACGCGCTCGCGATGCGCCAGGAGGAGGCGGAGCGCCTCGGGATCACGAAGCTGTCGCAGATCGCGGACCTGCCGGTCGAGGACCGCACGTTCTGCGTCGAGTCGGAGTTCAACTCGCGCCCCGACGGCCTGTCCCCGCTGCTGGAGGCCTACGGGATCCCGCGCGGATCCGCCGACGGCGTGCCCGACGGCAACGTGAGCATCTTCGACACGGGCGCCGTCTACACCGCGGCCGACCGCGGGACGTGCGAGTTCGGCGAGGTCTACACGACCGACGGGCGCATCGACAAGCTCGGCCTGCGGATCATGCAGGACGACCGCGGCTTCTTCCCCGCGTACAACGTCGCGCCCGTGCTCGACACCGCGACGCTCGCCGAGTACCCGGGGCTGGAGGGGGTCTTCGACCAGATCTCGCCGGCCATCACGGACGACGCGCTCCGCGAGATGAACCTGGAGGTGGACGACCAGGGCGAGGAGCCGGCGGACGTCGCCTACCGCTTCATGGTCGACCACGGGTTCGTCACGGCGCCGTAGCGGGGCGCCGGGCGGGTCCGGGGTGCACTAGCTGCGCATCCACCTGCGCAACTGCCCCCGACGGATCGAGCGCGCTAGCTGCGCATCCACCTGCGCAACTGGTCGATGCGCTGCTGCAGCTGGGTCACGCTGCACTGGCCGACGGCCGGCCCGCCGCACACGCGTCGGAGCTCGGCGTGGACGAGCCCGTGCGGCTCGCCGTGCAGCTTGGCGCGCATGCCGACGAGGCTGTTGAGCAGCTGCCGCTGCTCCTTGAGCGTGCGGTAGAGCGGGATGTCGTCCGGGTCCTTCGGGGCGCCGCTCTCGGCCTGCTTGCGCTCGCGCTCGCTGGCGTGCTTCGACTGCCGGTGCTGCCGCTGGGCGAGGAGCTCGCGCACCTGCTCGGGTTCGAGGATCCCGGGGAGGCCGATGAACTCCTCCTCCTCGAGGCTGCCGACGTCGGCCATCTGCCCGAACTCGGCGCCGTCGAAGAGGACCTTGTCGAAGGTGGCCTCGGAGCCCATCGCCTCGAAGGAGAACTCGCTGAGGAGGGAGTCGGACCCCTTCTCGCTGCGGTTCGCCTCGCCCATCATCGCGTCCTCGGGGTTGTAGAGGTCGCCCTCCTTCGAGGAGTCGCGGTCGAGGGCGTGGTCGCGCTGGCGCTCGAGCTCGTTGGCGAGCACGAGGAGGTTGGGGACGCTGGGCAGGAAGATCGACGCCGTCTCGCCGCGGCGCCGCGCGCGCACGAAGCGGCCGATCGCCTGCGCGAAGAACAGCGGGGTGGACGCGCTCGTGGCGTACACGCCCACGGCGAGGCGGGGCACGTCGACGCCCTCGGACACCATGCGCACCGCGACCATCCAGCGCATCGTCCCGGCGGAGAAGCGGTCGATGTTGGCGCTGGCCTCGACGTCGTCGGAGAGCACCAGGGTGACGGGCTGCCCGCTGATCCGCTGCAGGATCGCGGCGTAGGCGCGCGCCGTGGTGTGGTCGGTCGCGATGACGAGCCCGCCCGCGTCGGGGATGGACTGCCGCACCTCGGAGAGGCGGCGGTCGGCGGCCGCGAGGACCTGCGGGATCCACTCGCCGTCGGGGGCGAGCGCCGTGCGCCACGCCTGCGAGGTGATGTCCTTGGTGTTGCCCTCGGCGAGCTGCGCCTCCATCTCGTCGCCCATCTTGTTCCGCCAGCGCATGCTGCCGGCGTAGGCGAGGAAGATCACGGGCCGGACGACGCCGTCGGCGAGCGCGCGGCCGTAGCCGTAGTCGTAGTCGGTCTGCGAGAGGCGGACGCCGCGGTGGTCGCGGAGGTAGCTGACGAACGGGATGGGCGCCGTGTCGGAGCGGAACGGCGTCCCCGTGAGCGACAGGCGGCGGGTGGCGCGCTCGAAGGCCTCGCGGATCGCGTCGCCCCAGCTGAGCGCGTCGCCGCCGTGGTGGACCTCGTCGAGGATCACGAGGGTGCGGCTCGACTCGGTCATGGTCTTGTGCAGGTAGGGGTTCGCCGCGACCTGCGCGTAGGTGACCGCGGCCCCGTGGTAGTGCCGGCCGAGGGCGCCCGAGCTGTTGCTGTACATGGGGTCGAGCCGGACGCCCGCGCGAGCGGCCGCGTCGGCCCACTGCTTCTTGAGGTGCTCGGTGGGGGCGACCACCGTGATCCGGTCCACGGTCTTGCGGTGCAGCAGCTCGGAGGCGAGGCGGAGGGCGAACGTGGTCTTGCCGGCGCCCGGCGTCGCGTTGGCGAGGAAGTCGCGCGGCTCGTTCTCGAAGTAGGCGGTGAGGGCCTCCTCCTGCCAGGCCCGCAGCTTGCTGACGGTGCCCCAGGCGGCGCGCTCCGGGAAGGCCGGCGAGAGGTGCTCGGCCGCAGCGGATCCGACGTGCGGAGGAGGGGACGGCAGGGTGCTCACTCGACCTCACGATACCCGCCCCCGGCGGTCGACCCGACGGACCGCGCCCCCGCCGGGGAGAGGCGGGGAGCCGGATCCGCGCGCCCGACGGCGATGCGTCGCGACGCGCCCGACGCGGCGGATCCGGCGCACCAGGGGCTCCCGGGCGCGTCGCGCGCGGCCGGCCGCGCGGCGCTCCCGGCGCGCGTCCGGCCGGCGCTCAGACGGGTCGCGTCGCGGGTCCGAGGAGGGTGGTCGCGAGCGTCTCCGCGGCCTGCCGGTCGCTCGGCGGGTGGAAGCCGCCCGCCAGCACGTCGCGGTACAGGCGGCCGAGCTCGTCGCCCGCCCGGAAGGATCCCCCGCCGGCGACCGCGACGGCCCGCTGCACCACCTCGGCGGCGGTCCGCGTCGCCCGGGCCTTCGCGCCGACGAGGAGCGACGGCCAGCGGTCCCCGTGGTCGACGCCGCGGTCCACGTCCTCGGCGAGCGCCCGCAGCTGCGGGGCGAGCGCGTCCTGCTCGAGGGCGGCCTCCGCGACGAGCGCGCGGACGGCGGGATCGACGGCGAGCGACGCGCCACCCGCGGCATGGGACGTGCGGCGCCGGGCGGACGCGACCGCGAGGTCGAGCGCGCGCTGGCCGAGGCCCGCGTAGACGGCCGCGATCAGGAGCTCGAACGCCTGGAGGACCGCGAGGACGAACGGGTCGTCGCGCCGCCCGGGATCGCGCGAACGAACGACGTCGGCGGCGGGCGCGTGCACGTCGCGCAGCTCCACGCTGTCGCTCCGGGTCGCCCGCATCCCCAGGGTGTCCCAGTCGGGCACGATCTCGAGGCCCGGGGCGTCGCGGCGCACGAAGGCGTGCACGAGGAGGGGCCGCTCCGGATCCTCGTCGTCCCGGCCGAAGAGCCCGAGCCGGGTCCAGGCGGGCGCCATGCTCGCGGACGCCTTCGTGCCCGTGAAGCGGTAGCCGCCCGCACCGTCGGGCACGGCGCGCGTGAGGGCGTCGCCGAGGCCGGCGTCGTTGCCCGGCTCGCTGATGGCGAAGGCGAGGACCTCGCCGCGGGCGGCGTCCTCGAGCACGCCGCGGAGGGAGTCGTCGCCGCGGTCCGCGAGGATCCGCGCGACGGCCGTCCAGACGAGGTGCATGCCGACGCCGAGCGCCGTGGCGGGCGCGGCCTGGGCGAGGAGCGACTGGCAGCGCACCGCGTCGGCGAGCGACGCGCCGGATCCGCCGAGGTCGCGCGGCACGACGAGGCGCAGGTACCCGGCTTCCCGGAGCTCCGCGAGGTCCTCGGCGAAGAAGGCGTTGCGCGCGTCGTAGCCGGCGGCGCGGGAGCGGATCCGCTCGAGGAGGGCGTCGTCGAGGAGGGCGTGCGGATCGAGCGGGTCGGCCGGCGTCATGCGCCCATCCTCCCCCGGCCGGACGGGGTCCCCGCGGCCCGGGTCCCGGCGCTCAGCCGGCCGACAGGACCAGGGCGTTGCCCCACGGGTCCTCGAACGCGAGCGCGCGCCCGTCGTCCCGGGTGGCCACGCCCACTGCCCGGAGACGCGCGTCGACGGCCTCGACCTCGTCGCGCGTCGGCACCTGGATGCGGACCGTGCCGAGGCCGAGCGTGGCCGGGCGCCGGCCCGCGCCGCGGCTGTTCCACGTGTTCATGGCCATGTGGTGGTGGTACCCGCCGGCCGAGACGAAGATGGCGGATCCGTGCCAGCCGGCGACGAGCTCGAAGCCGAGCGCGTCGACGTAGAACGCGCGCGCCGCCGCCGTGTCGCCGACCTGCAGGTGGACGTGGCCGATGGCGGCCGCGTCGTCCGCCGCGGAGGCGACGGGCGCGAGCTCCTCCCGCAGGTACGCGTTCGGGTCGAGCCGCAGGGAGTCCATGACCACGCGGCCGTCCTGCCACGTCCACTCGTCGCGCGGGCGGTCCGTGTACAGCTCGACGCCGTTGCCCTCGGGGTCGGTGAAGTAGAAGGCCCGGCTGACGAGGTGGTCCGCGCTCCCCGCGAACGTGCCGGGGGCGCGCCTGGCCACGGAGGCCACGGAGCGGGCGAGCGCCGCGGGCGTGTCGAAGAGCACGGCCGTGTGGAAGAGGCCGGCGTCCCCGGGGCTCGGGAGGTCGAGGCCGTGCCCGGTCTCCAGGATCACGGCGGGCGCGCTCCCCCGGCCGAGCGTCGCGGATCCGGCCCCCTCGGCGACCAGGTCGAGCCCGACGGCGTCGCGGTAGTAGGCGGTCATGACGTCGAGGTCGCGCACCAGGAGGGTCACGGGACCCATGGTCGTGTCGGCGGAGAGCAGCTCGGGCATGGGTCCTCGGGTTCCTTCGGGCGCGGATCAGCTTACTTGAATGCTCAATCACTGTGCCGCGCTCCGCATTCCCGACCGCTCGGGGCCGTTCCTATGATGGGGAGCGTCCCCCCGGAAGGAACCGCATGACCCAGCCCCACCCCTGGCGCCGCTACGTCGCCCTCGGCGACTCCTTCACGGAGGGCATCGGCGACCCCGAGCCGGGGAGCCCCGGCGGACACCGGGGCTGGGCGGACCGCGTGGCCGAGGTGCTCGCCGACCAGGTCGAGGGGTTCTCCTACGCGAACCTCGCCATCCGCGGGCGCCTGCTCGCGCAGATCGACGACGAGCAGGTCGAGCCGGCCCTGGCCCTGCACCCCGACCTCGTCTCGCTCTCGGCGGGTGGCAACGACATCCTCCGCCCGGGCGCGGATCCGGACCGGCTCGCCGACCGCCTCGACGGCATGGTCGCCCGGCTCTCCTCCGAGGGGGCGACCGTCGTGCTCTTCACCGGCACCGACGTCAAGTTCTCGCCCGTGTTCGGGCGGCTCCGCGGCAAGGTCGCCATCTACAACGAGGACATCCGCGCCATCGCGGCCCGGCACGACTGCATCGTGGCCGACCAGTGGTCGCTCACCGAGATCCAGGATCCCCGCATGTGGGACGTCGACCGGCTGCACCTGGCGCCGCTCGGCCATCACACCGTGGCGCGCATGGTGCTCGCCGCGCTCGCCGTGGAGAACGACCTGGAACCGCTGAAGCCGGAGCCCCTCCCGGCGCGCACCTGGCGGCAGGCGCGCGCGGGCGACATCGACTGGGCGCGCTCCTACTTCGTGCCGTGGGTGCTGCGGCGCCTGCGCCACCAGTCCTCCGGCGACGGACGCACGGCCAAGCGGCCGGACGCGTCGCCGTGGACGCGCGTGGACGCCGGCAACTGACCGGGCCCACCGGCTCCAGCGGACGACGCGGGACGCGGGTCCCCGGATCGGGCGGAGGCGTCAGCCCAGGAGCTCCCCGGGGTTGCCGAGGCGCCACCAGCCGTCGGGCCCGGGGACCGCGCGATCGAGGGCCAGCGGCACCTGGACGCTCTGCGCGCCGGCGGTGACGGTGGCGGTGCCGACCGGCGCTCCCGCGGCCGCCTCGCCCGTCCCGCTCGCAGCGACTGTGGTCGTCACGGGCGTGTCGCCCCAGACGAGGATCGACTCGTCCTCGGTCGCGACCGCCTGCGCCGTCGCGCCCCACGCCGTGGTGTAGTCCGCGAAGGGCTCCCCCGCGGTGGCGACCCGCACCACGTGCAGGTTCGCCGTGACGGTGGGCAGGAGCGCGAGCACCTGCCGGGCGAGCTCCGCGTGGTCCCGGGCGCCGAGGGTGACGCCGACGAGCGTCACGTCGCGGTCGCCGACCCGCGTGTCCACGGCCCACAGGAGGCACTTCCCGGCCTGCTCGAGCGTGCCCGTCTTGATCCCCCGGAAGCCCGGCACGGCGGCCAGCATGTTGCGGTTCTCGACGCTGCCCACGCCCGGGATGTCGGCGCGCTGCTGGTCGACGATGCCCGAGAGCACCGGGTCGGCGAGCGCCATCTCGCCGATGCGCACGAGGTCGGCGGTCGTGCTCACCGTCTCGGGCGACAGGCCCATGGCGTCGGCCACGTGGGTGCCGGTCAGCCCGTGCTCCGCGAGCCACACGTTCGCCGCGGCGACGAACGCGTCGTTCGAGCCGTAGGCCCACACGCCGAGCGCCGCGGCGTAGTTGTTGGCGCTCGCGAGCAGCGCGCCCTCCAGCAGGTCCCGCTGCGCGAGGCTCGTGCCCGGCACGGCCGGCTCCACGATGCCGTCCTGCTTGAGGATCTCGCCGCGCAGCGCCTCGTCCTCCGCCGTGAACGTGACCTGCGGCCCGTCCTCGCCGGGTGCGAGCGGCTTCGCCTGGAGCACCACGAGCGCGGTGACGATCTTCGTGATGCTGGCCATGGGATGCGGCACGGGCGACGGGTCGTCCGCCGCCAGGACCCCGTCGAATCCGACCGCGCCGACCGCGGAGACGCCCGCGCCCGGCCAGGCCTCGGGCGTCAGGACGTTGACGACCGGATCCGCGGCGTCGACCTGCGCGACGGCGGCCGGCGGATCCGCCGTGAGCGTGACGGGGACGTAGACGCCCGCGGAGACGACGAGCGCGGCGGCGACCCCGGCGACGGTGAGGCGGCGGGCGCGGCTCACGCGCGCACCCGGAGCGCGTAGAGCGCGACTGCGCTCGCGGCGGCGACGTTGAGCGAGTCCACGCCGTGCAGCATCGGGATGACGACCGTCGAGTCGGCGTGGCGGAGCGCGGCGCGGCTGAGGCCGTCGCCCTCGGTGCCGAGGACGAGCGCGACGCGCTCGGGCGGATCCGCCGCGAAGGCGTCGAGCGTCACGGCGTCGTCCTCGAGCGCGAGCGCCGCGAGGTGGAAGCCGGCCTCGTGCAGGAGCGCCACGGCCTCCGGCCACTCGGGCAGGCGGGTCCACGGCACCTGCAGCACGGTCCCCATGCTGACGCGGACGCTCCGGCGGTAGAGGGGATCGGCGCAGCGCGGGGTGATGAGCACGGCGTCCGCCCCGATGCCGGCGACGGCCCGGAAGATCGCGCCGACGTTCGTGTGGTCGACGACGTCCTCGAGCACCACCACGCGCCGCGCGTCGCGCAGCACGTCGGCGACGGCCGGGAGCGCCGGCCGGTGCATCGCGGCGAGCGCCCCGCGGTGCAGGTTGTACCCGGTGAGGCGCTCGAGCACCGAGGCCTCCCCCACGAAGACGGGCACGTCGGGGAAGTCCGCGATCAGCGGCGCGACGTCGTCGAGCCACTGCTCCTGCAGGAGCACGGAGCGGGGCACGTGCCCCGCGGCGAGCGCGCGCGCCATGACCTTGGTCGACTCGGCGATGTACAGCCCGCCCGCCGGCTCGCTCACGCGGCGGAGCGCCACGTCGGTGAGCCGCGAGTAGTCCTCGAGACCCGGGGAGTCGAGGTCCTCGATGCGGTGGATGTGCACGCCGGTCCTCTCCGTCCGCCGGGCGGGCGGTGCTGCTCGTGCGGAGCCGTCGCGGGGGTCCGCTGTCTAGACTCGGCAGGACAATGATGCCCTGCCCCGTCGTCGCCCGCCGACAGGGAGGGTGTCCGCTCGGCACCGGGAGGCCCCATGAGCACCGCTCTCCGCGACGATCCCCGGCCCCCCGCGGGATCCACCGTCGCCGAAGCCGTCGACCTGATGCGCGGCCGCCGCACGGCCGTCCTCACGGGCGCGGGCCTCAGCACCGACTCGGGTATCCCCGACTACCGGGGTGAGGGCGCCCCGAAGCGGAACCCGATGACGTTCCAGCAGTTCCGCAGCGAGGGCGACGACTTCCGCCGCCGCTACTGGGCGGGCGGGCACCTCGGCTGGAAGGCCTTCAGCTCCGCGCGACCCAACGACGGGCATGCGGCGCTCGCCGACCTGGAGGGCGCCGGCGTCGTGTCGGGCCTCGTCACGCAGAACGTCGACGGACTGCACGAGCGCGCCGGATCCCGTCGCGTGGTCGACCTGCACGGCTCGCTCGACCGGGTCCTCTGCCTCGACTGCGGCCAGGCCTTCGCCCGGTCGGCCGTCGCCGAGCGCATCAGCGCCGAGAACCCCTGGCTCGACGAGCCCGACGCCGTGGAGCTGAACCCCGACGGCGACGCGCAGGTGCACGACGTCGACCGCTTCCGGATCCCGGTGTGCAGCGTCTGCGGCGGCATGCTGAAGCCCGACGTGGTCTTCTTCGGCGAGCTCGTGCCCACCGAGCGCTTCCAGGAGGCGAGCGCCATCGTCGCCGACGCGGACGTGCTCCTCATCGCCGGGTCGTCACTCGCCGTGAACTCCGGCATCCGCCTGCTCGAGATCGCCCGGAGGGGCCGCATGCCGATCGTGATCCTCAACCGCGGCACCACCAAGGGCGACACCCGCGCCACCGTGCGCCTCGAGGGCGGCACGAGCGAGACCCTCCGCGCCATCGCGACGGAGCTCGCGTCGTGACGCGCATCGTGCTCGTCCGCCACGGCCGCACCGCCTGGAACGTGGAGCGGCGGGTGCAGGGATCCAGCGACATCCCGCTCGACGACACGGGCCGCGCCCAGGCGGCGACCGCGGGCGCGCTGCTAGCGGAGGCCGTCCGGGACGGCGCGGGGTGGGACGCCGTCTACGCGAGCCCGCTGAGCCGCGCGTTCGAGACGGCGTCGATCATCGTGGAGCACCTCGCGCTCGGCGGATCCGCGACGACCGGTCCCCGCCCGGACCCGGCCCTCGCCGAGCGCCGCTACGGCCTCGCGGAGGGCCTCACGCACTCCGAGATCGAGGCGCGCTTCCCGGACGGCGACGTGCCGGGACGCGAGACCGTCGAGTCCGTGACGGAGCGCGCCGGCGGAGCGCTCCTCCGCCTCGCCGAGGAGCACCCGGGCGGGTCGCTCATCGTGGTGTCGCACGGCGGCGTGATCGCGGCGCTCGCCCGGAGCCTCGATCCCGCGCTCCTCGGCCGGCCCGGCCCCATGATCGAGAACGGGTCGGCGCACACCTTCGGCGTGGTCGACGGGACGCTGTCCCTGATGCGGTTCGGCGGCGTCGCCGAGCTCGAGGCGGTGGCCCCGCCGTTGGACGCGCGACGCGCCTGATCGGCCTGCCGGTCTGGCAGCCCGACGCCCCCGGAGGCGTCGGCCGTCAGCCGTCGGCCGTCAGCCGTCAGCCCGAGGCGCGTCCCGTGCGCGCGACCTGCTCGAGCAGGTCCCCCAGCGCCTCGGCCGAGCGGTCCCAGTCGAACTCGGCCGCGCGCTCGACGCACGCGGCGGATCGGCGCCGCCACTCCGCCGGATCCTGCAGCGCGCGGACGGCGGCCGCGAAGCCCTCGGAGTCGTCGGGGTCCACGTAGACGGCCGCGTCCCCGCCGATCTCGCGGAAGATCGGGATGTCGCTGATGATCACGGGGAGGCCGACGCTCATGGCCTCGATGACGGGGATCCCGAAGCCCTCGTCCCGCGACGCGGTGAGGAGCGCGGTGGCGCGGCGCAGCGTCGACGCGTACTCCTCGTCGCTGGGGCCGTCGCGGAACACGAGCCGGGCCCCGTCGGCCTGCGCCTCCAGGCGCGCGCGCTCGGGGTCGGAGGCGCGGCTCATCAGGTGCAGCTCGTGGTCCGGCAGGTCGTCGGCGGCCCGCACCAGCGCGTCGACGTTCTTGTACGGCATGTAGGAGCCCATGTAGACGAGCGTCCGCTCGGCCGGCGCCTCCCGCGGGCCGTCGGGCGCGCCGTCCGGGGCCGGGGCGAGCTCGGCGGCGTTGGGCACGACGACCACGGGCCGCGAGGTGAGCCGATGGCGGCGGATGAGCGCGCGCGTCGTCTCGCTCACGGTCACGATGGCGTCGGCCCGGTCGAGCAGCAGGCGCTGCGGCCACCAGGCCAGGTGGAACGCGCGCCACAGCGCGCGCACGCCGGCGGGGAGGTCGCGCGGCGGGCGGCGGTGCCGGTAGTAGATGAGGTCGTGCAGCGTCAGGACGAGCGGGTAGTCCCGACCGCGCGATCCCATCGTCTGCATGGGGCTGTAGACCACGTCCGGGTGCAGGCGCGCGACGCGGCGGGCGACCCACGGCTCGCGCGCCCCCGTCGGCGAGCTCACGAGCTGCCACGGCAGGTCGGGCAGGAGCGTCAGCTGGCGGTGGTCGCTGATGAGCATGGTCACGTCGAAGCGCGCGCCCAGGCGGGTGACGAGCTCGGCGCCGTAGCGGCTGATGCCGTCGTGCCGGCCGATGCGCGTGTACCGGCAGTCGAAGACGACCCTCACGACGCACCCCCCTCGTCGAGGAACGCCCGGATGAACCCGGCGGCCTCCCCGGGCGTCTCGTAGTGGATGAGGTGCCCCACGCGGGGGATCACCTCGAGGCGCGCGTCCGCGAACAGCGCGCGCAGCCGGTGCTGCGCGGCCACGGGCGTGATGTCGTCGCGCTCCGCCGCCACCAGCAGCACGGGCACGCCGACCCGCGGGGCGTAGGTGCTCGCGTCCGACGACACGGACGCCCGGAAGGCCTCGAGCACGACGCGGCGGTCGCCGAAGGCGCTGAAGAAGCGGTCGTGCTGGTCGTTGATCCACCGCCGGAGCGAGCGGTCGCGCGTCTTGGCCATCGCCTCGCTCATCACGCGCACGATGGCGCGGTTCCGCAGCAGGCCGAAGCCCGCGCGCTCGGGGAGCACGGCGGCGGCCCGGTAGTAGAGGACGGCGAGCCGCGTGAGCACGCCGCGCGGTCCCTCCAGGGCGGGCGCCGCGATCGGGTTCACGAGGATCGCGCGCGGGTTCGGCAGGCCGTCGGCGAGCGCGGCGGTGACGACGATGGAGCCGAACGAGTGGCCGAGCACCGTGGCGTCGCGCGTGCCCGTGGCGTCGACGAAGGCGCGGAGCCAGGCCGCGTAGCCGGGGATGTCGTGCGCGGCGTCGGCGAGCGGCGCCGAGTCGCCGAACCCGGGCAGGTCGGGCGAGAGGATCCGCACCCCGGGCAGCTGCGCCACCACGGGCTCGAGCCCGTGGTGGTCGCCCCGGAAGCCGTGCACGACGACGAGCACCCGGTCCGCGTCGGCGTCCCCGTACTCCCACCAGGCCGTCCGGCTCCCGAGGAGATCGGCGGCGCGGCGGACGACGGGGATCCGGGCGAGCCGGGCGGCGTAGGGCGAGGGGACGGACATCGGGGTCGAGTCTACGAGCGGCGGGCGTCGCGCACCCCTGGCGCGCCGGGGTCCGTCCCCCGAGCCGGCCGCGCCTAGAGTGGCCACCGAGCCCCTTCCGCCCGCCGTCGACGCCTCCCGTCGCGCCCCTGAGGAGAACCGTGAGCTTCACCGCCCCCATCACCCTGCCCGGCCTCACCCTCGACAAGCAGTGGTACAAGCGCTCGGTCTTCTACGAGGTGATGATCCGCTCGTTCGTCGACTCCAACGGCGACGGCACGGGCGACATCCAGGGCCTCATCTCCAAGCTCGACTACCTGCAGTGGCTCGGCATCGACGGCCTGTGGATCCCGCCCTTCTTCCAGTCGCCCCTCCGCGACGGCGGCTACGACATCAGCGACTACATGTCCGTGCTCCCCGAGTTCGGCACGCTCGACGACTTCAAGGAGCTCGTCACCAAGTCGCACGAGCGCAACATGCGCATCGTCATCGACCTCGTGATGAACCACACCTCCGACCAGCACGAGTGGTTCCAGCAGTCGCGCTCGGACCCCGACGGCCCGTACGGCGACTTCTACGTCTGGAGCGACACCGACGAGAAGTACGAGGACATCCGCGTCATCTTCGTCGACACGGAGGAGTCCAACTGGACCTTCGACCCGGTGCGGCGCCAGTTCTTCTTCCACCGCTTCTTCTCCCACCAGCCCGACCTCAACTTCGACAACCCGAAGGTGCACGAGGCGATCTACGGCGTGATCCGCCACTGGCTCGACATGGGCGTCGACGGCCTGCGCCTCGACGCCATCCCCTACCTCTACGAGACCGAGGAGGGCAACGGCGAGGGCGAGCCCGCGACGCACGAGTTCCTCAAGCGCCTGCGCGCCATGGTCGACGAGGAGTACCCGGGCCGGATCCTCATCGCCGAGGCCAACCAGTGGCCCCGCGAGGTGTCCGCCTTCCTCGGCACCGAGGAGGAGCCGGAGTGCCACATGGCGTTCGACTTCCCGATCATGCCGCGCATCTTCTACTCGCTCCGTTCGCAGACCGCCGACGAGCTGAAGCGGATCATGAGCGAGACGTTCGAGATCCCCGACGCCGCCGCGTGGGGCGTGTTCCTCCGCAACCACGACGAGCTCACGCTCGAGATGGTCAGCGAGGAGTACCGCCAGGCGATGTACGGCTGGTACGCCTACGACCCGCGGATGCGCGTCAACATCGGCATCCGCCGCCGGCTCGCGCCCCTGCTCGACAACTCGCGCGCCGAGCTCGAGCTCGTGCACGCGCTCCTGTTCTCGCTCCCCGGCAGCCCGTTCCTCTACTACGGCGACGAGATCGGCATGGGCGACAACATCTGGCTGCCGGACCGCGACGCGTCGCGCACGCCCATGCAGTGGACCCCGGACCGCAACGCGGGCTTCTCCACCGCCGACCCCGGCAAGCTCTACCTGCCCGTCGTGCAGTCGCTCGTCTACAACTACGCGCAGATCAACGTGGAGTCGCAGCTGGCCCAGTCGCGCTCGCTGCTGCACTGGGTCCGCAACGTCATCCACGTGCGGAAGGCCCACCCCGTCTTCGGACAGGGCACCATCACGGTCCTGCCGACCGACCACGAGAGCGTCCTCGCGTTCGTGCGCTCCTACGAGGGCAGCGGCACGCACTTCGGCGACCGCGCGGAGGACGTGCTCTGCGTCTTCTCGTTCGCCCACAACCCGGTGTCGGTCACGATCGACGCGTCCGACTTCGCGGGCTCGCAGCTCTACGACCTCTTCGGCGGCGGCGTGTTCCCGACCGTCGGCGACGACGGCCGCCTCACCCTGACGCTCGCCACGCAGAGCTTCTACTGGCTGCACATGGGTGCGCCCGCCATCGGCGGTCGCCCGTAGCATCTACAGGATGAGCTCCCGCTGGCACGACACCCTGGCCTCGTTCGACCTCGAGACGACGGGGGTGGACGTCGAGACCGCGCGGATCGTCACGGCGTGCATCGTCGTGCTCGACGCGCAGGGGCAGGTCGTCGAACGGCACGACTGGCTGGCGGATCCCGGCGTCGAGATCCCGGCCGGCGCGTCGGCGATCCACGGCGTCACGACGGAGCGCGCCCGCGCCGAGGGGCGCGACGCCGGGGCGGTCGTCCTCGAGATCGTCACCACCATCCGCGAGATGTTCGCCCGGGGCCTCGCCCTCGTGGTCTACAACGCCCCCTACGACCTCACGCTCCTCAACCGCGAGGCCGTGCGGCACGGGGTCGAGCCGCTCCGCGACACCGGTCCCGTCATCGACCCGCTCGTGATCGACAAGGCGGTGGACACGTACCGCCGCGGCAAGCGCACGCTCTCCGTCGCGGCCGAGCACTACGGCGTCCGCCTCGACGACGCGCACGACGCGGGGGCCGACGCCATCGCCGCCGGCCGCGTCGCGCAGGCCATCGCCGGCCGGTACGCCGACCAGCTCGACATCCCCGTGCTCGACCTGCACGACCGCCAGGTCGACTGGTCCCGCGTCCAGGCGGAGAGCTTCCAGGACTACATGCGCCGGACGCGCGACCCGGCGTTCACGACGTCGGGCGCCTGGCCCGAGCGGCACGCCGGAGGCTGAGCCCGGCCGCGGCGTCGCGCTCCCCGCCTCCGCGCGGATCGCGAGACGTCGCCAGCACGACGAAGGGCGCCCGGCCGGAGCCGGGCGCCCTTCGTGGTGCAGCGGGGGCTGCTACTTCTTGGTGCCGAAGCCCGCGTAGCGCGAGTTGAACTTCTCGACGCGGCCCGCGGAGTCCATGATGCGCTGCTTGCCCGTGTAGAACGGGTGCGAGGCGCTCGAGATCTCGACGTCGATGACGGGGTACGTGTTGCCGTCCTCCCACTCGATGGTCTTCGAGCTGCCGACGGTGGAGCGGGTGAGGAAGGTCTCACCGGAGGCGAGGTCGCGGAAGACGACGGGAGCGTACTGGGGGTGGATGTCGGTCTTCATCGGGGTGTCCTTCGTCGATTCTGGTGTCTGCGTGGGAAGCGTGGGTGCCCGGGATGATCACCGGACCAGTGGACGAGCCTACCAGACGGGCGCTGCGATCGGGTCGGCGCGCCGGAGGCGGCGCGCGGGAGGCGGCGCGCGGGATCAGCGGCGGACGGCGCGGGCGGTGTAGCGCCCGTCGTCCTGCGTGACCTCGAGGTCGAGGCCGAACGTGCGGCCGAGGTTCTCGGCGGTGACCACGTCGTCGAGGGGGCCGGCCGCGACGACCGCGCCGTCGCGCAGGAGCAGGCCGTGGGTGAAGCCGCGCGGGATCTCCTCCACGTGATGCGTCACCATGACGATCCCGGGGGCCTCGGGCGCCGACGCGTACCCGCCGAGGAGCTGCAGCAGCTCCTCGCGTGCGCCCAGGTCGAGGCTGGCGGCGGGCTCGTCGAGGAGCAGGAGCTCGGGGTCCGTCATGATCGAGCGCGCGATCTGCACGCGCTTCTGCTCGCCGTCGCTCAGGGTGCCGAACCGGCGCTGCTCGAGGTGGTCGAGGCGCCACTCGGCGAGCACGCGCTGCGCGCGGCGCACGTCGATGTCCTCGTAGTCCTCGTTCCAGCGGCCGGTGACCGAGTACGCGGCGGTGAGCACCACGTCGAGGACGGTCTCGTCGGCGGGGATGCGGCGGGCCATGGCGGTGGAGGCGAAGCCGATGCGCGAGCGCAGCTCGAAGACGTCGACGCGGCCGAGCTCGTGGTCGAGCACCGTGGCGGTGCCGGAGGACGGGTGGGCCATGGCGGAGGCGATCTGCAGGAGGCTCGTCTTGCCCGCGCCGTTGGGGCCGAGGACGACCCAGCGCTCGTCGCCGTCGACCGTCCAGTCCACGTGGTCGAGGATGGTCGTCCCGTTCCGGACGAAGGACACTCCGGACAGGGAGAGGACGTGGCTCATGCCCGCCAGTCTATCCGCCCGGGCCGGCGTCGCGGCCCGCCGGGACCCGGTCGCGAGGCCGGTCAGCGGAGGATCGAGGCGTAGATCGCCTCGGTCTGCCGGGCGATGCGGTCCCAGCCGAACTCGCGCTCGGCGCGCACCCTGCCGGCCGCGCCCATGCGGCGCGCGGCGTCCGGATCCTGCACGACCTCGGTGAGCGCGGCGGCCAGGTCGCGGACGAAGCGCTCGGGGTCGGTGGGCGTGCCCGTGCCGTCGGTGGCCTGGTCGATGGGGACGAGGCGGCCCGTGACGCCGTCGTCGACGACCTCCGGGATCCCGCCCGTCGCGGTGCCGACGACGGGGGCGCCGCACGCCATCGCCTCGAGGTTGACGATGCCGAGGGGCTCGTAGACCGAGGGGCAGACGAACACGGTGCCGGCGGTGAGGACGGCCGAGAGCTCGCGCCGCGGCAGCAGGCGGTCGATCCACACGACACCGGAGCGCTCCTCCTGCAGGCCGCGGACGAGCGCCGTGACCTCCTCCATGATCTGCGGGGTGTCGGGCGCGCCGGCGCACAGCACCATCTGCACGTCGGCGGGCAGCAGCGCGGCCGCGCGCAGCAGGTACGGGAGCCCCTTCTGCCGCGTGATGCGGCCGACGAACACGACCGAGGGCCGCGTCGGGTCGATGCCGAGCGCGCGCACGAGCTCGTCGTCGTGCACGGGCGCCCACGACTCGAGGTCGATGCCGTTGTAGACGGTGTGCACCCGCGCCTCGTCGAGCGCGGGGTACGAGCGGAGGATGTCGCGCTTCATGCCGTCGCTCACGGCGATGACGGCGTCAGCCGCCTCGTACGCGGTGCGCTCGATCCAGCTGGAGACGCGGTAGCCGCCGCCCAGCTGCTCGGCCTTCCAGGGGCGCAGCGGCTCGAGGCTGTGCGCGGTGACGACGTGCGGGATCCCGTGCAGCATCGACGCCACGTGGCCCGCGTGGTTCGCGTACCACGTGTGGGAGTGGACCACGTCGGCACCCGCCACGTCGTTCGCGATGGCGAGGTCGACGGCCATCGTCTGCAGGGTCGCGTTGGCGCCCGCGAGCTCGGCGGGGACCGGGTAGGAGGTGACGCCCGGCTCGTCGCGCGGCGCCCCGAAGGCCCGGACCACGACCTCCGTCCGCTGCCGCATGGCCTTCACGAGCTCGGTGACGTGCACGCCGGCACCCCCGTAGACCTCGGGCGGGTACTCCTTGGTGATCACGTCTGCTCGCATTGGTCGAACGCTAGTACATGCCCCGACGTGCATCTACGCTGGGGCAATGGCATCGAAGAAGATCTTTGGAATCGTGCTCGCCGGCGGCGAGGGCAAGAGGCTCATGCCGCTCACCGCGGACCGCGCCAAGCCCGCCGTCCCGTTCGGCGGCCAGTACCGGCTCATCGACTTCGCGCTCTCCAACCTCATCAACTCGGGGCTGACGCAGATCGTCGTCTTGACGCAGTACAAGTCGCACTCGCTCGACCGGCACGTGTCGCAGACCTGGCGCCTCAACCAGATGCTCAACTCGTACATCGCGTCGGTGCCCGCGCAGCAGCGCCTCGGCAAGCGCTGGTTCAGCGGATCGGCCGACGCCATCCTGCAGAGCCTCAACCTCATCAACGACGAGAAGCCCGACATCGTCGTGGTCGTCGGCGCCGACCACGTGTACCGCATGGACTTCAGCCAGATGATCGACGCGCACATCGCCTCGGGCCGCGGCGCCACGGTCGCCGCCATCCGCCAGCCCATCGAGCTGGCCGACCAGTTCGGCGTGATCGACGTGGATCCCGCGAACCCGGCCGCGATCCGCGCCTTCCTCGAGAAGCCGAAGGATCCGCAGGGCCTCGACGACTCCCCCGGCGAGGTGCTCGCGTCCATGGGCAACTACGTCTTCGACACCGACCAGCTCATCGACGCGGTGCGCCGCGACGGCGAGAACGCGGAGTCCGCGCACGACATGGGCGGCGACATCGTCCCGTGGTTCGTGGAGCAGGGGAACGCCGGGGTCTACGACCTCAACCGCAACGAGGTCCCCGGCGCCAACGACCGCGACCGCTACTACTGGCGCGATGTCGGCACGATCGAGTCGTTCTTCGACGCGCACCAGGACCTCATCTCCGCGCTGCCCGTCTTCAACCTCTACAACAAGGACTGGCCGATCTTCAGCCAGCAGCTCAACAGCCCCCCGGCGAAGTTCGTCCGCGACGCGCAGGGCAACACGGGCACGATGATCGACTCGATCACCTCGCTCGGCGGCGTCATCAGCGGGGCGCACGTCGAGCGCAGCGTGCTGGGCCCGTGGGTCATCGCGGAGTCGGGCGCGCGCATCGTCGACAGCATCGTCTTCGACAAGGTGCACATCGGGGCCGGCGCGGTCATCACGCGCGCCATCCTCGACAAGGACGTGGAGGTCGAGCCCGGCGCCACGGTCGGCGTCGACCACGACCGCGACCGCGCGCGCGGCTTCACGGTCACCGACGGCGGCATCACCGTCGTGGGCAAGGGCGTGCGCGTCACCCCGTGAGCGCCGTCCTCCCGATGACGCCGTCCGCCCGGTCGGCGTCGGCCCTCCCCCGCGCCCTCCCGCGCATGCTCGTGGTGCTCGACGTCGACTCGACCCTCATCGAGGACGAGGCGATCGAGCTGCTCGCCGCCGAGGCCGGATCGCTCGACGAGGTGGCCGCCGTCACCGAGCGCGCGATGCGCGGCGAGCTCGACTTCGCGGAGAGCCTGCGCTCGCGGGTCGCCACGCTGGCGGGACTGCCGGAGTCGGTGCACGCGGTCGTCGGGGAGCGCATCCGCGTCACCGCCGGAGCCGAGCGGATGATCGCGGGCCTCCACGCGGCGGGCCACGTCGTCGCGGTCGTGTCCGGCGGCTTCCACGAGCTGCTGGACCCGCTCGCCGAGCGCCTCGGGCTCGACCGATGGCGCGCCAACCGCCTCGAGGTCGCCGACGGGCGCCTCACCGGACGCGTCACCGGTCCCGTCATCGACGCCGCGGCCAAGCGCGCAGCCGTCGAGGAGTGGAGCGCCCAGCTCGGCATCCCCCTCGCACGCGTCGTCGCCGTGGGCGATGGCGCGAACGACCTCGAGATGATGGCGGTCGCGGGCCTCTCCGTGGCGTTCGACGCGAAGCCGGCCGTGCGCGATCGCGCCGACGTGTGCCTCGACCGTCGCGACCTCGCGCAGGTCCTGGCGCTCCTCGGCCTCCCCCGCTGACGCCGCGCGCCGCTCAGCCCCGGACGACCGCCCGGGCGATCTCGGCGAGCTGCGCGATGTTCGCCGGCATCCGCTGCCGCTCGGACGGCAGGCTCGCCAGGTGCGTCACGTTGTCGAGGTAGGCGAGGAAGATGAACGCGCCGAAGCGCTCGTCCGGCACGCCCGTGCTGCCGCCCGCTGCCGTGTAGGCGCGGTGGAACCGCGCCCGCTGCCGGGGCGCGAGGTACATGATCGCCGCGGCCACGTCGAGGCCCGCGGGCCCGAGGCCGCACCGGTCGAAGTCGATCACGGACGCGCCGTCGGGGCCCTGGATGAGGTTCCCCGGGTGGTAGTCGCCGTGCACCATGATCGCCGGCCCGGCCTCCGCCAGCGTGGCCCGGAGCTCCTCGACGGCACCGGCGAGCGCGTCCGCGGTGGACCCGTCCGCCATGATCCCGGGGTAGCCGTCGGCGAGCCGTTCGAGCCGGGTGGTGGCGTAGTCCGCGTCGTAGCAGCGGCGCTGCGCCGCCAGGGCGACCGCGTCGGGATCCGCGCCGGCCGCGTGCAGCGCCGCGAGCGCCTCCGCGAACGGCCCGGCGTCGGCCGTGGCCGGGAGGCTGCTCAGCATCTCCCCGTCGTGCCAGGTGAGCAGGCTCGCCAGCCGGCGCTCGACCCTCCCGCCTGACGCGCCCGTCACCGCGCGACGCAGGCCGACCTCGTCGTCGTCCGGCACCGCCACCTCGACCGTCGCGGTCCAGGCGCCGTCGCGCGTGCGGCGCGGCACGGGCACCGACGGACCGCCGCGCGCGGCGAGCATGTCCAGCCAGTCGAGCTCCAGGTCGATCTCGTGCGCCTTCCGCCGCGCGACGTGCAGGCGGAGGAGGTGGCGGGATCCGCCGTCGACGTCCACGCGGTAGGCGTGGTTGTGCGTGGCCCCCAGCTCGGTGAGCGCGGCGGGACCCACGTCCCACGCCGCCAGGAGATCGGACACGGCTCTCCCCTCGTCGGGCGGCGTCAGTGGCCCATGCCGAGGCCGCCGTCGACCGGGATGACCGCGCCGGAGACGTACGCGGCCTCGTCGGAGGAGATCCACGCCACGACGCCCGCGACCTCGGCGGCGGTGCCGTAGCGGCCGGCGGGGATGGACTTCCGGTACTCGGCCGCGGTCGCCTCGGGGAGCTCCGCCGTCATGTCGGTCTCGATGAAGCCGGGGGCGACGACGTTCGCGGTGATGCCGCGGCCGCCGAGCTCGCGCGTGACCGAGCGCGCGAGGCCGACGAGTCCGCTCTTCGACGCCGCGTAGTTGACCTGGCCGCCGGATCCGTAGAGCCCGACGACGCTGGAGATGAGGACGATGCGCCCGAAGCGCGCCTTGAGCATGCCCTTCGACGCGCGCTTGACGACGCGGAACGCGCCGCCGAGGTTGGTGTCGACGACCTCGGTGAAGTCGGCGTCGCTCATCCGCATCATGAGGGTGTCGCGCGTGATGCCGGCGTTGGCGACGACGACCTCGACGGGTCCGTACGCGGCCTCGACCTCGCTGAACGCGGCGTCGACGGACGCGGCGTCGGTCACGTCGGCGCGCACCGTGAGGCTGCCCTCGGGGCCCTGGCCCGAGCGCGCGGTGACGGCGACGCGGTGGCCGCGACGCAGCATCTCCTCGGCGATCGCGTACCCGATCCCCCTGTTGCCTCCGGTGACGACGACGGTGCGGGCGTGGCTCATGGGGGACCTTCCATTACGGCTCGGCGGGGGCTCGCGGACGCGGACGAGCCTATCGGTGGCCGGGCGTACCCTGGTCTCGATGGGGCGCGCGACGCGCCCTCGAAGGACGCCATCCACCCATGCCAGCCCCGCAGCAGTCGGTCACCAGCCTCCCCCGGTCCCCGCAGGAGGACCGTCACGCCCGCATGGTGAAGTACACCATCGCGATGACCATCCGCATGGTCTGCATCCTGTCGTGCCTCTTCCTCCAGGGGTGGTGGCTCGCGGTCGCCGCCGTCGGCGCCGTCGTCCTCCCCTACTTCGCCGTCATCCTCGCGAACGTGGGCGGCAACCAGGGCACCGCGGTCGAGCGGCCCGGTGGCGTCGTCGTCGTGTCCGCGCGGCACTCGGGATTCCCGCCGCCGGCCGAGCCGTACGTCCCGTCCGCGCCGTTCACGGCCTCGGAGCCGTACGCGCCGTCGGAGCCGTTCCGCTCGTCCGAGCCGTTCACGACGCCCGAGCCGTTCACGACGTACGAGACCGGCCGCGCGCCCGCGCCGCGTCCGGACGCCTCCCGCCCCGCGCCGGCCCCTGAGCCGGGCGTCCCCGACACCCCGACCGGCGCGTGAGCGGGCTCGCCTCCTGGGGGCTCAGATCCGGCTCCCCCGACGTCGTCGAGTGCTCGCGCGCCGGCTGCCGGGCGGGTGCCGCCTGGCGGGTCGAGTGGCGGAATCCGCGGATCCACACGACCGACCGCGTGAAGACGTGGACGGCCTGCGAGGAGCACGTCGGCTTCCTGCGGGACTTCCTCGCCGGCCGCGACTTCCCCGTCCGGGTGGCCGCCGTCGACGCGCCCGTCGAGGGGGCGATCGCGTGAACCGGTGGCGCTTCGTCCTCAACCGCCGGTGGGCCGGCTACCTGCTCGTGGCCGTGGTCTTCTCCATCGCCTGCGTGCTGCTCAGCCACTGGCAGTTCGCCCGTCGCGACGAGGCGCTCGCCGAGATCGCCAAGGTGGAGGACAACTGGGACCGCGCGCCGCAGCCGGTCGACCAGGTGCTCGCCGACACGTCCGCGTACGTCGACACGCAGAAGTGGACCCCGGTCACGATGACGGGCACCTACCTCGTCGACCAGCAGCTCCTCGCCCGCAACCGCCCCTTCAACGGGCAGCCCGGCTTCGAGGTCCTCACCCCGCTGCGCCTCGACGACGGCCGCGTGTTCGTCGTCGACCGCGGCTGGCTGCCCATCGGCAACTCGCAGGACTCCCCCGACGCCGTGCCGGCACCGCCACCGGGCCAGGTCACCGTCACGGCGCGCCTCAAGGCGGGCGAACCGGAGCTGCCGGGACGCTCGGCCCCCGACGGGCAGATCGCCACCGTGAACCTCCCCGACATCGCCGACCGTCTGCAGGCCCCGACCTTCACCGGCGCGTACGGCCTGCTGATCTCCGAGGACCCGGCTCCCGCGGATGCCGCGCCGTTCGCGACGCCGCGCCCGGAGGAGGACGAGGGCCCGCACCTCTCCTACGCGTTCCAGTGGCTCGTGTTCGCCGTCATCGCGTTCGTGGGCCTCGGCGTCGCCATCCGCAACGAGTACCGCATCATCAACGCCGACGATCCGGACGAGCAGGACCGGGAGCGCGCCCGCCAGGCGAAGCGCGCCCGCAGGCAGCCCTCGGACGCGGACGTCGAGGACCGGATCCTCGACGACGCACGCTGAGCCCGCCCGACCGGCGCGCTCCGGCCGGGCGGCCGCGCGCCTCCTCCGGCCGGATCAGGCGAGCTCGATGAGGTCCATGTAGTCGGGGCTCCAGTGGTCCTCGGTGCCCTCCGGCATGATGAGGACCCGCTCGGGGTTGAGCGCCTCGACCGCGCCGGAGTCGTGGCTCACCAGGACGACCGCACCCGAGTAGGTGTTGAGCGCGCCGAGGATCTCCTCGCGGCTCGCGGGGTCGAGGTTGTTGGTGGGCTCGTCGAGCAGCAGCACGTTGGCACCCGAGACGACGATCATGGCCAGGGCCAGGCGCGTCTTCTCGCCGCCCGACAGCACGCCGGCGGGCTTCGCGGAGTCGTCTCCCGTGAACAGGAACGAGCCGAGCACGCGCCGCGCCTCCATCTCGGAGATGTCCGGCGAGGAGGAGACCATGTTCTCCAGCACGCTGCGCTTGACGTCGATCGTCTCGTGCTCCTGCGCGTAGTAGCCGATGCGCAGGCCGTGGCCGGGCTCGAGGCGACCGGTGTCGGGCTCGTCGACGCCGGCCAGGATCCGCAGCAGCGTCGTCTTGCCCGCGCCGTTGAGGCCGAGGATGACGACCTTGCTCCCGCGGTCGATCGCCAGGTCGACGGCGGTGAAGATCTCGAGCGAGCCGTAGTTCTTGCTGAGGTCGCTCGCCATGAGCGGCGTGCGGCCGCAGGCGACGGGCTCGGGGAAGCGCAGCTTGGCCACGCGGTCGACCGCGCGCACCTCCTCGAGGCCGGAGAGCATCTTCTCCGCGCGCCGCACCATCTGGTGCGCGGCGGCGGCCTTCGACGCCTTCGCGCCGAACTTCGCGGCCTGGAGCTGGAGGACGCCCGCCTTCTTCTCGACGTTGGCGCGCTCCTTCTTGCGGCGCTCCTCGTCGGCGGCGCGCTGGCGCTGGTAGTGCTTCCAGCCCATGTTGTAGATGTCGATGACCATGCGGTTCGCGTCGAGGTAGAAGACGCGGTTCACGGTGTCGCCGACGAGCTCCACGTCGTGGCTGATCACGATGAGACCGCCCTGGTAGCCCTTGAGGAACTCGCGCAGCCAGGTGACGGAGTCGGCGTCGAGGTGGTTCGTGGGCTCGTCGAGGAGCATCGTGTCGGCGCCGGAGAACAGGATGCGCGCGAGCTCGATGCGGCGGCGCTGACCGCCGGAGAGGGTGCTGAGCGGCTGGTCGAGGATCCGGTCCGGCAGGCTGAGGTTGCTCGCGATGGACGCGGCCTCCGCCTCGGCCGCGTACCCGCCGAGGGCGACGAAGCGCTCCTCGAGCCGGCCGTAGTCCTTCATGGCCTTCGACGAGACCTTGTCCTCGGTGGAGGCCATGTCGAGCATCGCGCGCTGCATGTCGAGCGACAGCGTTCCGAGGCCGCGGGCGTCGAGGATGCGCGTGCGGGCCAGGTCCTCCGGGTTGCCGGAGCGCGGGTCCTGCGGGAGGTAGCCGATCTCGCCGGAGCGGTCGATGCGGCCGCCGGTGGGCTGGCCCTCCCCCGCGAGGATCTTCGTGAGCGTGGTCTTGCCGGCGCCGTTGCGGCCGACGAGGCCGATCTTGTCTCCCGGGCTCACCCGGAACGAGACGTCCTCCATGAGGACGCGGGCGCCGACGCGCAGCTCCAGTTCGTGTACAGCGAGCACGGTGAGGGGTCCTTCTGATCAGCGGATGTCCCACGGTCCGTGGGAGAGGGGCGACCCGCAGCAGAGGGGGTCGAGCCCGGTCGGTCGAGGGCGTCCATCGGACCCGACCCATCCAGTGTACGAGACGGCGGCGTCCCGGCCCTCCTTCGGACGCGAAGGCGGGTGCCGAGGCGGGCCGGCGGCGACACGACGACGGCCCCACCCGGAGCGGGTGGGGCCGTCGATGTCGAGCGGCGCGAGGCGCGGATCAGATGGAGAAGCCGAGGGCCCGCATCATGTCGCGGCCGTCGTCCGTGATCCGGTCGGGGCCCCACGGCGGCATCCACACCCAGTTGATGCGGAACGCGTCCACGACGCCGTCGAGCGCCTCCGCGGTCTGCTCCTCGAGCACGTCGGTCAGCGGGCAGCCCGCGGACGTCAGCGTCATGTGGATGATGAGCGCGTCGTTCTCGTCGTCCCAGGCGAGGTCGTAGATGAGGCCCAGGTCGACCACGTTGATCCCGAGCTCGGGATCCATGACGTCCTTGAGCGCCTCCTCGACCTCGTCGAACTTCGCCGGGGTCAGCGTGCTCTGCGTGCTCACGCCGTCACCGTGGTCGAGGGCGCCAGGAAGCGGTCGTAGCCCTCCTCCTCGAGGCGGTCGGCGAGCTCGCGGCCGCCCTGCTCGGCGACGCGGCCCGCGACGAACACGTGCACGAAGTCGGGCTGGATGTAGCGCAGGATCCGCGTGTAGTGCGTGATGAGCAGGAGCCCGAGGCCCGTGTTCGCCTTCGCGCGGTTCACGCCCTCGGAGACGATCTTGAGCGCGTCGACGTCGAGGCCGGAGTCGGTCTCGTCGAGCACCGCGAACTTCGGCTTCAGCAGCTCGAGCTGCAGGACCTCGTTGCGCTTCTTCTCGCCGCCCGAGAAGCCCTCGTTGACGTTGCGCTCGGCGAACGCCGGGTCCATCTTGAGCGCCGCCATGGAGGTGCGGACGTCCTTGATCCAGCCGCGGATGGCCGGGGCCTCGCCGTCGATCGCGGTCTTGGCGGTGCGGAGGAAGTTGGTGGTGGTGACGCCGGGGATCTCGACCGGGTACTGCATGGCGAGGAAGAGGCCGGCGCGGGCTCGCTCGTCCACCGTCATGTCGAGGACCTCGACGCCGTCGAGCGTGATGGAGCCGGAGTCGACGTGGTACTTCGGGTGGCCCGAGATCGTGTACGCCAGGGTCGACTTGCCGGAGCCGTTCGGCCCCATGATCGCGTGGATCTCGCCCTCGTTGATCGTGAGGTCGACGCCCTTGAGGATCTGCTTGCGACCCTGCTCGGTGTCGACGCTGACGTGCAGGTCGGTGATGGTGAGAGTTGACATGCGTGCGGTTCCTCTAGCTCTTCGGGGTGGTGTCGATGTGGATGTCGCCGTCCACGATCGTCACGGGGTAGACGGGGACGGGCTCGTAGGCCGGCAGCGTGCGCGGCTTGCCCGTCTCGAGGGAGAACTTCGAGCCGTGGGCCCAGCACTCCAGGGTGTCGCCCTCGACGAAGCCCTCGGCCAGCGAGATGTCGCCGTGCGTGCAGGTGTCGCCGATGGCGTGCACGGTGCCCGAGGAGTCCTTGACGAGGGCGATGGCGAGCCCCTCGATCTCGATGCGGAGCGCCTCGTTGACGTCGAGGTCGTCGACGGCGCAGATCCGGACGGCGGTCATCGCGCGACCGCCTCGGTCGCGGTGCCGGACGCGGGGGACGCCGAGCCGGGCGAAGCGGCGAGCTCGGCCTCGATGGCGGCCTGCAGCCGCTCCTCGAGGTCGGGCACGCCGATCTGCTGCACGATCTCGCTGAGGAAGCCGCGGACGACGAGACGGCGCGCCTCCTCCTCCGTGATCCCGCGGGCCTGCAGGTAGAACAGCTGCTCGTCGTCGAAGCGGCCCGTGGCGCTCGCGTGACCGGCGCCGGCGATGTCGCCGGTCTCGATCTCGAGGTTCGGCACGGAATCCGCGCGCGTGCCGTCCGTGAGGACGAGGTTGCGGTTCTGCTCGTAGCTGTCCGTGCCGGGAGCGGAGCGGCGGATGAGGACGTCGCCGATCCACACGGTGCGGGCGCCCTTCCCCTGGAGCGCGCCCTTGTAGGTCACGCGGCTGCGGGTGTTCGGGGCGTCGTGGTCGACGTAGACCTGCTGCTCGAGGTGCTGGCCCGCGTCCGCGAAGTACACGCCGAGGAGCTCGCCGTCGGCGCCCTCGTGCGAGAGGTGCGCGGAGGGGTTGACCCGGACGATGGATCCGCCGAGCGTCACCACCACGTGCTTGAGCTTGGCGTCGCGGCCGACGACGGCCTGGTGCGCGGCCAGGTGGCGCGCCTCGTCGTCCCACTGCTGGACGGTGACGACGGTGAGCTCGGCCTGGTCGCCGACGACGATCTCGACGTTCTCGACGAGCGACGCGGATCCCGCGTTGTCGAGGATGACGACACCCCGGCTGAAGGGCGCGGCCGTGATGACGGTGTGCGCGGCGCGCGGCGCGGAGCCGAGCTCGGAGCGGCCGACCGTGACGGTGACCGGCTCCTCGCCCGCGACCTCGATGGCGAGCGACTCGCGGAAGGACGACCAGGCGTTGGCCTGGGCGCGGTCCTCGGGAGCGCCGGCGGTGCCGATGCGCGCATCGTCCCGCGGGATCCAGGAGACGGACGTGCCTGCGCCCCCGGTGGTCGCGAACGGATAGCGCGCGCCGTCGAGCTCCCCGGCGATGAGGTCGTCGAGCCGGCGGACGGGCGTCAGCTTCCAGACGGCCTCGCGGCCGGTGACGGCGTCGAACGCCTCGACGTCGGCGGACGTGAAGCGCTCGGAGCGGGTCTGGATGGGGATGACGCCCCACCCTCCGTCGGTGTGCGCCCGACTGCCGTGCTGGTCGGCGGGGACGGGGGCTTCTGTGGTGGCGAGTGGGGTCGTCATCTAGCCGACGGATCCTTCCATGCCCATCTCGATGAGCTTGTTGAGTTCGAGCGCGTACTCCATGGGCAGCTCTCGGGCGATGGGCTCGATGAAGCCGCGGACGATCATGGCCATGGCCTCGTCCTCGGGCATGCCCCGGCTCATCAGGTAGAACAGCTGCTCCTCGCTGACGCGCGAGACCGTGGCCTCGTGGCCGAGCTGCACGTCGTCCACGCGGATGTCGATCGCGGGGTACGTGTCGGAGCGGGAGATCGTGTCGACCAGCAGCGCGTCGCAGCGGACGGTGTTCGCGGAGTGGTGGGCGGCCGCGTCCACGCGGATCTCCCCGCGGTAGCCGGCCCGGCCGCCGCCGCGCGCGATGGACTTCGAGACGATCGACGACTGCGTGTACGGCGCCATGTGCACCATCTTCGCGCCGGCGTCCTGGTGCTGGCCGGGGCCCGCGAAGGCCACGGACAGGGTCTCGCCCTTGGCGCGCTCGCCCATGAGGTAGATGGAGGGGTACTTCATCGTGACCTTGGAGCCGATGTTGCCGTCGATCCACTCCATGGTCGCACCCTCGGCCGCCGTCGCGCGCTTCGTGACGAGGTTGTAGACGTTGTTCGACCAGTTCTGGATGGTCGTGTAGCGGACGCGGGCGTCCTTCTTCACGATGATCTCGACGACCGCGGAGTGCAGCGAGTCGGACTTGTAGATGGGCGCGGTGCAGCCCTCGATGTAGTGGACGTAGCTGCCCTCGTCCGCGATGATCAGCGTCCGCTCGAACTGGCCCATGTTCTCGGTGTTGATTCGGAAGTACGCCTGCAGCGGGATCTCCACGTGCACGCCCTTGGGCACGTACACGAAGGATCCGCCCGACCACACGGCCGTGTTCAGCGCGGCGAACTTGTTGTCGCCCGCGGGGATGACGGTGCCGAAGTACTCCTTGAACAGATCCGGGTGCTCGCGCAGCGCCGTGTCGGTGTCCATGAAGATGACGCCCTGGTCCTCGAGGTCCTTCTGGATCGAGTGGAAGACGACCTCGGACTCGTACTGGGCCGCGACGCCGGAGACGAGGCGCTGACGCTCCGCCTCGGGGATGCCGAGCCGCTCGTACGTGTTCTTGATGTCGTCGGGCAGGTCCTCCCACGTCTGGGCCTGCTTCTCCGTGGAGCGCACGAAGTACTTGATGTTGTCGAAGTCGATGCCGGACAGATCGGCACCCCAGGTCGGCATGGGCTTCTTGCCGAAGAGCTCGTAGCCCTTCATGCGGTTGGCGAGCATCCACTCGGGCTCGTCCTTGCGCCGCGAGATGTCGGCGACGACCTCGGGCGAGATGCCGCGCTTGGCGGACGCCCCGGCGACGTCGGAGTCGGACCAGCCGAACTCGTACTGCCCGAGGCTCTCGAGCTCGGGTCGGTCGATGAGCACATCTGACATGGCTACCTGCTTTCCTGACGATCTGGGCGTATCAGCGCCGTATCGGCAACCCCCTCGCACGGCGACGCCGCTTCGGTGACGAGGGGAAGACTGTGGGTCTCAGGGATGCCGCGGCTTCACGCCTCGCACCCCTCTTAGGATGAACACGAACGCGGGTGGACTTGTTCCCGCCGTCCTCGCTGACGTGCCGGATGCCGCAAGGCCCGACGTGTTCCATGAACCACCCGATTCTACGGGCAATCCAGCGGGCGCGGAAGGCAGGCAGTGACTCACGGCACCGATGCGGGGCAGTCTCCCAGTGGGAGCGTGCTAGGTCAGACCACCATGGTGGCGAGGAGGCTGCGGGAGCGCCTGCCGGACGGGATCACCCGCGCGACGCGGATCCTCGTCTGGACCACGCTCGTCGTGCAGACCCTCGTCGTCGGCACGGGCGGGCTCGTACGGCTGACGGGCTCCGGCCTCGGCTGCCCGACATGGCCCAGGTGCACGGCCGACTCCTTCGTCTCCACGCCCGAGATGGGCGTGCACGGGATCATCGAGTTCGGCAACCGCCTGCTCACGTTCGTCCTCGTCATCGTGGCGATCGCCACCTTCCTCGCGGTGCTCCGCCTGCGGAACCGGGGACGCGGCCTCTTCTCGCTCGCGCTGGCCATCGGCCTCGGCATCCCGGCGCAGGGCGTCATCGGCGGGATCACGGTGCTCACCGGCCTCAACCCGTACATCGTGGGCCTGCACTTCGTCGTCTCGGTGGTGCTCGTGGTGCTCTCGACCGTGCTGGTGTGGCGCACCTACCACCCGCTCGACGAGGCGGAGCGCTCCGTCCCCGCCTCCTTCCTCGCCCTCGCGCGGGTGACGGCGGTCGCGGTGGGCGTCACGATCCTCGTCGGCATCGTCGTCACCGGATCCGGACCCCACGCCGGCGACCAGGGCGCCGCGCGCAACGGCCTCGACCCGGAGCTGCTGCAGCACGTCCACAGCTGGCCGGCCTACACGACGTTCGGCCTCACGATCGCCCTCGTCGCGGTGGCGGCGCGTCACCGCTGGGCGGCCGTCTCGCGGTGGACGCGCGTGCTCCTCGGCGTCGAGCTCGTGCAGATCGCCGTGGGCCTCATCCAGGCGCGCACGGGGCTGCCGGAGTTCCTCGTCGGCCTGCACATGGTGCTCGCGTGCCTGCTGGCCTCCGCCATGACGGCCACGCTCCTCAGCACGACGAGGCGCGCGGACACGCTGCGCCTTACTCCCGCCGAGGTGCGCCGCGCGGCCCACGTGGGCTGAATCCCGGGACGCACCGCCGTCGACGCCCGCCCGAGCACCGCTCGGGCGGGCGTCGTCGCGAGCGGTCGCGGCTGCGGCGCATGGGAGACGCGCACCGCGACGCGACCGGAGCCCGTCGCCGGAGCCGGACCGGTCCCGGTCAACGTCCTCGCCTCTTACCGCGCCGGCACCTCACCCAGGCGCGGGGCCAGGGCGGCTCACCGCCCTCGGGGCGTCAGCCCACCCACGGTCGGATGCGCGCACGCCGGTGCCCGACCGTCATGGCCTGCCTGCATCGTGACCGCTGGGCGTCGGCGCGGACGCCCGCCATCCCGGACGACCGTCCGCGCGACCCGACGGATCGGAGACGGATCAGAAGGGCAGCAGCGGGTCGATGCCGACCGCGAGGAACAGCAGCGAGAGGTACGAGATGGATGCGTGGAACACGCGCATCGGCTTGATGGGCTCGTGGCGCACGGCAAGGTCGTACAGGCGGTGCGTCTCGTAGACGAACCAGCCGCCGCCGGCGAGGGCCGCGAGCGTGTAGACGAGTCCCATGCCGGCGACGGGGATGAGGAGCAGCGAGCAGGCGAGCGTGGCCCACGCGTACAGGATCGTCTGCAGGCCGACGGCCGCGCGGCCCCGCACGACCGCGAGCATCGGGACGTTGACCGAGGCGTAGTCGTCGCGGTACTTCATGGACAGCGGCCAGTAGTGCGGCGGCGTCCAGAGGAACACGATCATGAAGAGGATGACGGGCGCCCACGAGATGTCGCCCGTGACGGCGGCCCAGCCGATGAGGACGGGCATGCAGCCGGCCGCGCCGCCCCACACGATGTTCTGCGGCGTGCGGCGCTTGAGCCAGAGCGTGTAGACGAACACGTAGAAGAGGATCGCGGCGAGCGAGAGCGCGGCGGCGAGCCAGTTCGAGATGACGCCGAGCCACACGATGCTGGCGACGCCGATGATCCAGGCGAAGACCAGGGCCTCCCGGTCCGTCAGCTCCCCCGTGACGAGCGGCCGGCGCTGCGTCCGCTTCATCACGCGGTCGATGTCGCGGTCGATGTAGCAGTTGAAGGCGTTGGCGCTGCCGGCGCTGAGCGTGCCGCCGACGAGCACGCCGAGGATCAGCCACGGGTTCGGCCACCCGCCCTGGGCGAGGATCATGACGGGCGCGGTGGTCACGAGCAGGAGCTCGATGACGCGCGGCTTCGTCAGTGCGACGTACGCCTTGGTCTTCCTCGCCACGCCGATCGTCTCCCGATCGACCCGGCTCTGCACCGCAACGTTCATCGCACCTCTAACTCGCCGGACATTCCCTCCCCATGGTAGGCCACGGCACCTGCGAGCCGAGCCGCGGGCGGGCGTCGGGACGGGCTCGGAACACCGGGGCCCGAGTGGGTGTTCCCTATACTGATAGGCGGTCCGGCTGGGCCTCCCCCCATCTTCAGAAGGGCTAGAACCAAGTGGCAGCATTGCAATGGGACCCCATCGACAGCACAGCGGTCGACACCGCGCGGATCCTCGCCGCGGACGCGGTGGAGAAGGTCGGAAACGGTCACCCCGGCACCGCCATGAGCCTGGCCCCGGCGGCCTACCTCCTGTTCCAGAAGGTCATGCGCCGCGACCCGTCCGACAGCACCTGGATCGGCCGCGACCGGTTCATCCTCTCGGTGGGCCACAGCTCGCTCACGCAGTACACGCAGTTCTTCCTCGGCGGCTACGGCCTCGAGATCGAGGACCTCCAGGCCCTCCGCACGTGGGACTCCAAGACCCCGGGACACCCCGAGTACGGCCACACCGACGGCGTCGAGATCACCACCGGCCCCCTCGGCCAGGGCCTCGCCTCCTCCGTCGGCTTCGCCTACGCCGCCCGCTACGAGCGCGGCCTGTTCGACCCGGAGACGCCCGCGGGCGAGAGCCCCTTCGACCACTTCGTTTACGTCATCGCCGGCGACGGCGACATGCAGGAGGGCATCACCTCCGAGGCCTCCTCCCTCGCGGGGCACCAGGAGCTCGGCAACCTCATCGCCATCTACGACAGCAACCAGATCTCGATCGAGGACGACACCGACATCGCGTTCACCGAGGACGTGGCCGCGCGCTACGAGTCCTACGGCTGGCACGTGCAGCACGTCGACTGGAAGAAGACCGGCGAGTACGTCGAGGACGTCCAGGAGCTGTTCGACGCCGTCGAGGCCGCGAAGGCCGAGACGCGCAAGCCGTCGCTCATCATCCTCAAGACGATCATCGGCTGGCCCTCCCCGAAGAAGCAGAACTCGGGCAAGATCCACGGCTCCGCCCTCGGCGCCGAGGAGCTCGCGGCCGTCAAGCAGATCGTCGGCTTCGACCCCGAGAAGAGCTTCGAGGTGCCGGACGGCGTCCTCGAGCACACGCGCCAGGCGATCGAGCGCGGCCAGCAGCAGCACCGCGAGTGGGACGAGAAGCTCGCCGCGTGGGCCGAGGCGAACCCCGAGCGCAAGACGCTGCTCGACCGCGTCCTCGCCGGCGACGCGCCCGAGGGCCTCGACGAGGCGCTCCCCGTGTTCCCCGCGGGCAAGGACGTCTCGACGCGCGCCGCGTCCGGCAAGGTCATCAACGCCATCGCCGAGGTCATGCCCGAGCTGTGGGGCGGCTCCGCCGACCTCGCCGAGTCGAACAACACGACCATCGAGTCCGCGCCGTCCTTCGTGCCCGCCGAGCGTTCGACCGACATGTGGAAGGGCGACCCCTACGGCCGTGTGCTCCACTTCGGCATCCGCGAGCACGCCATGGGCGCGATCCTCAACGGCATCGTCCTGCACGGCAACACGCGCCCCTTCGGCGGCACGTTCCTCATCTTCAGCGACTACATGCGCCCGGCGGTCCGTCTCGCCGCGCTCATGAAGGCGCCGTCGATCTTCGTGTGGACGCACGACTCCGTCGCCCTCGGCGGCGACGGCCCGACCCACCAGCCGGTGGAGCAGCTCGCCAGCCTCCGCGCCATCCCGGGCCTCGACGTCATCCGCCCCGCGGACGCCAACGAGACCGCCCAGGCATGGAAGACGATCCTGACGCGTCGCATGGGACCCGCGGGTCTCGCGCTCTCGCGCCAGAACCTCCCCGTCGTCGAGCGCGGCACGGGCGACGCGACCGCCGCCGAGTACGCCTCGGCCGCGGGCGTCGCCAAGGGCGCCTACGTCCTGGCCGACACCGAGGGCACGCCCGATGTGATCCTCATCGCCACGGGCTCCGAGGTGCAGTTCGCGCTCGAGGCCCGCGAGGCCCTCGCCGCCGACGGCGTCCAGGCCCGCGTGGTGAGCGCCCCGAGCCTCGAGTGGTTCGAGGAGCAGGACGCCGCCTACAAGGAGCACGTCCTCCCCGAGGCGGTCGCCGCGCGCGTCTCCGTCGAGGCGGGCATCTCCCTCTCGTGGAAGCAGTACGTGGGACACCACGGCCGCAGCATCTCGATCGAGCACTTCGGCGCGAGCGCCGAGTACGAGGTCCTGTACCGCGAGTTCGGGATCACCACCGAGGCCGTCGTGAAGGCGGCCAAGGAGTCCATCGCCTCCCTCTAGAAGCTGACGAGGAGCGGGGCGGCAGAGCTGCTCCGCTCCCCGCCGGCCCCGCCCCGATGGACCGCCTGAGACGGGCCGGTCGATCGGGAACACGGGAGGGGCGCGCACGCGCGCCCCTCCCCCAGAACCTCACAACCAGCATGGAGAAGGCAACATGACCGACACCACATCCCCCACCGCGCAGCTCTCCGCCGCGGGCGTCAGCATCTGGCTCGACGACCTGTCCCGCGAGCGCATCGACGCCAAGGGCATCGAGAAGGTGATCGCCGACCGCGACGTCGTCGGCATCACCACCAACCCCACCATCTTCGCGTCGGCCCTCGCCAAGGGCGAGGCGTACGACGCCCAGGTCCGCGAGCTCGCGGCCGACGGCGCCGACGTCGACCGCGCGGTCTTCGAGATCACCACCCGCGACGTCGGCGAGGCCGCGCGGATCTTCCGCCCCGTCTACGACCGCACCGCCGGCTTCGACGGCCGCGTCTCCATCGAGGTCTCCCCCGACTTCGCGAACGACACCCAGGCCACCATCGACGAGGCCCACAAGCTGTGGGATGAGATCGCCGAGCCGAACGTCATGATCAAGATCCCCGCGACCCGCGAGGGCCTCGAGGCGATCACCGAGGTCATCGGCGCCGGCATCAGCGTCAACGTCACCCTGATCTTTTCGCTCGAGCGCTACCGCGAGGTCATCAACGCGTACCTCACCGGCCTGGAGAAGGCCAAGGCCGCGGGGCACGACCTCTCGACCATCCACTCGGTCGCGTCGTTCTTCGTGTCGCGCGTCGACACCGAGATCGACAAGCGCCTCGACGCCCTCGGCACCGAGGAGGCCACGGCGCTGAAGAGCAAGGCCGGCGTCGCCAACGCGCAGCTCGCCTACCAGGCGTTCGAGCAGTCCTTCGCGTCCGAGCGGGCCCAGGGCCTCCTCGGCGCCGGCGCCAACAAGCAGCGCCCCCTCTGGGCCTCGACGGGCGTCAAGAGCCCCGACCTGCCCGACACGCTCTACGTCACGCAGCTCGTCGCCGCGGACGTCGTCAACACGATGCCGGAGAAGACGCTCGACGCGACGTTCGACCACGGGGTCATCGAGGGCGACACCATCACGGGCTCCTACGACGCCGCGAACGACGTCCTCAACCGGGTCGACGCGCTCGGCATCTCCTACAAGGAGGTCACCGAGCTCCTCGAGCAGGAGGGCGTCGAGAAGTTCAAGGTGTCGTGGAGCGAGCTCATCGAGACCGTCACCAACGCCCTGGACGGCGCCAAGTGAGCGTGCGCATCGCGCTGAGCGGCGCGGCGGCCACGGCCGTCGAGACCCACGTGCCCGCGCTCGTCGAGGCGCACGTCGCCTCCGGCATCACCGGGCTCGACGGCACCCTCTGGGGACCGGACGCCGAGTCCGAGGCCACCAAGCGCCTCGGCTGGACGCAGGCGGTCGCGGTCTCTCGTCCCCTCGTCGCCGAGATCACCGCGCTCCGCGAGGAGCTCCGCGGCCAGGGCGTCGACCACGTCGTCCTCGGCGGCATGGGCGGTTCCTCGCTCGCGCCCGAGGTCATCACCCGCACCGCGGGCGTCGAGCTCACGGTCCTCGACTCGACCGACCCCGGCCAGGTGCTCGCCGCCCTCGGCGACCGTCTCGCCACCACGGTCGTCGTCATCTCGTCGAAGTCCGGCTCCACCCTGGAGACCGACAGCCAGAAGCGCGTCTACGAGAAGTCGTTCCGCGAGGCGGGCATCGACCCGACCACCCGCATCGTCATCGTCACCGACCCGGGCTCGCCGCTCGACGAGTCGGCCCGCGCCGACGGCTACCGCGTCTTCAACGCGGACCCCGACGTGGGCGGCCGCTACAGCGCGCTGACCGCGTTCGGCCTCGTGCCGTCCGGCCTCGCCGGCGCCGACATCGCGGGCCTGCTCGACGAGGCGGAGGCGGCGTCCGCGCAGCTCGCCGTCGACGACGTGTCGAACCCGGGCCTCGTGCTCGGCGCCGCGATCGCCGGCACCTCGCCGCTGAAGGACAAGCTCGGCATCGTCTCCGACGGCACGCACATCGTGGGCTTCGGCGACTGGGTCGAGCAGCTCATCGCGGAGTCGACCGGCAAGCTCGGCACGGGCCTCCTGCCCGTCGTCCTGCCGACCGACGCCCCCGAGCTGTCGCTCGGCCTCGCCGACCTGCAGATCGCGCGGCTCGTCGCCGACGTCGACGCGCACGAGGCCGCCGAGGGCGAGATCGTCATCAGCGGAACGCTCGGCGCGCAGATCCTCACGTGGGAGTACGCGGTCGCCGTCGCCGGACGCCTGCTCGAGATCAACCCGTTCGACCAGCCCGACGTGGAGGCCGCCAAGGTCGCCGCGCGCGGACTGCTCGACGACCGCCCCGCCCCCGAGGCGCCTGTCGTCACGACGGACGGCATCGAGGTCCGCGGCACGAGCGACGTCACCGAGGGCGCGACCGACGTCGCCTCCGCCATCGACGCCCTGCTCGCGCAGGTCGGCCCCACGGGCTACGTCGCCGTCCAGGCGTTCGTCGACCGCCTCGCGCTCCCCGAGCTCGAGCGCCTCCGCGACGCCGTGGCCCGCAAGGCCGGACGCCCCGTCACGTTCGGCTGGGGACCCCGGTTCCTGCACTCCACGGGGCAGTTCCACAAGGGCGGCACCCCCGTCGGCGTGTTCCTGCAGATCACCGCGGACGCCGCGTCGGATCTCGAGATCCCCGACCGCCCCTTCACCTTCGGGCAGCTCATCCAGGCGCAGGCCGCCGGCGACGCCACCGTGCTCGCCGAGCACGGCCGTCCCGTCCTGCGACTGAACCTGACCGATCCCACCACGGACGCCCGGGCCCTGCTCTCGACGCTCGAATGACCGCATCGCCGGATCCGTCCGGCAGATCGAGGAGTTACATGTCGCCGGTGGATATCACCCCGGAATTCAATCCCCTGCGGATCCCGTCCGATCGACGGCTGAATCGCATCGCAGGGCCGAGCAGCCTCATCATCTTCGGCGTGACGGGTGACCTGTCGCGCAAGAAGCTGATGCCGGCCGTCTACGACCTCGCCAACCGGGGGCTCCTGCCCCCCGGCTTCGCGCTCATCGGCTTCGCCCGGAGGGACTGGGAGGACCAGGACTTCGAGCAGGTCGTGTACGAGGCCGTCAAGCAGTACTCGCGCACCAAGTTCGACGAGGACGTCTGGCGCCAGCTGGCGCAGGGCATCCGCTTCGTGCAGGGCACCTTCGACGACGACGAGGCGTTCCAGACGCTGAAGGAGATCACCGAGGAGCTCGACCGCGAGCGGGGCACGATGGGGAACCACGCGTTCTACCTATCGATCCCGCCGAAGTCCTTCCCCCTTGTCACCGAGCAGCTCCGCCGCTCTGGGCTCGCGGAGCAGAAGGAGGGCCACTGGCGCCGGGTCGTCATCGAGAAGCCCTTCGGGAGCGACCTCACGACGGCACGCGAGCTGAACGCGGTCGTCGAGAGCGTGTTCCCGCCGGACTCGGTGTTCCGCATCGACCACTACCTGGGCAAGGAGACGGTCCAGAACATCCTGGCGCTGCGCTTCGCGAACCAGCTCTACGAGCCCCTGTGGAACGCCAACTACGTCGACCACGTGCAGATCACCATGGCCGAGGACATCGGGGTGGGCGGCCGTGCCGGCTACTACGACGGCATCGGCGCGGCGCGCGACGTCATCCAGAACCACCTCCTGCAGCTCCTCGCCCTGACCGCCATGGAGGAGCCCGTCGCGTTCGACGCGTCGAGCCTCCGGGACGAGAAGGAGAAGGTGCTCTCGGCGGTGCGCCTGCCGAAGGACCTCTCCACCGCCACGGCCCGCGGGCAGTACGCCGGCGGCTGGCAGGGCGGTGAGGAGGTCGTGGGCTTCCTCGACGAGGACGGCATGGACCCCGAGTCCCTGACCGAGACCTACGCGGCCATGCGGCTCGACATCAACACGCGCCGCTGGGCGGGAGTGCCCTTCTACCTGCGGGCGGGCAAGCGCCTCGGCCGCCGCGTGACGGAGATCGCGGTCGTGTTCAAGCGCGCGCCGCAGAACCTGTTCGCGGAGGACCAGACGTCGGCCCTCGGGCAGAACGCGCTCGTCATCCGGGTGCAGCCCGACGAGGGCGTCACCATCCGCTTCGGCTCCAAGGTGCCGGGCGCGGGGATGCAGGTGCGCGACGTCACCATGGACTTCGGCTACGGCCACGCCTTCACCGAGGCGAGCCCGGAGGCGTACGAGCGGCTCATCCTCGATGTGCTCCTCGGCGACCCGCCGCTCTTCCCCCGCCACCAGGAGGTCGAGCTGAGCTGGAAGATCCTGGACCCCATCGAAGAATTCTGGCGCACGCAGGGCCAGCCCGAGCAGTACCGTCCGGGCACCTGGGGGCCGGCCTCGGCCGACGAGCTCCTCGCCCGCGACGGACGGACCTGGAGGCGGCCATGAGAGTCGATCTGCCGAACACCACCACCGCCAAGATCTCGAAGGCGCTCGTCAAGATCCGCGAGGAGGGCGGCGCCGTCGCCCTCGGCCGCGTCCTGACGCTCGTGATCTCCACCTCGCTCGGCAGCGAGGAGGAGGCGATCGAGGCCGCCAACGACGCCTCGCGCGAGCACCCGATGCGCGTGATCGTGATCTCGACCGAGCGCGGCGCCACGACCACCGAGTCGGCTCGCGTCGACGCGGAGATCCGGGTGGGCGGCGACGCCGGCGCGAGCGAGGTCGTCGTGCTCCGCGTGTACGGCGCAGCGGCGGAGGACGAGGAGAGCCTCGTCACCGGGCTGCTCCTCCCCGACGCGCCCGTGGTGGCCTGGTGGCCGCACGACGCCCCCGCGGTCGTCAGCCAGTCGCCGCTCGGCCGCATCGCGCAGCGCCGCATCACGGACTCGTCCACGAGCAGCAACCCGCGCCTGGCCCTGCAGCACCTGGCCGAGACGTACGCACCCGGCGACACGGACTTCGCGTGGACCCGGCTGACGCTGTGGCGGGCCCTGCTCGCCGCGGTGCTCGACCAGCCGCCGTACGAGCCCGTCACGCAGGTGGAGGTGTCCGGCGCCGCCGACTCCCCCTCCACCGTGCTGCTGGCCGCATGGCTGGGCCTGCAGCTGCAGGTCCCCGTGCTGCACGAGGTCACCACGCGCGCGACCGGGTCCAGCGGGATCCACGGGGTGCGGCTCCACCGCGCCTCGGGCGTCATCGACCTCGACCGCCCCATCGCCAACGTGGCCACGCTCAAGCAGCCGAACCAGCCGACGCACGACGTGAGCCTCCCCCGCCGGAGCCTCCGCGACTGCCTGGCCGAGGAGCTCCGGCGCCTCGACCCCGACGCCCTCTACGGGGACGTGATCCGTCACGGCCTCGAGCGGTCGACCGCGGGGCAGGGCTACATCACCGCGTCCACCACCGCACGGAAGGACTCGACCGACCGATGACGAACGACCGCAGGGTGCTCGTGCACCCCGACAAGAAGGCCATGACCGGCTCCGTCGCCGCGCGCTTCCTCACGAAGCTCGTGGACATCCTGGACGAGGAGGAGACGGCCAACGTCGTCCTCACGGGAGGGACGGTCGGGCCGAGCATCCTCGCGGCCGTGAACGAGTCCGCGGCGCGCGACAGCGTCGACTGGACCCGCGTCCACTTCTGGTTCGGCGACGAGCGGTGGCTCCCGCAGGGTGACCCCGAGCGCAACGACACCACGGTGCGCCAGGCGCTGCTCGACCACATCGACGTGCCCGCGGAGAACGTGCACGCCATGGGCGCGAGCGATGCGGGCCAGACCCTCGAGGAAGCAGTCGCGGCGTACACGGCGGAGCTCGCCGCGCACGCCAACGGCGAGACGGCGCTCCCCCGCTTCGACATCACGTTCCTCGGCGTCGGGCCGGACGGGCACGTGGCGTCGCTCTTCCCGGACAGCGACGGCATCCGCACCATGGACGCCGCGGTGATCCCGGTGCGGAACTCGCCGAAGCCCCCGGCGGAGCGCATCTCGTTGACCCTGCCGGTGCTGAACTCGTCGCTGCGGATCTGGATGGTGCTCGCCGGGCCGGACAAGGCGTTCGCGCTCGGCCTCGCCCTCGCGGGCGCGGATCGCACCGAGGTGCCCGTCGCCGGCATCAAGGGCCGCAAGCGCACGGTGTTCTTCATCGACCGCGAGGCGGCCGCCGACGTCCCGGAGAACCTCATGCTGTCGTCCTACTGACACGCGACCGGTGCATGCCGGGTGACGTGATGACGGGCGGGTCCCCTCGGGGGCCCGCCCGTCGTCGTCCATCCGGTGCCACCCGCGATCGGCATCACGCAGAACGCCCCCGTCCGATGGACGGGGGCGTTCTCTGTGGTGCGGCGGACCTACTTGGTGGCCTTCACCGTGCCGCGGCGGGCGCGGAGCTGCTCCAGCGCCTCCTCGAGGAGCTGGCTCGCCTCCTCCTCGCTGCGGCGCTCCTTCACGTACGCGAGGTGCGTCTTGTACGGCTCGAGCTTGGCGACCGACGGCGGGTTGGCCTTGTCGCGCCCGGCCGGCAGGCCCGACTGCGGGGAGTCGATGGTCTCGGGGATCTCCTCCTCGGGCAGGTTCGCCGCGAAGTGACGGACGGTCTCGTTGCCGAGGGCGTCCCAGTACGAGATCGAGATGCGCTCCGCGTGGAAGCCGCGGTCCTGCTCGCCCATGGGGCCCGCGCCGACGCGCGAACCGCGGATGGCGCTTCCTCCTGATGCCATGTGGCTGCTCCCTATAATCCGGTGTCGAACTTGGTGATCAGCCCGAGGACCACGATGCACGTGACCCAGACGAGGCCGAGGATGACGGTGATGCGGTTCAGGTTCCGCTCGGCCACGCCCGACGAGCCGAGGCTCGACGTGGTGCCGCCTCCGAACATGTCGGACAGACCGCCGCCCCGCCCCTTGTGCAGGAGGATGAGCATGGTCAGCAGGAGGCTGGTGATTCCCAGAACCACCTGCAGGACTACCTGGAGGATTTCCACGTGCGGCCTTTCGGGTGCGGTGCTGTGGCCGAGTCGACCGGTGAACGGCCGATGGGCCGTTGTCGATTATAGCGGGCGCCTGGATGCGGCGAGCCGCCCGCGCCCGGATGGACGCGAGCGGCTCGAGGATCCGGACGGATCAGACGCCCACGTGGGAGCGGAACCGCACGATCGCGGAGAACTCCTGCACGTCGAGGCTGGCACCGCCGACGAGCGCCCCGTCGACGTCCGGCTCGCGGAGGAACCCCGCGATGTTGCCGGACTTGACCGAGCCGCCGTAGAGGATGCGCGTGGCCTGGGCCGCCTCGTCGCCGAGCAGCTCGGCGACGACGGCACGCAGGGGCGCCGCGACCTGCTGCGCCTGCTCCGGAGTGGCCGCCTTGCCGGATCCGATGGCCCAGACGGGCTCGTAGGCGACGACCACGTCGGCGCCCTTCGGCAGGGCCTGGAGCGCGACGCGCAGCTGCGCCACGGGGACGGCGCTCGCGCCGTGCTCCTCGAGGTCGGCCGCGGTCTCGCCCACGCAGATCACGGGCACGATGCCGTGCGCCACGGCGGCGGCGGACTTCGCCGCCACCTGCTCGTCGGTCTCGCCGTGCAGCGTGCGCCGCTCGGAGTGGCCGATGATGACGTAGCCGCACGCGAGCTGCGCCAGGAACGCCGCCGAGATCTCGCCGGTGTACGCACCGGACACGTGCTCGGACACGTCCTGCGCGCCGTACGCGATGGGCAGCTTGTCCGCCGCGACGAGCGTCTGCACGCTGCGGATGTCGGTGGCGGGCGGGAACACCGCCACCTCCGCATCCGCGGTGTCGTGCTTGGCGTCCTTGAGGCTCCAGGCGAGCTTCTGCACGAACGCGATGGCCTGGAGGTGGTCCAGGTTCATCTTCCAGTTGCCCGCGATGAGGGGCGTGCGCCCCTGCGGGCGATCGGTCACTG
>Ga0308163_10000220_pt1 | contig 148529 bp, 144 predicted proteins | sample PhyTR1_FD_201037 | JGI IMG/M metagenome (GOLD analysis project Ga0308163, IMG submission 201037) | Phyllosphere microbial communities from UC Gill Tract Community Farm, Albany, California, United States - DLSLT.R1 | ecosystem: Host-associated > Plants > Phyllosphere > Unclassified | place...
GAATCTCAGAATCTCAGAATCTCAGAATCTCAGAATCTCAGAATCTCAGAATCTCAGAATCTCAGAATCTCAGAATCTCAGAATCTCAGAATCTCAGAATCTCAGAATCTCAGAATCTCAGAATCTAAGAATCTCAGAATCTCAGAATCTCAGAATCTCAGAATCTCAGAATCTCAGAATCTCAGAATCTCAGAATCTCAGAATCTCAGAATCTCAGAATCTCAGAATCTCAAAAAAAATCTAAAATCAATAATCTAAAATCAATAATCTAAAATCTAAAATTTATAAATGGGTGCTTTTGTAATTAGCAAGCGATTTAATGATGAGTATAAGTTTACGTTTACTTCTCGGAGAGGGAAAGTGATTTTTACAAGTTTAAGTTATGAGTTGAGGTTTGAGTGTGAAGAGGATATTGAGAAGTTTAAAGCGAATATTGAGCTTGCGAAATTCTTGAAGTTTAAAGGTTCTGGTGGGAAATATTTTTTTAAATTGATGCTTGGTGATGTTCATTTTGCTACAAGTCGAAAATATAGTACAGAATTGCTTTTGCAGAAAGGGGTGAAAGAAATTGTAACCTATTCTTCTAGGTCGGAGATTTTGGATTTTTCTTCAAGTGAGTCAATTTTTGATGATGAGGAATCTGAAGACGAAGAGGTGGAGGCGGCGGCTGAATAAGAAAAAAAGCGTTCGCAATTGCGAACGCTTTTTTTGTTTGTGGAATTTGCGAAAAAAAAGTTGATCGCAAAAAAAAACCATCTATAAAGATGGTTTTAAAATCGTTAGAACTTAGGTTCTAATTATTTTTTTACTTCTTCTACTTTAGCAGCAGCAGAATCAACTTTAGCAGCAGCAGAATCAACAGTTGCAGCAGCAGAATCAACAACAGCAGCAGCTGAATCAACAGCAACAGCAGTAGAATCTACAGCAGGAGCTTCAGCAGCAGCGTCAGCTTTTTTACAAGATACAACAGTTAATACAGCAACAACAGCTAAACTTAAAAATACTTTTTTCATCTTACTTTATTATAAAAGGTTAATTATTAATTCGTGGCAAAGATATAAATTTTTTAATATGTAAAATATTTTTTCACTTTTTTTTTAAAATATTTTCCTTACTCACGTTTATCTTATTTATCAAAGAATATGCCAAAATTATAAATTTTTCTTAAATTATCTAATTTATCGTCTAAATAATTTTTTATTGAATAATCTTTATGAAAATCAGTTGTTTGGTTTCTTTGATTTACGGTTTGTTTTGTTTTTTAAGAGTATTTCGGTAGAATCGTTTTGGCTTTTTTCTTCAAATTTAACATCTTTATCAAATCAAAAAGCTATTAGATGAGTTTCATAATCGTTTCAGTGGCTCCTTTGTGGTCCTGAATAAACGATTTGCAGATTTTGCTTTTTTCTTCTAGAACGTTTTTGTCATTCAATAATTGGTCAAAAATCACTTTAAGTTCTTCGCTTGTTGATATCGGCATGCAGCCGCCGATTTTCACTAAATCAACTGCTTCTGCGAAATTTGAATAATTAGGGCCAATTACAATTGGAATTCCGAAAGTAGCCGGCTCTAATATATTATGTATTCCGGGATTTCCAAATCCGCCGCCTACATAAGCAATAGTGCCGTAACTATAAATCTTAGTAAGGATTCCAATAGTGTCTATTATGAAAACACTGTAATCAGATAAATCTTTGTTTTCTTTTTCTGAGAATAGAATCGTTGGTTTTGTGATTTTTGACAGAAGATCTAAAATCTGATCTGGTTTAATATTATGTGGGGCAATTATGAATTTTGTATTTTCGGGTGCTTGATTGATATATTCAGTAATTAAAATCTCGTCTTTTGGCCAAGAGCTTCCAACAACAATTGTTGGTTGGTTGTTTTTGAAATTTTCAATAAAATCAAGACGATTGTCTCTCTCTAAAATAGCATTTACGCGATCAAAACGGGTGTCGCCAGAAACAATTACGTTATTAAATCCAATTGCTTCAGTTTTTTGTTTTGAACTTTCATTTTGAACAAAAAAATAAGTGAAAGTATTCAGTGCTTTTCTGTAAAAACCGCCATACCATTTAAAAAACATCTGATTGTCTCTGAAAATTCCCGAAATCAGATAAGTTGGTGTTTTGCTTTTTTCTAATTCCTTTAAATAGTTGAGCCAAAATTCGTATTTGATAAAAAAAGCAAATTCGGGATGAACCAGTTTTAAAAATCTTTTTGCATTACTTTTAGTATCAAGCGGTAAATAAATGGTCACATCGGCAACTGTGTTATTTTTACGCACTTCGTATCCAGATGGTGAAAAAAAGGTTACAATGATTTTATGTGAGGGATATTTTTCTTTGATTTTTTCTATAACAGGAAGTCCTTGTTCATATTCGCCAAGTGAGGCAGAATGAAACCACATTGTTTTGTCGTCTGCTTTAATTTTTTCTTCTAATATTGAAAATACATTTTTTCGGCCTTCAACAAAAAGCTTAATTTTCGGACTAAATAGTGCTATGATTTTTAAGAAAAATCCTGCGATGTAAATGGTTAGATTGTATAAAAAAAGCATGTAATTTTTTTTGCAGCTAAATTACATTTCTTTCGACTATTTTCATTGGTTTGAAGCTATTAATAACTATTTTTGTTCCTCCTTTTAGAGATTTCTGCCTGAAAACGGTGTCTTTAATTTTTTTAAATAGATTCAAAATGAAAAAAATACAAATGGTTGACTTAAAGAGTCAATACGAAAAAATAAAATCAACTGTAGATGCTTCAATCCAAGAAGTTTTAGATACAAATACTTATATCAACGGACCTTTAGTTCATCAGTTTCAAAAAAATCTTGAAGATTATTTAGGAGCAAAACACGTTATTCCCTGTGCGAATGGCACAGATGCGCTGCAGATTGCAATGATGGGACTTGGTCTTCAGCCTGGAGATGAAGTTATCACTGCTGATTTTACTTTTGCAGCAACTGTTGAGGTAATTGCTTTATTGCAATTAACTCCGGTTTTAGTTGATGTAGATTTGCATAATATGAACATCGATATTGATGCAGTGAAAAAAGCAATTACGCCCAAAACAAAAGCAATTGTTCCTGTGCATTTATTTGGACGCGCTGCAAATATGGATGCAATCATGGAAATTGCCGCTCAATACAATTTATATGTGATCGAAGATAATGCTCAGGCAATTGGTGCTGATTATATTTCTAAATCTGGTTCAAAAACCAAAGTAGGAACAATCGGTCACGTTGCAGCAACTTCATTCTTCCCGTCTAAAAACTTAGGATGTTATGGAGATGGAGGAGCAATTTTTACAAACGATGATAAATTGGCTCACATTATCCGTGGAATTGTAAATCACGGAATGTACGAACGTTACCACCACGATGTTGTAGGTGTAAATTCACGTTTGGATAGTATTCAGGCTGGAGTTTTAAATGCAAAATTGCCACTTTTAGATCAATACAATCAAGCACGTCGTTTGGCCGCAACTAAATACAATGCAGCTTTCGCTGGAAATGCACACATCATAACTCCAGATTTTGATGCAAACGAAAATGATCATGTTTTTCATCAATATGTATTAAGAATCATCGATGCAGATCGTAATGCCTTAATGCAGCATTTATTGGATAAAGGAATTCCTTGTGCAATTTATTATCCAATTCCGCTTCACTCTCAAAAAGCATATTTAGATCCTCGTTATAAAGAAGAACAATTTCCTGTAACAAATCAATTAGTTCAAGAAGTAATTGCTTTACCAATGCATACAGAACTTGATGATGAGCAGATTAAATATATTACAGACAGTGTAATTGAATTTTTGAAATAAGAAAATTTTAAGTATTAGCCAAAATATAACCACAAACAACCACGAAATGAAAGTATTAGTAACAGGAGGATTAGGATTTATTGGATCTCACACCGTAGTCGAATTGCAGAATGAAGGCTTCGAAGTAGTGATTATTGATAATCTTTCCAATTCTTCAGAAGATGTTTTAAATGGAATTACAGCAATTACAGGAAAAACACCTTTATTCGAAAAATTAGATTTAAGAGAAAAGACTGCAGTGCAGGATTTTTTTAAAAAACACAATGATGTTACTGGGGTAATTCATTTTGCAGCTTCAAAAGCAGTGGGAGAAAGTGTTGAACAACCTTTGTTGTATTATGAAAACAACATCAGCAGTTTAATTTACCTTTTACAGGAATTACAGCAAAAACCAGAAGCAAGTTTCATTTTCAGCTCTTCTTGTACAGTTTACGGTCAAGCCGAAAAAATGCCAATTACGGAAGATGCTCCAGTTCAGGTGGCAATGTCTCCTTATGGAAATACAAAACAGATTGGCGAAGAAATCATTACAGATACTGCTAAAGTTACTAATATCAGTGCTATTTTATTGCGTTATTTTAACCCAGTTGGAGCACACGAATCAGTAGAAATTGGAGAATTGCCTTTGGGCGTTCCTCAAAATTTAGTGCCTTTTATTACACAGACGGGTGTAGGATTGCGTCAGGAATTATCTGTTTTTGGTAATGATTACCCAACTCCAGATGGAACTGCAGTTCGCGATTATATTCACGTTGTTGATTTAGCAAAAGCTCACGTAATTGCTTTGCAGCGTCTGTTAAACAAAAAGAATTTAGCAAAAGTTGAAACCTTCAATTTAGGAACTGGAAAAGGAAGTTCTGTTCTTGAAGTGATTCATAGTTTTGAAAAAGTCAGCGATAAAAAATTGCCTTATAAGATGATGCCTCGTCGTGAAGGTGATATTACTGAAGCTTACGCGAATACTGATAAGGCAAATAATGTCTTAGGATGGAAGGCTGAACTAAGTTTAGATGAAGCTATGGCAAGTGCTTGGAAATGGGAACAGAAAGTGAGGAATAAATAAATTCTTTATTATTTAAAATTATAAAATTTTAAGATCCCAAATTATACCAGTATAGTTTGGGATTTTTTTAGCGTATTAATTAACATGAAACAAAGTTTAGATTATAAATTAATATTTGCCTTAGCGGCCGTTGGAATTATTTGGGGAACTACCTTTTTGGGGATTAGAGTTGCGGTTGAAACTATTCCGCCTTGGTTTGTAACTTCAATTCGTCAGGGATTGGCGGGAATAATCATGATGATTATTTTATTGTTCAAAAAAGAATTAAAATGGATTGGGTGGGAAAATTTAAAACACCAGCTTGTTCCTTCTATTTTGATGATCGTAATAGCAAATGGTTTTACAACCGTTGCAGAGCAGACTGTGCCAAGCGGATTGGCTTCGGTAATCAGTGCTATGGCTCCTATACTTATTTTTCTGGGCAGTATATTATTTAAATTACAAAAACCAAGTTTAAGAGGATTTGTTGGAGTCATAATAGGGTTTTCGGGAGTTGTTTTTATATTTAAAGACGGACTAGGATCTTTTTTAGATGCCGATTACAGAATTGGAATGATGTTTATGGGATTTGCGATTACTGCTTGGGCTGGTGGAACAATTTATACCAAACTTCATGGAAATAAATCTAAAAATATCGTTCTTAATTTATTTTACCAGTTTACAATGGCTTCGTGCATTCAGATTGTTTTGGCATTTATTTTTTCGCCCAATATTGATGTGAGTTTATGGAGTTCTAAAAGTATTTTCGCAGCATTATATCTGTCGATTTTCGGGTCTGTAATTGCTTTTTTCAGCTATAACTACGCTCTGAAACACGTTACGCCGGTTCAGGTTTCTATTTTAGCTTATATCAACACTATAATTGCGGTATTTTTTGGCTGGCTGATTTTGGATGAAAAAATTACAATTGATTTTATAATTGCAACTATCCTGATCATTTTGGGAGTTTTTATTATTAATTACAAAAAGAAGGAAAAGAAAACTTTATAAATTGATTTAGTTTATTTTGTAAATTTGTAGGATTAAAATGTAGGAATAATGGATTCGGATAAAGAAAATAAAAAGATTGACAAGGTCGAAGAGCCAAGAGTAGAATACGAAATTCAAAAACCAAAATTTAAAGGAATAGATCCTGAAACTTTTGATTTTGATGCCGAGTTTGCGAAAGGTTTAACACTTGAAGAAGCAAAAGCTGAAGCGAAAAGAAGAATTAAAGAATGGTGGGGAAAATAGATGTTGTTTTTACTCCATCAGTAATTAGTTATCTTGATAATTTGGTTTTTACCTTATATAAAAAGGAATACTTTGGTTTTATAGAATCAGCCGAAGAATATGTTAATAATATTTATGATGCAGTTCCTGAAAGAATTAGAAAATCTCCACATAAAAGAACTCCAAAACCTCTTAAGTATTTAGGTTCAGAATATATTTTTTATAAACCCAGCACCAGAACTACTTGGTATATCTTTTTTGAAAAAAGTAATCAAAATTATTTGATTACTGGAATTCTAAATAATTACAGCGAAGAAGCAAAAGCGTTATAAAATAAAAATCCTCATAAACTGATTAAAGCTGATGAGGATTTTTTTATGAGTATAGTTTTAATTGACACTAAAAACTAATTAAGCATTAGCCGTAGCCGCTTCTTTATCAATTTTATTAATCAATCCAGTTAAAACTTTTCCAGGACCAACTTCAGTAAACAAAGTAGCACCATCAGCGATCATTTGCTGTACAGATTGTGTCCATTTTACAGGAGCCGTTAACTGAATGATTAAGTTCTTTTTAATTTCATTAGCATCAGAAACCGCACTTGCAGTAACGTTTTGATATACTGGGCAGATTGGAGCAGAGAAAGTTGTAGCTTCAATTGCAGCAGCTAATTCTTCTCTTGCTGGTTCCATCATTGGTGAGTGAAAAGCACCTCCAACAGGTAAAATCAAAGCGCGTTTTGCTCCCGCAGCTTTCATTGCTTCACAAGCTTTTTCAACAGCTGTAGTTTCACCTGAAATAACCAATTGTCCAGGGCAGTTGTAATTTGCAGCAACCACAACACCATCGATAGAAGCGCAAACTTCTTCTACTACATTATCAGCTAAGCCTAAAACTGCGGCCATTGTTGATGGAGTGATTTCGCAAGCTTTTTGCATAGCCAAAGCACGCTGAGAAACTAATTTAAGACCATCTTCAAAAGATAAAGTTCCGTTAGCAACCAAAGCTGAAAATTCTCCTAATGAATGTCCTGCAACCATCTCAGGTTTGAAATCTTCTAAAGTTTTAGCTAAAATAACGGAGTGTAAAAACACAGCTGGTTGCGTTACTTTAGTTTCTTTTAGTTCTTCGGCAGTGCCTTCAAACATGATATCTGTAATTCTAAAACCTAATATTTCATTAGCTTTTTCGAATAATTCTTTGGCTAAAGCCGAATTTTCATATAAGTCTTTGCCCATCCCTGTGAATTGTGCACCTTGACCTGGAAATACGTATGCTTTCATTTGTCTAATTTAATTTTTATTTTTTTTTAAAATTGAAAATTAGTTTCAATTGGAAGGCAAAAGTACTATTTTTTTAGCTCGTATAACCCTTAAACATATAAATCCATGCTAATCTTGAAAATCTCAGATTAAAAGGAGTGAGTAAAGTAATCACAATAGCAATAATAGGTAGGATTCTTAAATCGAAGTTTGTTTCGAAAAAATACTGTGCAATACAATATGTTGCAATTCCTTGAGCGACTGTTAATCCGTAGTTTACATACATAGCACCAAAGAAATAACCAGGCTCTTTTTGGAATTTATAATTGCAATGGCTGCAGTATTCATTCATTTTTGGAAAACTGAAATTCAGAAAAATATTTTTGTCTGTAAAAACTTTTCCTTTATGACAAACAGGACATTCGTTTTTTAAAATATGAGTTAATGCGCTTGACATGATATTGTTGATTTTTGTTTATACAAAGGTAATTCAGAGCATTATAAAAGTCTTTTTAGTATCTTCGCTTATTGTAGCACAATAAAGACATTATGAGTGAAATTCCAGTAAAAAAAATCTAAATTCCAAAATCTGAAATTGCAAATTCCAATTCGAAAATCTACAATCTAATCGCTTATGAAAAAATATCCCATTTATAGTGTTCAGAATTTTAGCTGTAACGATATTCATCGAGATTTTTATGTCAATACTTTTGCAGAACATTTAAAAAATCACAGTTTTGTAGAAGAACCGCACCGACATGATTCGTACTTAATGGTCTTTTTTACAAAAGGTTCGGGATTGCATGAAGTCGATTTTGATCAATTTGATATAAAAAGAGGAAGTCTTTTTGTGTTACAGCCTGGGCAAATGCACCATTGGAATTTATCGGAAGACATTGAAGGTTTTGTTATTATTTTTTCTCAAGAATTGTACAATTTATACTTCGGACAAAAAAAAATCAACGATTATAATTTTTACCATTCCATTCAAAACCGTCCCGAAATGGTTTTTGAAGAAAAAGAAATTCCTAACATTCTTCCTTATTTCGATTTATTGATTCAAGAAAATATTCACGACAATAAATATCAATTAGATAAATTGTTGAACTTGCTTGATTGCATTCATATAGAAGTAGCCAGAAAATATGGAGAAACATATTCGCATCAAACGCATTCTTACAATATTAAAATAAATAAATTCGAATCGCTTTTAGAAGAATATTTCAGAACCGACAAACTACCTTCATTTTACGCAGAAAAACTAAATATCACACTGAAACATTTAAACAGAATCTGCAACGAAATTCTCCAAAAAACAGCAACAGAAGTAATCACAGATCGTGTTATTCTCGAAATAAAAAGAATGCTGATCGATAAGCAATTAGCCGTAAGTGAAGTTGCCTTTAAAGTAGGTTACGAGGACTATTCGTATTTCTCCAGATTCTTCAAAAAACAAACCGGAATGTCGCCAACAGAATTTAAAAATACAGTGCGGTGAGTTTTTAGGTTTGCAACGAATTACACGAATTTTTTCTCGTAAAGTTGAAATTGTGCCACAAATTAAAAATCCAAATAATCTTTTTTAATCTGTGGCAAAAAAAAAATAATTCGTGGAAATTAGTGTAATTAGCGGCAAACAAAAAAGCCCTACAAAATGCAGGGCTTGAATAACCAACCAATTAAATCCGAGAATGCTTAATTAGGCTTGTTTTACAAATTGTAATTCAATGTTTAAACGAACTTCTTCACCTACTAAAACACCACCTGTTTCAAGAGCTGAGTTCCAGTTTAAACCCCAATCCTTACGATTGATTTTTCCTTCTATGCTTAAACCTACTTTTGTATTTCCCCAAGGGTCAGTCATGATTCCGCTAAATTCAACTGGGAATTTTACTGTTTTAGAAACACCTTTAATGTCTAAATCTCCAGTTAATTCAAATTCACCATCATTAATTTTTTTGAAAGCAGAAGATTTGAAAGTTAGTTTTGGATGATTCTCAGCGTCAAAGAAATCACCGCTTCTTAAATGTCCGTCACGATCTGCATTAGCAGTGTCGATTGAAGCGATATCGGCAGAAAAACTGAAATCTGCATTATCAAAACTTTCCCCTTCTGTGATTGCAGAAGCATCATAAGTTCCGAATTTTCCTGAAACATTTGTAAACATCATGTGTTTAACTTTAAAACCAATTTCTGAGTGAGTTGGGTCAATTGACCATTTTGTAGTTGCCATAATTTTATTTTTTAAATAATTAATTTCATTTTGATAGGACAAAGTTACGGTGACAGTTGTCCTGGAGCACTTAACCTAGATTAAGAAATGAAATATGCGATAATTTTTTGATTACTAGATTTTGTTTATGAAGTACAGATCTAACAGATTTTTAAAAGCTGTTCCGTCTCGTGTTATTTGGAATTATTAAGATAATAAGTCAACGCTCCCGACGGACATTTATTAACAGTAGAAATTATTTTCTCAGTTGTAGATTGTTCTGGAGTAATCCATGGTTTTTCTTTTGGACGAAAGACATCCGGATTGTTTTTTACGCAATTGGCAGAATGAACGCATTTTCCAGATTGCCATACGATCGTAACTTCTCCGTTTGTATATTCTTTAGTTAGGTTATTTGGATTCATGGTTTAAAATTTTAAGGATGAATTTAATTTTAAAGTCAGAACAGCTTTCGTATTTATAAAGTTAGTCTTTCTTTTTTAAAATCGAACAAAAAAAGAAACGATAACAGTCTCATTTACAGATTTGTTATCGTTTCAAAGTACAGGTATTAATTGTTTTTGTTTGAATTAATAATTCATCGGAATGTCCATTAATAAAAATTCAGCATCTGTGTTTGCTTTAATGTTTAAAACATCAGTTCCTGAAATTCCAACCGCATCGCGAGAATTTAATTCCTGACCGTTGATAGTTACATTTCCTTTTAAAACGAAAGCATAAACTCCGTTTCCTTCTTTTTTGATTTTATATTCGGCCGTAATTCCAGAATCGAAATTCCCCATATTGAACCAAGCATCTTGGTGAATCCAAACACCTTCATTGTCTGGATTTGGAGATAAAACTTGAGACAATTTATTATGTCTATCTGCAACATCCAAAGTAATCTGCTGGTAACGTGGCGTAACATTTCTTTTGTTTGGAAATAACCAGATTTGCAACAATTTAGTCTGTTGATCAGCATTTGGGTTGAATTCGCTATGTTGAATTCCTGTTCCAGCACTCATTACCTGAATATCACCATTTTTAATTACTTCAGTATTTCCCATGCTGTCTTTGTGAGCCAAATCACCTTCAAGCGGAATCGTAATAATTTCCATATTATCGTGAGGGTGAGTTCCAAATCCCATTCCGGCAGCAATCGTATCATCGTTCAAAACACGTAGCGCTCCAAACTGAATTCTATCGGGATTGTACCAGCTCGCAAAACTAAAGCTATGATAAGCATTTAACCATCCGTGATTTGCGTTTCCTCTTGTGTCTGCTTTGTGCAATATTATATTTTCCATGATTTTGTCTTTTATTGATTTTGATAGTACAAAGATACGGTCGATGCAGAGCAAAAGCACTTAATCTAGGTTAAGAAAGGTTTTTTAAAGGTTTCGAGGTTCTAAGATGCTGAGATTCTAAGGTTCTTCTGGAGCAGAAATTTTTGGTTTTCAAAAGACCTGACGTCCCGCTATCCGTTTCAATCTTTTGTGGTGAACCCCGCCACAAAAGGATTTCCACTTCTATCGGGGCTAAATTAGAGTTTTTGTTTTCAGAAGTAGAAAAGTAAAGTAACCATGCAGTTTGTCATCTCGACGAAGGAGAGATCACACAAGTGGCTCGACAAAGATTGACGATTATAGGATTGGAGTTTCTAGTGTGATCTCTCCTTCGTCGAGATGACAAGATTGTGAGAAGATATGTTTAGGTAATTATACTCAAAGTGAAATAAAACTTTGCGGCTTAGCTTCTTCGAGATTATTAAAAATTTCTATTACTTAATCCTAATCAACTTCCCTTTTCCGACCACTTCATCAAGATAATTCGCAGAAGAACTTTTCTTATCATGCATGTAAAATAGAATCGTATCTTTTGTGATTTGATCTTTTGGAATGCTGATAATCAAATCAGTATTAATAAAATTATCTAATAATATTACATTGCCATAAGAAACTTTTCCTTTTGGTAAATACTTGTTATCAAAAGCAAAAATGCTATCCTTAAAAGTGATTTTATCTTTTTGGATATAGGAATTGTCATCTTCTATTAAATAATTATAACGGCCAGTAAGTTTGTCCGTTTTCTGGCTGAAATTAATAGAAAGTATCGTTATTAGTAAAGCAAAATATTTCATGGCAATCTAGCTATATTGATTCATAAACTGCTGTACAACAGCATCTGTATTCTCGTGGCGTTTTTTTCTTTCTAAAACAATTGGCGGGGCAGCTCTTTCTAAACAATCTTGTACGGCGCAGGTTTCGCAAGTTACACCAACAATTCGTTTCACCAAAGGTTTTCCGTCTATGAATTTGAATTTCTTTTTCATTGTTGGATTAATCAAAATTCCAACAGAAATACTTCGGATGGTATCCTGTAAAAAAGGATCTTTTGTAGCCGATGAAAAGACCAAATATTCGTTTCCGCTATTCGCATAACTGGATATTTGCGCATCAAAAAAATGCGATTTGTTTTGTTTGATCGCTTCGTCAATTGTTTTTACCGAAACCCACCTTCTGCAATAATGTTCGTTTGTTTCGTTGGCGTGCGGTTCCTGCTGATGTGTAATATGCAACTCTTTATTGATCTGGTAAAAATCAGAATCGACTTTATGTGATAATCTTAAAAAGAATAAGTTTTTCAGCTGAAAATCTTTTGGTAATAAATTGGTCAGTCGCTGATAAAACGATTCAGGCGAAACTTCAAAGCTTTCAATTAATTGAACAAATTCTTCGGGTTTTGGATTTTCGTTTTCCAAAAAAGAATTGATTTTATCAACAACTAATTTTCTCGGCAATAATAAAGCGCCGGCAAAATAAGAAGCATAAAAATTATGCAAAACCTGATCGAAATTTTCAAACTTAATCCAACTGAAAGTCAGTAATCGATCGGATATTTTTAGATAATTATAAGCTATTTCTTTAGCCAAAATAAAAGCTTTCTGTGGAGCATCTAATTCGGTTGAAAGTAATAAAGTTCTACTTTTCGGAACATAAATCGAACGTAAATCGCCTAAAGCTTCTTGATCAGTAAATGCTATTTCTTTGATGTTGTATTCGTATTCTTCTTTTAAAATTGCTTCCAATTCTTCAACGCTGATTTTAGAATCGAGATTAATCTGAAACGACTTCGAAAACGTAATTACTTTTTCTTCTAAATCTTCAAAATAATTACTGTGCGCTTCTTGATAGGAACGTAAAGCTGCCAAGAAGAAACTTTCACGGCTTAAATTATAATGCTGTGCAATTTCAATGATCGTACTAATAAAGGCATTGACTTTTGCGGGAGCGTTAGCAATTATATCAATCAAATCGGCTTCCTGAATTCCGAAAAGTTCGAGCGGAATTTCTTTTAGAATTCCTGATTTCAAAATTTCGCCAATCGGAGCGAGATTGTTGTCGAGTTTTAAGGACACCATTTGGTCGTAATTAACATCTAAATGCTCGCACAAAAGCAAAATTTTATCTGTTTTTGGATATTTTTTTCCCTTTTCAATCTCGTTTAAGTACGATTTTGAAAGATTGGTCAGTTTGGCCAAGCCAAAAAGAGACAAGTTTTTTTGCGTACGAACTTGTTTCATTTTTAGCCCAAAAATCAGCTTTATATAGTCTTTTTCGATATCCATAATTCAAATGTAAGTAATCTAAAAATAATCGCCAAAAAAATATTTTTAAAATTTAGCGAACGTTCGCTTGTTTTGTAAAAAACTTTTTTATAACATTGTATCGTTGAAACTTGTTAATTGTGAGTTAGTTATGATTAAGTTGTTTTGATGGGAAAAAGAAGATTTGTTTAGTTAATTAAAAAATTAAAATCTGCAGCAATGAAAAGCCAATTAGAGATTACCGAAACGACGATGGAATTTTTAGCCGAAAAGAAGCTTCGTTATCCAAAAATCTGGACAGAAGAAGCGATTGTTTTTATAACTGAATTGCATAGAAAATTCGAATCACAGCGAAAACTATTGCTTTTACAGCGTGAGCAGAAACAAGTCACTTTTGATCAAGGAATTATGCCTGTTTTTACTCCTGAAACAAAAAGCATCAGAGAAAGTAATTGGACAGCTGGAGAAATTCCTAAGGATTTACTGGATCGAAGAGTGGAGATTACTGGACCAGTTGACCGTAAAATGATCATCAATGCTTTGAATTCAGGTGCCAAAACATTTATGGCCGATTTTGAAGACAGCACTTCGCCAACTTGGCAAAACCTGATGGATGGGCAAGTGAATTTAATTGATGCAGTAAAAAAAACAATTACGTTTACTGATTTGGTGAAACAGAAATCGTATCATTTAAATGAAAAAACAGCAACGTTAATTGTGCGCCCGAGAGGTTTGCATTTGCCAGAAAAGCATGTGTTAATTGAAGGAAAAGAAGTTTCGGGTTCTTTGATAGATTTTGGACTGTATGTTTTTCATAATCATAAACGCCTTTTGGAAAACAATTCTGGGCCTTATTTCTACATTCCGAAATTAGAACATTATTTGGAAGCGCGTTGGTGGAATACTGTAATTGACTTTACTGAAGATTATTTGAAACTGAAAAGAGGAACGATAAAAGTGACGGTTTTAATTGAAACCATAACAGCAAGTTTTCAGCTGGATGAAATTATTCATGAATTGAAAGAACATATCGTAGGCTTGAATTGTGGACGTTGGGATTACATTTTCTCGTACATCAAAAAGTTTAGAAAAAATCCAAAATTCATCGTTCCGGACCGAGATCAGGTAAATATGACTTCACCTTTTATGAATGCGTATTCAAATTTGGTAATTCAGAGATGTCATAAAAGAGGAATTCATGCCATTGGCGGAATGGCAGCACAGATTCCGATTCGGAACAATGAAGAAGCCAATGCAGTTGCTTTTGCAAAAGTAAAAACTGATAAAGAGCGTGAAGTTCGAAATGGTCACGACGGAACTTGGGTAGCGCATCCGGATTTGGTTGCGGTTGCAAAAGAAGTTTTTGATAAAGGAATGCCGACTCCAAATCAGATTCATATTAAAAGAGAACATCGAAAAATTACAGAAGCCGATTTGATTGAACCGCCAATTGGAATCATTACTGAAAATGGCGTTCGAAAAAATATCAATGTTGGAGTTTTGTATTTGGCTTCATGGCTGAATGGACAAGGCGCTGCAGCATTGCATAATTTGATGGAAGATGCAGCAACGGCCGAAATTTCGAGATCGCAATTGTGGCAATGGCTTCAAAATAAAGTGCTCTTGGATAATGGACGAAAATTAGATTTGGCTTATTATCATGAATTGGCTTTAGATGAATTCAGAAAAATAAAAGAGGAATTAGGCGAAGAAAATCATGAAAAACAACAATTTCCATTGGCTGAAAAAGTATTGGAAAGATTAGTTGTAAATCCAGATTTCGTTGATTTCTTAACGATTCCGTGTTACAAATATTTATAAAAAAAATCTGCTAAATCTGCGAGATCTGCGGGCGAATAATTTTCTCACGCAGATTTGGCAGATCAGGCAGATAGAATGTGAATCAAAAGATCTGCGCAGATCTTCGGAATACTATTTATTTAAGTCCAGTTAAAACTGATAACTGAGACTGAAAACTATAAACTTTACTAACCACTTTAACTATACTATTTATGAAAACAACAGAAGACAGAATTCAGGAATTGATTAACGATTGGATAACGAACCCAAGATGGAAAGGTGTTGAACGTCCTTACACTGCGAGTGAAGTAGTTACGCTTCAGGGTTCGTATAAAATTGAGCATTCTATTGCGAAAATAGGTGCGGAGAAATTATGGAGAAAGTTAAAAAGTCAGGATTATGTTGCTGGTTTAGGCGCTTTGACTGGGAATCAGGCGATTCAGGAAGTCGACGCGGGTTTAGAAGCGATTTACTTAAGCGGTTGGCAGGTTGCTGCTGATGCAAATCTGGCGGGAGAAATGTATCCTGACCAATCACTTTACCCGGTAAACAGCGTTCCGATGGTGGTAAAAAAAATCAACAATGCGTTGTTGCGTGCTGATCAGATTCAGATTGTAAATAATATTGAAGATAAAAAAGATTATTTGGTTCCGATTGTAGCTGATGCCGAAGCAGGTTTTGGCGGTAACCTAAATGCTTTCGAATTAATGAAATCTATGATTGAAGCTGGGGCTTCAGGAGTTCATTTTGAAGATCAGCTGAGTTCTGCTAAAAAGTGCGGACACTTAGGCGGAAAGGTTTTGGTTCCGACTCAGGAAGCAATCAATAAATTAATTGCAGCCCGTTTGGCTTCAGATGTTATGGGAGTTTCAACTTTAATTGTGGCAAGAACAGATGCTGATGCAGCAAATTTATTAACAAGCGATGCCGACCCAAGAGACAGAAAGTTTTTAACGGGTGAAAAAACGGCTGAAGGTTTTTTCTATGTAAAAAACGGAATCGATCAGGGAATTGCAAGAGGTTTGAGCTACGCACCTTACGCCGATTTAATCTGGATGGAAACCAGTAATCCAGATTTAGAGTATGCAAGAAAATTTGCAAAAGCAATGAAAAAAGAATTTCCAGATAAAATGCTGGCGTACAATTGTTCACCGTCTTTCAATTGGGCAGCAAAATTATCAGTAGCCGAAATGGAAACATTCAGAGAAGATTTGGCAGCAATGGGGTATAGTTTCCAGTTCATCACTTTGGCAGGATTCCATGCTTTAAATACGAGTATGTTCGAATTGTCTAAAGCGTATAAAGAGCGTGGAATGGCAGGATATTCTGAATTGCAAGAACGTGAATTTGCTTTGCAAAAAAACGGATTCAGAGCTGTAAAACATCAAGCTTTTGTGGGAACTTCTTATTTTGATGCCGTACAAAATACGGTAATGTTAGGAAAATCAGCAATAACCGCAATGAAACATTCTACAGAGGTTGAGCAATTTTAATTTTTTTTTCCGCCACGAATTCACGAATTATCTTTTAATAATCTTTGAGAATAAAAATTTGTGAATTCGTGGCGGAAAATCTTTATTTTTTCAAAAGTCTAGCTTTCATTTTGCTGAAAAATTCAGGAGTTACTCCAATAAAAGAAGCGATTTGTTTTTGAGGAACTTTGTGTACCAATGTTCCGTATTTTTTTGTGAATTTTTCAAAACGCTCTTCTGCCGGTAAGCTCAAATTGTCCATTAATCGCTGTTGATTAGCAACTAATGAATTCTCAATTAAAATTCTGAAAAAACGTTCCAGTTTCGGAATTTCAAGATACAATTGTTCTTGATTTTCTTTAGATAAAGAGACCACTTCTGCTTCTTCCAGAACTTCAATAAAAAGCTGACCTGGTTTCTGCGAAAAAAAGCTGTACATATCGCTCATCCACCAGCCTTCGCAGGCAAATGATAAAACATGTTCAACAATATTATCGTTGATATTAAAGCTTCTTAAAATTCCAGAGTTTACAAAATACGAATGTTTGCAGACTTCGCCAGCGTTTAATAAAAGCGTTTTGGCTTTGTAAGTGTTCGTTTCCAGTTTAGATAAAAAAAGCGCCTGTTCTTCTGGTGTCAAAGAAACGTGTTTGGCAATGTTTTCGAGAATTAATGCCATTATTTTTTATCGTCGATTAAAGTAAATGAAGTTGCTTTAAATCTGTCTCCTTTGATTTCTCCAGTTACCAATGCTTTACTGATCGCATTGCAAAAACCTTTTTCGGCGTGAGCATCTCCGTGATCGTGAATAGTTGTTCCGTCAACGAAATAAGACTTTCCGTCAATGCGAACGGCTAAATCACAGCTTTTACCTTTCATTCCGAATTGACATTCTCCGCAAGAAGCTTCAACGATTGTTGGTTTGTCAAATTTCTTTTTGTCTTGCGCTTGTGCTGAAATTCCAATAAATAGGAAAATCATAAATATAAGTTTTTTCATTTTCTAAGAGTTTACAGTTATTAATCTTGCCGTTTCTTTGGCACGCTCTATTACTTCGTTAATTGGAGTTGAAAGCGTATCGTGACTTAAAACAACACCCATTCTTCGATAAGGTCTTGACGTCGGTTTTCCGAAAATCCTGAAATCGGTTTTTGGTAAAGCGGCTACTTTTTCGATTCCGTTAAAAGTCGGATTTGTAGAATCTTCTGATGCTAAAATTACCGCACTTGCTCCGGCTTTTTCTAAAGTAATTTCGAAAATCGGAAGACTTAAAATGGCTCTCAAATGCAATTCAAATTCGTTAAAATTCTGAGTTCCTGCTAAAGTTACCATTCCGGTATCATGCGGACGCGGAGAAAGTTCAGAGAAATAAACGCCTTCATTGGTCAGGAAAAACTCAACTCCAAAAAGCCCGGCACCACCAAGTGCTTCGGTAATTTTTTCGGCCATATCCTGAGCTTCATATAAATCCTTTTCTGAAACCAAAGCCGGCTGCCAGCTTTCTTGATAATCTCCACGTTCTTGTCTGTGACCAATTGGAGTACAAAACAAAGTAGGGTTGTTATTTTGAGTAATTGTTAAAAGTGTAATTTCTGAATGGAAATCTACAAAAGCTTCTACAATAACTTCGATAACGTCGCCACGCGAACCCGCAACGGCATATTCCCAAGCTTTTAAAACATCTTCCTTACTTTTTATAGTCGATTGTCCTTTTCCAGACGAAGACATAAGAGGTTTTACAACGCATGGAATTCCAACTTCCTGAACAGCATTTTGCAGCTCTTCCGCAGATGTTGCGTATTGATATTTTGCTGTTCGTAATCCCAATTCTTTTGCGGCTAAGTCGCGGATTGCCTTACGGTTCATGGTAAAGTTTGCCGCTTTCGCTGATGGAACCACTGTGATTCCCTGTTTTTCGTAATCGTAAAAACGTTCGGTGCGAATGGCTTCTATTTCGGGAACTATAAAATCGGGTTTGTGTTTGGCTACGATTCGGTCTAAAGCTTCGCCATCAAGCATATTGATGACTTCAAAACCGTGTGCAACTTGCATCGCCGGAGCGTTTTCGTAACTATCAACAGCAATTATGGTTTGTCCGATTCGTTGTGCGGCAATGACAAATTCTTTGCCTAATTCGCCTGCACCTAGGAGTAGTATTTTCATTTTGGAGTGGTGTATTGTTTGAGTAGTAAAAGTACAGAAAAATGCTTTTAACCGCAAAGTTCGCAAAGAATTACGAAAAGGTCGCTAAGTTTTTGGTTTTAAGTTAATGGAAAGTCGTGTAAAGTGGTTCATGCAGATTTTGTAGATTTTTGATTTAACGTAAATTTTCTTGTGAACTCTTTCGCGTGAGGGATAGAAGTGGAAAGCCCACAGCCTGACGAAGTAAGTTTGAGGACTTGTAACGAGTAGTCCGAACTGTAGAGCCACGCCCAATTTGTATGTTTTTATTTATGAATAATGCCTGCAGATATCTGTAGAAAATTCAGGTTAAATTAATTCGACAATTTAGGAGGTAAGCCTTTCTATATTTTTATATTTGCCCGCAAAACAAATAATAATCATAAGATGAGAATAAAATTTATTTTAATAATGAGTGCATTATGCATTACATCGTTTGTACATTCACAATCGGCAGGAATTACATTTAATTTCGGAATGGGAGAACAAAAAGCTGACGCTGTTATTTTTAAGAAAGACAAGCAAAAAATTAGCGGAGTAGTTAAATTTCCAAGCTTTGAAGATAAAAAAGTAAAAATTAAGGTTGGTGAAGAAAATGAAAAGTTTGCCAGCAGTGATATAGATTCAATTCAAATTTTTGATAGCAATAAAAGACTTTCTTACACTTTTATATGGACAAAAACAAAAGTGTATAAAAAGAAGGGTACAGAGTTTAAGGTTATTGATGAAAGATGGATTTGTAAAATAATGACAGGGAAGGCTTCTCTATTTTTAGGAGGTGAAGAATACGGTATAAAAGAGGTTAAGGTTGAGGATGAAAAAACGAAAGAAAAGGTTAAAGTAAATAAAATGCAAGTGGTTTCTAAAGAAATGAATCATTATTTGAAAAGAAGCAATGAAGATTATCCTATATTAGTTTCCATGAGCTCAAATGCTCTTTCTGCAGGATACAATGCTTTTTTTAAGGAGTACGGAGTATATTATTTTAATGACAATCCGGAAATTGCTAAAAAAATTGAAGACAAGGAGTATAAATATGATGATATTGAGAAGGTTGTAGATTTGTATAATGTAAAAAGAGAGAAAAAATCGGAATCAAAATCAGCACTAAAGGCAACCAAAATAAAGATTACTCCACCTGACTCAAAAACGAAAACAACCAAAAAGAAATAAACAAAAAAGCGATACTTAATTAGGTATCGCTTTTTTTATATTAATGAAAATGATCTTCTTCAATTTCAAATTCGGCATCTTTTTCCCAGATTTCCATCTCGCAGGGTTTGCAGTTGAATTTAAGTTTGTATTCTAATTCGCCTTGCTTTAGTACTAATGGTTCTTTTACCTTAACACCAACGATATCTTTTTGGTGTATCGGGCATTTTTTTAATTCGTATTTGATGCAATATTTGGTTGTCATTACACGAGATTTTCCTGGATCCCATTGTAATTCGAATGCTTTTTCGATTTCGGTAACACCGTGACGTTCGTAGAATTTACGAGCCGTTTTGTTCGAAACGTTGTACATGAAATCCAATTTGGTTTCTGGATATGGATGTGACGTTTTTACCAATTGGTGTTCTTCACGAACATAATTTGCCAAACGAATTTCTGATAATTGATCGAAAACATTTCTTCTCATTTCGTTGATTTTTGAAATAGGAAGGAACCAGTTTTGAGAAAATACAACATCAATTTCATCGGCGCTATAAGGTGTAAAACCTGTTTTTGCCAATTGTATTTTGATATTTTCTGCGATAGATTCGCCTGTTTTTGTCTGTTCTTTAGGATGTTCTAAAGTTACAGTGCTTACGTTTCCATCTTCATCGGTTGCGATTAATTCGAAACCTTTTTCGTTTTCGGTAAACAATAAAGTCGTTCCGATTTTACGGATGGCACTGTCTTCTCTTTCCACAATTTTGATAAAAGCAGCATCATTGTTACGGTAAATAAAAGTCCCGTCTTTGATCTCTTTTAAAACGTTTGGATATACTTTTCCGTTTTCGGCTTTGTTTACGTAAATTCCGTCAGCTTCATTGTTTTCATTGATAAAGCAAAGTCCGTCACCGTTGTTTAATAATTCGCCATTTTCGATTTCGTATGCGTTTCCAACAGTTCTGATTAATTTACCGATATATTGACCTTTTGATTTTGGGCTTTCCCAAGAACCAATAGAGCTGTGTCTTTCGTTTACGAAATAATCGGTATAACCACGGTTGAAAGTTCTACTTAAAGTAGAATCAAAAGTATAGGTGCATTTTCCAGAAGATGCTTTAATGTATTTATCGCTTCCTTCTAAATAACTGTCTAATTTTTGACGTAAATAAGATACGTTGTTTTTAACATAAGCAACGTCTTTTAATCTTCCTTCGATTTTAAAAGAAACGATTCCCGCTTCAATCAAATTCGGGATTTGATCTGAAACGTCTAAATCTTTAATCGAAAGCAAGTGACTGTTTTTGATTAAAGTATCTCCGTTTCCGTCGATTAAGTTGTACGGTAAACGGCAGTTTTGCGCGCATGAACCACGATTTGCACTGCGTTCTCCATTGGCCACACTCATATAACAGTTTCCGCTAAAAGAAACACACAAAGCTCCAGTTACGAAAAATTCTAGTTCAACATCAGCGTGATCGTATATTGTTTTAATTTGATGCAAGTTTAATTCACGTGCTAAAACGACACGTTTGATTCCGGCATCTTTAAGGAATTTAATTTTATCGGCATCACGGTTATTGGCTTGTGTGCTGGCGTGAAGAACAATAGGAGGCAAGTCCATTTCCATAATCGCCATGTCTTGGATAATCAGGGCATCGACACCAATATCGTATAATTCCCAAATCATTGAACGACAAGTTTCTAATTCGTTATCGTATAAAATGGTATTCATAACCACAAAAACTTGTGCGTTAAATAAGTGTGCGTATTTAACCAATTCGGCAACATCTTCAATAGAATTGTTGGCATTAGAACGTGCACCAAATTGTGGCGCACCAATATATACAGCATCGGCGCCACTGTTTATGGCCGCGATTCCTCCAATTAAATCTCTAGCAGGAGCTAATATTTCGATTTTCTTCTTCATTTCTAAAACTTTAGACTTTTGTGGTATTCCCGAAAAAAAGTGTGCAAAGGTCTAATAAATTATTCGAGTTTGCTAGTGATGAAGCGATTTTTTTGAATTTGTTAACTTAAATTAATAGAGCAAGTGTTTTTTACAGATAACCAGTATCATTGATTAGATTAGTATAATTTCTGTTAAAATTGATTTGCACCTACCAATAACTTTCTTCTTTTAGATTTTGATATTGATTTAATAATGGTAGAATTATTTTATTGAACTGTTCTTTTAATAATTTAAATTGATGAACGTTTTCAATATAAAATCGATATTTAAATTTTTCTCCGTTTTCGATAAAATTGATTGAATTTTCAAATCCATTGTAGGGAGTTCTGCTATTTCGTGAAGATCCTCCGCTATAAGCGTAGATGTTTATTTCAATTTCTTCAAGATTACTCCATTGGTATATTGTAGATTCCTGCCCTTCGTTAATTTCAATACCGTTTTCGGAAAAACTAATGAGTGTATTTTTTTGTATAATTCCTGAAGGCAGAAACTTACCTTTTGTACTACTATTAAAAATTCCAAATCCAATAAGTCCAACAATCATACTGAGACAATAAATAGGTTGCTTTGTGTTTATCCCATGAATGAAAGGAACGAAGATTATTAACGTTAAAAGAATAGCGAAGAAAGCTTCTATAATAGTGGGCTTTTGATAAATGGCAATTGAAAATTTTTGTTGATTCATTTTTAGAAATTTATTTGTCTAATAACCAACTCCAGCGTTTTGCCCAGTCCATTAAGATGGCGTTTCTCCATTTTAAGATTGTTTTTCCTCCCTGTATTTTGCCGTCATATAAATCGGGATGCGATTTGTCAGTGTACCAGCTATTACCTAATTTGTAGTCGGTGCTGTGTTTTTTGCCTGGCCATAAGTTTTCTACCATTAAAACTCCGTCCTGAACAGGGAAATTTGGCATCTCTGAGGTAAATTTATATTTTAAAATCTCAGCTTGTTTTGGAACATATTTGATGGCATATTCCCCGTTGCCTAAATAATATCCCGGCCATTTTTGTACTTTTCCTTTAAGAGTGGTTTCCATCCAGAAACAGGCTGAATCTGCTGGAATATTTACAACTGGTCCTTTTAAATGAAATTCTGTAATGGTACAGTAAGCAACAGTATCTTTTGTGGTTGTTATACCATTAAAGATTACTCTGGGGCTGTGAGTCATTTTTTCAAAACTGCCACCCCAGCTTTCACGTTCGGGATGGTTTGGATCACCGTCCATCATATAAAGAAGTGTAGGAGTGTCTCCCATTTTTACATTTCCGTTGTAATAATTTTTAAAATCTTTCCCTAGATTTCCTGCACCCTGAATATATTTATCATAATAATCAGTAGTTTTTACACTATCAGGTTCATTATTATTGGAGAAAAGACCGTAGTATGAAGAGTTGTTTTCAATAAACCAAAGGTTTGGAAAGTTTTCAACGATATATGCATAACTGTTAGCACTCCATTTTTTGTTGGGACCGCCAATCCATACGATTTTTATTTTATTTTGAATTTCGGGTGCGTCATGTAATGCTTGTGCTACATCTTCCAGTCCGCCCCAAACCAATACCCATAAAGGTTGTTTGTCTTTCTTTTTGGCACATTTTATAATCCATTCAGAGCCTTCTGTAGGTTTTGTGTAGCCAATGTACGGTGCGGCGCCATGACGTCCTTGTTTAGTAATAGAACGCAAGTAGTTGGGAGAAAGTAATCCTTTTTGGTGTTTTTTAAGTTTAGGCAGATCTTTTTCATACAAATTGATCATTCGTAGAATCTCTTCTTTATTTCCGTCTCCAAAAGAGGGAGAAGAAACAAGTCCTTCAATAGTGAATAATTCGCTGTACATAAACAAATGTGTAAACGACTGATTGTCGTCTGGATCTGTACCGCCAATATCACTGCTGATGAGAATTCGTGGTTTTATGGGGACTTTTTGTTGTGCAATTAGCGTAAATGAATGGAAACTTATTAAAAAGAACAACAGAAATCTATTCATAATTTTAGGTATTTAATTGGAATGACAAATAATTATTCGCTTGTTGAAATGTAAGATTTATTTTTTGCTTTTAAGAAAGAACTTATTGAAGTTATAAATGTAAAATTTAGTTTTTTGTTAGAAATTATTTGAAACAAAAAAAACCGCCCAATCCGAAGACTGAGCAGTTTTCAAAAAAAAAGCATGAATCGTTTAGCTTGCTCTCATTTTAATTTGTGATAAAGTATTTTGAATACTATTTAATTGTTTTGAAATGATATAAACCTGATCATGTTCTAAATGATTTTCTTCTAGCGCTTTTTTGTATTTTTCAACAGCAGCTTCTTCACCTGTAATACAAGCGTTTATGATGGCTTCTGTATCGCCTCCAGTAAAAGCAGACTTTATATCGATCCACGCTCGATGTAAAGCTCCAAGCGGGCCTCCGCCAGAAGTGTCTGTTGATTTTCCAAGTTTATTGATTTGATCTTGTAATTCTACAATAAATAAGGCTCTTTCGCGGGCATATTCTAGGAAATCAGTTTTCATTGCTGGATTTTCTACGTGTTCGGCCGCATCTGTATATCCTAGTTTTCCGTCTTCAAGGATTGAAATTAATCCTTCTAAAGTTTTAACTGCTTCTTGTGTGGTTTCATCTGTATGTATCATGACGAATAGTTTTTTAAATTAATACATTACAAAGTTGACGATTTATAAAACGTTATGTTTTACAGGATTACATATGAGGTTTTATAATATTGTAGAATGGGAATTTTGAAAGTTCCAATTTATTCTCTCGCAGATTTAAGAGATTGTAGCAGATTCTTTCTTTTGAAAGTGAATTTTCTTTTTACCGTTTTGCGTGAGGGATAGTAGTGGAAAGCCCACAGCCTGACGAAGGAAGTGCGAGGACTTGTAACGGATAGCCCGACCCGGAGGGACACGCCCAAAAATTATAGAAATTTACTTTCTGTAACCTATAATCAATTGATGCCGTCAAAGCTTTATCAATCAAACTCAAATAATCGCAAAATGAAAACATTCTTAAAATCGTTAATAGTTTTATTTATAATGGCTTTTTCAGGTTTATCGGCTCAAAATCTGGAAACTAAAATAGATAGTTTAATAACTTCAAAGTTTAAACCTGAAAATCCTGGAGCTGTTTTTCTTGCGGTTAAAAATGGAAAAGTGATCTATAGAAAAGCTTTTGGAATGGCTGATTTAGAATTGAATGTTAAAATGAAACCTGAATTTGTTTTTGAAATTGGTTCGATGACCAAACAATTTACGGCTGTTTCTATTTTGATGCTTGCTGAGCAGGGAAAACTGAAGCTTGATGATGAAATTACGAAGTTTATACCGGATTACCCAACAAATGGAAATAGGATTACATTGCATCATTTGCTGACTCATACTTCGGGAATTAAGGATTTTACGAGTATGAAATCGATTAAAGATATTGCCAGACGGGACTTGGCGCCTAAAGAATTAGTAGATTTTTTTAAGAATGAACCGATAGATTTTAAGCCTGGCGAGCAATATAAGTACTGCAATTCAGGATATGTGCTTTTAGGCTATATTATTGAAAAGGTGTCTGGGCAGATTTACGAAGAATTTATAACTCAAAATATTTTTCATAAAATTGGGATGCAAAACAGTTATTACGCAAGCCATGATAAGATTATAAAAAATAGGGTTTCTGGTTATCGTGTCAGGAATGGATATATAAATACAAATTATATTAGTTTTTCTATTCCGTATGCTTCGGGTTCGATCATGTCGACCGTAGATGATTTGCTGAAATGGCAAAATGCAATAAATGCTAATATAATATTAAGTCCTGTTTACACAGAAAAAGCTTTTACGAATTATAAATTAAATAACGGAACCAATATAGATTATGGATATGGCTGGCATTTAGAAAAGGTGAAAAGCAAAACAATCCGCGAGCATGGAGGAAGTATTTTTGGTTTTAAATCTATGGGAGTTTATGAACCAACTGAACAAATTTATGTAGTGGGTTTGAGTAATTGCGAATGTAATTCTCCAACGACTATTACAAAAGATATTGCTGCTTTTTTAATTGATTAAGAAAACTGTTTTTTAAAGAACACTTCATTTGTTGTCAAAGAAAGAAGGCCATAAAAAAAACAGCTTAAAGTATAAAAGTGATGAAACTTTTGAACCTTAAGCCGTTTTTATAAAAACTTAGAATATTGTTATGCAGTCAAAGCTTCTTTGATTCTGCGTAATGCTTCTTTTAAAATATCGTTGCTTGTTGCGTAAGAGAAACGAATACAGTTTGGATTTCCGAAAGCGTCTCCAGTTACCGTTGCAACGTTTGCCTCAGCTAAAAGGTACATCGAAACATCGTTTGCATCTTTGATTTCGTGACCTTTTAAAGTTTTTCCGAAGAAAGAAGAAACGTCTGGGAATACATAGAAAGCTCCCTCTGGAACGTTGATTTTTACTCCTGGAATTTCTTTCAATAATCCAACTACTAAATCTCTACGTCCGTGGAAAGCTTGAACCATTTCGTTTAGTACGCTTGGATCAGCATCTACAGCTGTAATTGTAGCTCTTTGCGCTACAGAATTTGCACCAGAAGTTACTTGTCCTTGAATTTTTGTACATGCTTTTGCGATGAATTCAGGAGCTCCGATGTAACCAATTCTGTATCCAGTCATGGCGAAAGCTTTTGCAACTCCGTTTACCGTGATTGTTTTTTCTAGCATTCCTGGGATAGAACCAATACTGCAGAAAGTTCCAGAGAAATTGATGTGCTCATAAATCTCATCTGCAACTACGTAAATATTTGGGTGTTTTTCTAAAACTTTTGCAAGAGCTGTTAATTCTTCTCTGCTGTAAACAGACCCAGAAGGATTACATGGAGAAGAAAACCACATCATTTTTGTTTTTGGTGTGATAGCTGCTTCTAATTGTTCTGGCGTAATTTTGAAATCAGTATCTACTGATGTTGGAACTTCAACAGGAACTCCTCCAGAAAGTTTTACGATTTCGAAATATGAAACCCAGTATGGAGCTGGAAGAATAACTTCGTCACCATCGTTTAACATTACTTGTGCAATGTTGTATAAAGATTGTTTTGCTCCTGTAGAAACTACGATTTGTGATGGCTTGTACTCTAAATCATTGTCTCTTTTGAATTTTCTGCAAATAGCTTCTCTTAAATCCAAATAACCTTCTACTGGAGAATATGTACTGTAATTGTCGTCGATTGCTTTTTTTGCAGCTTCTTTAATAAAGTCTGGCGTATTGAAATCTGGCTCACCTAAACTTAAGCTGATAATGTCTTTTCCTTGTGCTTTTAATTCTCTTGCCAAAGCGGCCATTGCTAATGTCTGCGAAGTTGCAAGATTGTTGATTCTGTCCGAAAGAATATGATTCATTATAAAAATTTTGAATGTCCTTAATTTGCTGCGCCTATTAAGGAAGGTTAATTATTAATAGATTTTTTTTAGTTTAAACAGATAATTCAGGTTTCATCCCTAATTCACGTAAATGTTTGAAGTGAGCTACAATAGCGCTTCCCATTGTTTTATATTCGTAATAAGGTAAATTACATTCTTTTGCAGTTTCCTTCACGATTTTTGCAATTTTACCATAATGAATGTGACTAATATTAGGGAAAATATGGTGTTCGATTTGATGGTTTAATCCGCCTGTATACCAGTTTACGATTGCATTTTTTGGTGCAAAATTAGTAGTAGTGTACAATTGGTGAACAGCCCAAGTGTTGTCCATTTCTCCTAATTCATTTGGAGAAGGATTTGTAGTATGATCTACAACGTGTGCTAACTGAAATACAATACTTAAAATTAATCCGGCAGTATAATGCATTACGAAAAATCCAAGAAGTACTTTCCACCACGTAATTCCAATTACCATTGGTAAAACAATCCAAATAGAGATATAAATAACTTTAGTAATAATAAGGGTTGTCCAAAGAATTTTTGGACTTTTTGGTTCACCGTACGATAATTTTCTTTTAAGATAATTTCTCATCTGCTTAAAATCAGTAGTAATGGCCCAATTAAAAGTTAGTAAACCATATAAGAAAACAGAGTAATAATGCTGGAAACGGTGAAAACTATGCCATTCTGCATGTTCTGTAAAACGGATAATTCTGCCTGCATCCAGATCTTCGTCGTGACCAGGAATATTGGTGTAAGTATGATGAAGTACATTGTGCTGTACCTGCCAGTTGTAAACATTTCCAGCAAGAACATAAATTGTTCCTCCCATAAATTTATTAATCCAGCTTTTAGTCGAATAAGAACCGTGATTACCATCGTGCATTACGTTCATTCCAACACCAGCCATTCCAATACCAATTACGATAGATAAAAGCAGCATTACCCAAAATGGCATGTCAAGTGTAAGAATTAAAAAATATGGAGTTAAAAAAACTGCAAATAGAATAACGGCTTTTAAGTGTAATTTCCAGTTTCCGGTTTTTTTGATATTGTTTTCTTTGAAGTAATTGTTTACCCGAGAGTTAAGCGTTCTGAAGAACTTCAAATTGTCTTGCCTTGCAAAAGTTGGAGCCGTGTTATTCATAATTGTTTTAAATAGGTTTCAAAGGTAATTATTATAAATTCTCAATTTGCAAAATTGAGTTAAATATTTCAATCGTAAAGTAGTACTTTTGTTAAAAATTTACAGCAATGGATGAGATATTGAAATATTTTCCCAATTTGACCGATCTTCAAATCGAACAGTTTCAAAAATTAGACTTATTATATCACGATTGGAATGAAAAAATCAATGTGATTTCGCGCAAAGACATTGATTCTTTATATACAAAACATATTTTGCATTCGTTAGGAATTGCTAAGATTATGAAATTTGAACCTGGAGCGACAGTTTTAGATGTCGGAACTGGAGGAGGTTTTCCGGGTATTCCGTTAGCGATTCTTTTTCCTGAAACCCGTTTTTATTTGATTGATGTGATTGCCAAAAAAATAAAAGTAGTGCAAGGAGTTGTAGATGCGTTAGAATTAAAGAACGTGAAAGCGGAACAAAAACGTGCCGAATTGGTAAAAGGTGATTTCGATTTTATTGTTAGCCGTGCGGTAACCAATATGCCAGATTTTGTTTCTTGGATTAAAGATAAAATCAAAAAACAGCACAAGCATACTTTAAAGAATGGAATCCTATATTTAAAAGGTGGAGATTTAACAGAAGAATTAAAAGATTTTCCGAATGCCACTTTATATGACTTAGCAGCAATATTTGAGGATGAGTTTTTTGAAACTAAAAAAGTGGTTCATCTTCCTTTAAAATTTAAGCCTTAGTTTGATACAAAAACCCGGAAAGAATTCTTTCCGGGTTTTGAATTAATAGGCCTAATTAAGATGCTTTTTTAGAAAAATCTAAGAAAGGATTTGCTTTTATATTTAAATTATCAATGAAATTATGAATTGAGTTTTCGGCTGCTTCAACTGTATATTTGAATTCTGCATCAAAGAAAAATTCTCTAGAAATTACAGGTTCGTTTGAAGAATCGTAAACAGCTTCATCGCTTTGATCTAATTCATCGTTTTTGTATGGATTAGGATGAGAGTGAATTAAATTTATAATGGACTTACTAAACCACTTGTCAAATTTTTTCTTTTTAGGAGTAATATGACGTGCAAGAAGAACCAGTCCAATAAGTTCGCTTTGTAAAAAGTAAGAACCTTTTCTGTATCTCACATCAATCATTCTAACATTCATTAAAGCAATCCATAATGCGCCATTAACAGCTCCTTCTGCTGATGTTTGTAGGTCGGTGTCAAACAACAGAGGATTGGTTTGTTCACGATGATTAATAGAACACCAAAGTGCTTCAATGCGTTTTTGTGTATCGGTTGTTGTTTGAGTGTACCCTGTAAAACGCCAATAAATCCATTCTAGTAATGCAGCAGTTAAACCAATTGACCCCTTGTGATTAATTTGCATTAGTGTGTCTTCAAGGTTAATATTTTCTTCTGAAGGATCTAAAAGTTCGTTTATTTTCCTTTTTGTCCATTTGTAATCTATTGGATGTCCAATACTTTTTGATTCCATAATAATCTTAGGAACATTGTTTAGATTTCTCATTCTTATATTGTTTATTGTATTAAATCTTTTAAGATCGTTTAAGGTGGAAGCAAATTTATAAGGATGATTTTTTTTTGACTGGAACAAAAAGTTTTTAAAGTATTAAAATAAGGCATTTAAATTTTTTAAAGTGCTGATTTTTAAATAAATAAGAAAAGTATTACAAATTTAATTGTAAAAGTACTTTAATGTAAGGAATGATATATATTTTTGATAAAGGAATTGGCGATTTGGGAAGAGTAAATGCTTAGCTTCTTTTCTTAAAAAATAAAGGCTTAAACTTCAGAATGAAGTTTAAGCCTTTTTATAATATAATCTGAACTCTAAACCAAATTAACCTAAGAAAGGATATCTGTAATCTTCAGGAGTTACAAAAGTTTCTTTAATGGTTCTTGGAGAAGCCCAACGTAATAAGTTTAATGCAGATCCTGCTTTATCATTAGTTCCAGAAGCTCTTGCTCCACCAAATGGCTGCATACCTACAACAGCTCCAGTTGGTTTATCATTAATATAGAAGTTACCAGCAGAGTTTTGTAATTTTGTTGTAGCTACTTCAATAGCGTAACGATCTTGGCTGAAAACAGCTCCTGTTAAAGCGTACTCAGAAGTAGTATCTACTAATTCTAAAGTTTCTTCCCATTTAGCATCTTCGTAAACATAAATCGTGATAACTGGTCCAAACAACTCAGTTTCCATTGTAGTATATTTTGGGTTTGTCGTTACAATAACTGTTGGCTCAACAAAGTATCCTACAGATTTATCATAATTTCCTCCAACGATGATTTCAGCGTCAGCATCTTTTTTAGCTTGGTCAATATAGCTAGCTAATTTGTCAAAAGAACCTTCGTGAATAACTGCCGTGATGAAGTTTCCAAAATCTTCTGGAGAACCCATTTTCATAGATTTAACATCAGCAATTAACTGCTCTTTTACGGCTGGCCATAAACTTTGGGGAACATAAGCTCTAGATGCAGCAGAACATTTTTGTCCTTGGAATTCAAATGCACCACGAGTAATTCCGGTAACTACTTGTTTTACGTTTGCGCTTGGATGTGCAATGATAAAATCTTTCCCTCCAGTTTCACCTACAATTCTTGGGTAAGTTTTGTAATTGTGGATGTTAGCTCCAATTTTAGCCCAGATATCTTTAAATACGTGAGTTGATCCTGTAAAGTGAATACCAGCAAAATCACGGCTCGCTAAAACAGTATCTGTAATCATTAAAGCATCTCCAAAAACTACGTTGATAACTCCATCAGGAACTCCAGCTTCTTTGAAAACATCGATAATAACTTTTGCAGAAAATACTTGGCTGTCACTTGGTTTCCAAACCACAACGTTACCCATCATAGCAGCACTTGCAGGAAGATTTGCAGCAATAGCAGTAAAGTTAAAAGGAGTAATAGCGTAAACAAAACCTTCTAATGGTCTGTATTCTACACGGTTCCAAACAGTAGAATCTGATTTTGGCTGATCGTTGTAGATTTGAGTCATAAACTCAACATTGTAACGTAAGAAATCGATTAACTCGCAAGAAGAATCGATTTCTGCTTGGTGAATATTTTTAGATTGACCAATCATTGTAGCAGCATTAATACGAGCTCTGTATGGTCCTGCGATAAGTTCAGCAGCTTTTAAGAAAATAGCAGCACGTTGTTCCCATGCCATGTTAGCCCATGCTTTTCTTGCTTCAAGTGCATTAGCAATTGCTTTTTCAATATGTTGTTTTTCAGCTAAATGATATTTTCCAACAACATGTTTGTGGTTGTGTGGAGCTGTAATGTTTCTTGTATTTCCAGTTCTAATTTCTTCGTTTCCAATATATAAAGGAACGTCAATTTGAGAATTCCACATTGTGGTATAAGCAGCCTGAACAGCAGCTTTTTCTGGTGAGTTTGGTGCGTAGCTCTTTACAGGCTCGTTTACCGCTTTTGGTACATGAAAAAATCCTTTAAGCATGTTATTTAAAATTTGTGAATTAGACAATTTAAAGTTAGACGATTTGTTTTGTTACGAATAATCTAACGCTGCACAAAAGTACAAAGGATAAATTAATAAATTGACAATTTTATGATTAAGATAACGATAAAAGCGATAGATGTAAACTATATCTTAATTTAATGCAAAAGGAGCGCACATTCTAAAAGTAGGAACAATTACTTTGAATGTTTTTGTGGTAGTAAAATTGATCATATTGAAATGACCTTTCATTGCGCCGTAAGGAGACGATAATAAACAGCCAGAGCTGTACGTATGGTTTTCGCCAGGTTTTAAAACTGGTTTTTTACCAATTACACCTTCACCATCTACAACTTCTAGATCATTTAGAGAATCAAAAATTTCCCAATGGCGTGAAGTTAATTGTACAGAATCTTTACTATGGTTTTCGATCGTAACTACGTAGCTAAAAGCAAAATGAATCTTGTAGTTTTTGAAGTATGTACCTTCAAAACTAGTCAAAACAGATATTTTTATGCCTCGTGTAATTTGAGAAACCATACTAACGCCGTATATATGTGAGTGTTATAGTGGCAAAGCTACGAAAAAAAATCGTTTAAACTAAAACCTTAACATTGTTTTAATTGACTATATTGATAGAGTTTGCATTTCCCTTTCCGATTACACGCTGATAACGGTCCGTTGCCTCTTTGTAATAAACCAGAACGGTGTACTCGTTTTCAGTCTGATAAAAGTTTCCGTCAATGGCATTTTCGTAATCGACAACCCCTTTTTTGTCTGCGACGGTATACTGAAAATTGGTAAAGCCTTGTTTGATCATAATAGCTTTTTCGAAAACTCCTTTATCAGTATTGTAATCCATTTTATATTCTGGTGAAAGGCTGTAATTGTTGAACATTCCAGTAATATAAATGTCTTTGTTCATTCTAAAAGCGGGAGCAGAAAGAGTAAAATAAACCCAAGCATAATCGGCTTCAATATCGTTGTTAGAACCGTTGATATTCTTAACTACAAAATTTCCGTTTACATCTTCATAATTAGTATAAAGCTGATTTCCTCTTGCAGCATTGGTGTACAAAAACGCATTGTAAATATCATTGTTCGAACCTATTTTGGCAACATTATTATTGGCTGCTCGAATGTCTTTGTTTTCAAAATACAAAAATTCGTTTCCACCCCAAAACTGGGTTTCTTTGTCATATTTATAAACCAGCTGATTGCCAATTGTATATTGAGGAACAATGTTTTTTATCTCGGTATGAAAGTTGCCATTTTGAAGTAAAAGCACTTTTACATTTTGCAAAGGAGTTTGAAAAACAATATCATTGGATAAAATGGCAAAATCAAGATTCTGCTTATACTCAATATTGCTAAGGTTGCGGCTTCTTTTTACTTGAACTCCAACTGTACAATGGTTTTCATACAAAATGAATTTTCTAGAGAAAATAACTTCTTTGTCTTCATTCAGAATTCGAAGCATGTAATTACCCGAAAGCTTTAGAAGCTGTGTAAACTGATTCGGAAAAGAAAGTCTATAATGTGTATAAACCTGCAGTGTATTAAAAGAATTCGAAAAATCGGTTATTCTCTGATTATCCATGCCGAGAATATAGTCTGTTTTTGGAATATCGGTAGGAAACCAGTTGTAATCGCAATGAATAACTTCAAAATAATAATTGGCTTCATTACCAAATAAATCATCAAATTGAAAGGTAAATGCAGAGCCTAATTCGAAAATAGGAGGGACATTGCTGCCATTCTGGATAAACGAAACCGTTTTAATATTATACGGTGGGTCGATTTCTTTTTCTTGAGCTTTCGCTAAAGTGAAAATAAAAAGAAAAATTAAGCTTGTATATAAAAATTTTGGCATCTTAAAACATTGTAAGATTGTAAATATAACAATTTTATATAACGAAAAAGATGCCGTTCTATTGGATTTAACGATTATGAACCCAAAATATATTCTAAGTTACCTTCAATCTCATCATTAATATAACTTTCTTCTAAAAGGGAATCAGATAATAGTTTTTTATTTTCCTGAAGTTTGATGATTTTTTCCTCAACTGTGTTTTTAGAAATAAAACGAATCACGTTTACTTTATTCATTTGTCCAATTCTGTGCGCACGTCCAACTCCTTGTTTTTCTGCGAAAGGATTCCACCATGGATCCAAGAATAATACATAAGAAGCTTTTGTAATATTCAAACCAACTCCACCGGCTTTTAGCGAAATAAAGAATAACAACGGATTTTCTTTTTCCTGAAATAATTTTACTTGCTGTTCTCTTTTATCGGCAGGCGTTTCACCAGTAATTTCGCAAAAATCAATTTTATTTTCTTTACACCAATCGGTATAAAAACTTAAATTGGTAACAAACGAACTGAAAATAATCGCTTTCTGTTTTCCTTTTACTAAACTTTCCAAATAATTGGTTACTGCAATATATTTTCCAGAATCAATTTCAGAATCTGCATCAACCATTTTTGGGTGATTGCTCAACTGGCGTAATTTCATCAAAGTATTGATAATACTAATTTTGTCAGGAGATCCGTCAGTTTTAAGAAGGAAATTACGAGCTTTAGATTTTTCTTTTTCGTATAATTTTTCCTGTTCAGGATCCATGTCACAGTAGTAAATCTGTTCTGTTAATTCTGGTAGATCTTTTAAAACCTGTTCTTTAGTTCGTCGTAAAATATAAGGCTGAATCAAATTTTTTAATTCTGCTAAAACTTCTTCATTCTGTTTTTTCTCAATCGGATTTTTGAAATTTTCGATAAAGAAAGCATAGCTTCCTAAAATCTCCGGATTGATAAACTGCATTTGCGACCATAAATCGTCAAGCGAATTTTCGATCGGTGTTCCGCTCAAGGCAATTTTATGTCCTGTACTGATTTTATTTATGGCTTTAAAAATCTTAGAATTTTTGTTTTTAATGTATTGGCTTTCGTCCAAAATCAAATAACGGAAATCGTATTTTTCTAAAATAGAAATATCTCGGTGAATGATGCTGTAACTTGTAAAAATCAAATCGGTTGAATTAATTCTGCTTGCTAATGATTTTCTGTCATTTCCAACATATTGCATTTTCGAAAAGTGAGGCGTAAATTTTCCTGCTTCATTAAACCAGTTGAAAACCAACGAAGAAGGTAGAACGATCAAAGCTTTAAGTGGTTCTCTTTCTATAGTGGTTTCGTTGGCAAATAAATCAAAATTGGTAGTTTTGGTTGTAAAGCCTAATTGCTCTTGCACCGAAACCAAAACAGATAAAGTTTGCAACGTCTTTCCAAGTCCCATATCATCAGCTAAGCATGCGCCCATATTGGAATTAAAATGCCCCAAAAGCCATTTTACTCCATCAACTTGATACGGTCTTAAAGTTGCTTTTATTAAGTCTGAAGCTGTAAATTCGGCTTGATGAATTTGATCTAAATCATTATCAATTTCTGAAATTCCGTCCAAAGCAGTAAAATTGCTTTTTCGTAAAAGTAAAACACCATTTTCTGTTTTGGCTAATTTTGCCAAAGAACCATATTTGCTAAACCATTCTAGCGGAATCAAAAAGTAGTTTCCGTCAGGTAATGCAAAAAGTCTTTCTTTGCTTTTTATATTCGGAATAATTTCGCTGAAATTGATTTTATAATTTCCAACAGTAATAATTATTTTAATATCAAACCAATCTCCAGTTGTTTCTTTTGAAGCGGAAATGGTGTGGTTTTCTGTAATGATTTCTTTGCTTTCCAGTTTTAAATTTTCGATAGTAAAACCTAAGCGTTTCAACTCTTCTTTATTATTAATAATCAGTTGGATATTAACGTAAGGATCTGTGTTTTCAACTTCTGAATTTAATCCAAATAATTCGTTTTTAATTTTGGTTAAACCAATTTCATTTAATTTATCGATATATAAATTTTCGTCAGGATTTCTTTTAAATTGAATTATTTTAGGCTCATTAGCAACACTGAAATCTACAAAAGAATGTGATTTTTTAGTTTTGCTCGCATCAAATGAATATCCATTATAATCAAAATAAAGATTGAGATAATAACAGTTTTTGAAGAAATCATGAATAGGCTGGATCGTGCACGAAATGATTTTATCACGAAGCTCAATTTCAAAACCAGTCGCTTCAATATCTATTTTCTTTGTGATTTGCGGAATGAAACTCTTGAAATAATCATCAACTAATTTGGATGGAATTTCAATAGATTTTTTCTTTAAAAAAGGCATTAATTTTTTAGAATTAAGCTCCTTTAACTGCCCAAGTTTTTTATTGATAATCAGCCAGCCTGGTTCATCTAAAAGAATATCAACTTTGCTGTCCATTGGAGGGAAAACAGTTTCATTTTCTTTTAAAGATAGAGTGTAAGTGATTCCTTCGGCATGTTTGTCAAATTGAATAAGTGGTTCAAAATCAAGAGGCTCACTGCTAATTCTAGAACGGTAGAAATCTTTTTCAGGTCCGAGGTTTAAAGATAAAGGAAATTGTTCTTTTACAATTAAATCGTAAAACGAACTTAAATTGAATTTTAAATGCTGGCGAATGGCAAATTCAATTTTTGAATCTTTCTGTAAATCAGCAATTGTTTTAGCTGATTTAATTTTGGCACCAAACTTTTTAAAAATAAATTCAGGTTTAAGAGAGTCACAAGCTGTTAATATTCTTTTTGAATTGGAATCTAAATTGTCAAAAATGATTCCAAAACTTTCCAGTACATCGGGACTTGCTTTTTTGTCTAAGTATTTGATTTCACTAGTATTCTCAACAATGTAGGCGGTTGGAATATAGACATTCAGATTTTTTTCCAAACTGATGTCAAAACAGAACTGAAATGATTTTGTAGGTTCCAAGATTTAGGGATTTGGTTAGGCTTGTATTTTAGGGATTGGGCAAAAAAAATAAAGAGTTTTCAAATCTGGTATTTTGAAAACTCTTTATTAAATGAACTTATATGATGAAAAATTAGTTTTCCTGTTTAAAGCAAAGCGGAATAATCTCGCCTTTTGCTAAACAATATTTTTCCACCAATTCTGGTGCGATTTTATTTGTATAGTCTTCTTCGATAACAATAAAGCCAATGCTTCTTAGTTTATCGAAATAATCACGTCCGTAAACGCGTACGTGGTCGTATTGTCCAAAGATTTTAGCACGCTCTTTTTGATCTGTAATCGAATCATCGGCAAAAGTAACTTCGCGAGATAAATCCTGAGGAATCTGCAAAATCGCCATTCCGCCTGGTTTTAAGACACGGTATAATTCCTGCATTGCTTTTGTGTCGTCTGGAATATGTTCTAAAACGTGATTACATAAAATAACGTCGTATTCGTTGTCTTTAAACGGTAAATTACAGATGTCTGCTTTTACATCGGCCAATGGCGAAAGCAAGTCAGTTGTAGTGTAATCTAAGTTTTTCTGCTTGCGGAATCTTTTATAAAAAGCTTGTTCTGGAGCAAAATGCAATACTTTTTTTGGTGCTGTAAAAAAATCAGTTTGATCATTTAAATACAGCCAAAGCAAACGGTGTCTTTCTAAAGAAAGCGTACTTGGTGAAAGCACATTATTTCGCTGTTTTCCGTATCCGTAAGGCAAAAATGATTTAAAGCTTTTTCCGTCAATAGGATCTGTAAATTTATCTCCTTTTAAAGAGAAAGCTAAAATTGGACGCGCCACATAACTCAAACGAATTAATAATGGACGTGGAATGGTATTAAGTACTAATTTGAAAAGTTTTTTCACAGTTAAATAAATTTGAACACGAATTTCACAGATTAACACGGATTAATACTGTGGTGAAATTTCACGAACTTTTGATTTGGGTTTAAAGTATTATTCTTTTGTATTTAAGGCTGTCTTCTCCAAAATTAACCAATAGGCCTAATTTGTTTTTTGATGCAGCTAAATAATTTAATGTTTGCTTAATTTCACTTGTTGTTAATGCTGTAATGGCTTTTAATTCCAGAATAATTTCATCGAAAATAACAAAGTCTGCAAAATAGTAACTTGGTAATATAATATCCTTGTAGGCAATATTATATCTTAATTCGCGATTATACGGAATATTATTTCTTCTGAACTCATATTCAAGAGCATCTCCATATACTTTTTCACTATGTCCTTTTCCTAAAATTTTATGGACTTCCATGCAGATTCCAATAATTTTATAGGATTCATGTTTTAGATATAACTCACTCATCATTCAATCAATCATTTCCTAAATTTCAACAAAAATTAATTCGTGTCAATTTGTGAAATTCGTGTTATAACACTAATGGAACTTGTCTGAATTCATCTTCTTCATTGCTCTCGATTCCAAGGGCTTTATAGATGTATTGGAAAGTTGATAATAATTCTGGTTTTCCATCAATTAAAGCAACATCATGCTCGAAATGTGCACTTGGTTTTCCGTCAGCGGTCAAAATTGTCCAACCGTCTTTAAGCTGTTTGATGTTTCTAGTTCCCATGTTGATCATAGGTTCGATTGCGACAACCATTCCTTCGACAAAAAGTTTTCCGCGTCCACGTTTTCCGTAATTTGGCATTTCTGGTTCTTCGTGCATTTTTTGCCCAACACCATGTCCAACCAATTCACGAACTACTCCGTAACCGTGAGCTTCAGTATATTTTTGAATCGCATTTCCAACATCTTCTACGCGATTTCCAGCTTTAAATTCTCTGATTCCAACGTAAAGAGATTCTTTAGTAACACGTAAAAGCTTTTTAACTTCTGGCGCAACTTCTCCAATTTCGAAACTGTATGCATGATCTCCATGGAAACCATTTTTGAAAGCACCACAGTCAACCGAAATAACATCACCATTTTTAAGAGGAACATTATTAGGAATACCATGAACAACTTGAGCATTTGGGCTCATGCAAAGCGAATTTGGGAAATCATACAATCCAAGGAAACTTGGAACTGCACCGTGATCACGAATAAATTCTTCGGCTAATCTGTCAAGATATAATGTAGTTACTCCTTCTTTAATTTCAGAAGCAATCATTCCTAATGTTTTTGATACGATTAAAGCACTTTCGCGCATTAATTCGATTTCCTCTCTAGTTTTTTGGATAATCATATTTTTTCCATTTTTCAGTTCGCAAAATTACAATTTTTATCTCATTTTTTATGTAATTTTTTTTCGCCACTAATTCATGTGTTATCGCAAATAAAAATCTTTGAAAATCCTATTTCATAGACTTCATAAATGAAGAATTTAAAGATAAAGATTTGAGATGATTGGCTAATTCGTAGCTAATAACTCATGAGTCTTTCAGAAAAAAGCTATAAATTAGTGTAAATATTTACTATTATGGAAACTATTATAGAGCGAGATATTGCTAAAGTAAAAGCTTTGAAGAAAATGAAGCAAAATGCTTTGGCTCTTTTAGGCGTTGCGGTGCTTTTGTTTATAATTGCCATTTATTTTAAAATTCCGATGCTTCAGGCTTTTAGTGAAGCAGCAATGGTAGGTGGAATTGCCGACTGGTTTGCAGTTGTAGCACTTTTTCGTCATCCGATGGGAATCCCGATTTGGCACACAGCGATTATTCCGACCAAGAAAAATGAAATAGGAGAGAACCTTGGAAATTTTGTTTCCGAAGAATTTCTAGATCGCGAAAAAATGGAGATTAAATTGGACGAATTTAATTTTGCTGTTAAAGCTTCAGATTGGATTTCACATGAAGAAAATGCCAATAAAATAGCAAATGTTGTTGCAGTAAATATTATTCCTGGAATTTTACGAACAATAAAAGACGAAGAGGTCAAAAGATTTATTCAGGTTCAATTTAAAGAAAAAATAGAGGGAATTAATTTTGGAAATTGGGTTGCTGTTGCTTTGGAACCTTTGCAAAAAGGAGAATTAAAAAATCAAATGCTGACTAATCTTCTTGAAGTAATGAGCGCTGAATTAACGAACAATAAGGATTTAATTAGGCAAAAAGTAAAAGCTTCGACTCCGCTTTTAAGTTTTGGCTTGGCAGATAAAAGCATAACAGAAGGTGTTTTTAATGGCTTGCAAGATTTTTTAAATGAAGCTAAAAAACCAGAAAGTGCAGTTCGTTTAAAAATTGACGAGTACATTTTTAATTTCTTGGAAAAAGTCAAAAACTCTGAAGAAATGAGAATTAAAATCAATGATATGATTTTGGGTTTTGTTGGAAAGAAAGAGGTTCAGGATTACATCAACGGAATTTGGGATGAAATAAAATTGTCCATTACAAATGATTTAAATAAAGGTGATGATTCTTCAATAAAAAATAGCATTTCAAATTTAATTCAAACTTTCGGAAACGGAATTAAGGAAGATCCTGTTATGATTGATAAAATCAATAGTTTTATAAAAAATGATTTGTTATCGGTTCTTTTAAATAACAAAAAAGTAATTGGAGATTTGATTTCTTCAACCGTAAAAAGCTGGGACGGAAAAGAGGTCTCTGAAAAATTAGAATTAGAAATCGGAAAAGACCTTCAATACATTCGAATCAATGGGACTTTGGTTGGTGGAGTTATTGGGCTTATTATTTATGGAGTGGAGCAGATTTATCATTTTGTTTTTTAAACCATATAAGTTATATAAGTAAATGTAAAAAGCTTTGTCTATAATGAAGTCATTTAAGTAGAATATTTTATTAAATGAACTTATAAAATAGAAAAGATGTCGCTCCGCTGGAGCTTTTTCTGTGGAGGAATATTGTTTTTCTATAAATATTATACTCCTCCGGAGTATGATGGAGATATATAAAAAATAAAAGAGGCGAATTCTTTAGAATTCGCCTCTTTTCGTCAGTTCTTTTTAAATGAACTTATATCACTTATATGGTTCAAAATTTTTTACAAAAGCGAATGACAAGTCATTGCATTTGGCTGTTGAACTCCCATTAATTCTAAAATTGTTGGAGCAATGTCGCCTAACACACCATCTTGAATGCTTTTTAATTGTTTGTCAACTAAAATAATAGGCACTGGATTTGTTGTGTGAGCCGTATTTGGAGAACCATCAGGATTAATCATGGTTTCGCAGTTTCCGTGATCGGCAATTACGATTGTTGTGTAGTCATTGGCAAGAGCAGCATCGATTACTTTTTTCGCGCAAGCGTCAACAGCTTCGCAAGCTTTAATTGCCGCTTCCATAATTCCAGTGTGACCAACCATATCTCCGTTAGCAAAGTTCAAACAAACGAAATCAACTTCGCCTTTGTTCAATTCAGGAACAAGAGCATCTGCCAATTCGTAAGCACTCATTTCTGGTTTTAAGTCATAAGTTGCCACTTTTGGAGAATTTCTTAAAATACGAGATTCGCCTTCAAAAGGAACTTCACGTCCACCAGAGAAAAAGAACGTTACATGAGGATATTTCTCAGTCTCTGCAATTCTGATTTGTTTTTTGCCTGCTTTTTCTAAAACCTCACCAAGTGTTTCAGTAATATTATCTTTATTGTAAACTACTTTTACATTTTGGTATGTTTCATCGTAGTTGGTCAATGTTACATAATATAGATTTAGTTTATGCATGTTTTGCTCGTGGAAATCTTGCTGAGAAAGCGCTTCAGTAAGTTCACGTCCTCTATCTGTTCTAAAGTTAAAGAAGATAACAACGTCGCCTTCAACAATTGTAGCAAGAGGTTTTGCATTTTCATCAACAATAACAACAGGTTCGATAAATTCATCTGTTACGTCTTTTGCGTAGCTGTCCAAAACACTTGCAACAGCATTTGTTGATGGAGTTCCAACGCCATTTACAACTAAATCGTAAGCTAATTTTACACGTTCCCAACGTTTGTCACGATCCATTGCGTAGTAACGCCCAATAATAGAAGCAATTTTTACTGGAGTATCTTTAATGTAATCTTCTAAATCGTGAATATATTTTCCTCCTGATTTAGGGTCAACGTCTCGTCCGTCTGTAAAAGCGTGAATGTAAACTTGATCTAAACCATATTCTTGAGAAGCATCGATTAATCCGCGAAGGTGTGAAGTATGTGAGTGAACACCACCATCTGAAACTAATCCTAAAAAGTGTACTTTTTTATTGTTGTCTTTAGCATAAGTAAAAGCGTCAATTAAAACTTGCTCTTTTGCTAAAGTTTTGTGTTCTACAGCTAAGTTTATTTTGGCTAAATCTTGGTATACAATTCTTCCAGCACCTAGATTCATGTGTCCAACTTCACTATTTCCCATTTGTCCTTCTGGTAAACCAACATTTAATCCATCAGTCCTAAGCTGCGCACTTGGATAGTTTTTATATAAACTGTTTATAAAAGGAACATTTGCATTGTCTATTGCAGATACTTTAGGGTCAGGAGATTTTCCCCAACCATCTAAAATCATAAGGATAACTTTCTTGTTCATTACATTTTTGTTTTCTACAAATATAAGGCATTTCTAAAGTTTGAAACCTGAGGAATGTTACATTTATATTTAATAAAATGAACTATAAAAAAAAATATTGATTTAATTAAAGATGCCTTTATTTTTTAAAATTAATTCACGCTAAGCTCTTTTTCTGACTTTATTTTTGACGGCATTGTAGTCAATAAAGTATTTTACGCTAATAGAAAAGATATGTTTTAGGGCATCATTGTTTAATAATCCTGCCACATTGTGTCTGTAATCTTTATCAATAACTCGTTCAAAATTAGCTGCATTATTTCGGTACAGGGCTGAAAGCTGACTTCCAGGCGCAAACCACCAAGAATAAGATAAATCGGCATTCCAAGAATAGAAACTTGAATTTTTGTTGTCAGTGTATTGAGGATATGGACTAAGATTTCCGTTTGATTCTAAAGTCAGAATATCTTTATTATCTGCATAAGACCAATATTGACGAACAGCCAGATTTATGGTCATAGCGCTATTTATCGCGTACTTGCCTCCTAAAGTGTTAGAATACGTAATAACGTTTCGGTTGGCAAAAATGATATCATTTGGAGTAGCGTCATTCTGGTCAGCATCAATCTGATCGATATAACCCTTATTGTTGTTTTTTCTAATATAGCTAAAGAAATAAGTTAGCAGTAATTTATCACTGAAACGATATCTCGGACCAATATCAAAGCCATATGTGATACGTTCAGATTCATCAAACACATTCAGTGTACCATTTAGGTCAATCGCAAATTTATGATTGTAATTGGTTGAAATACTTCCCCAACTTTCTATTCTTCGCGGAATTGTCACATATCTATTTTCGGCACGAGGTTCATAATAATCGTAAATTTCTAATGGGTAAAAAGTGATTCCAGTTCCGTAGTAATTGTTTTTTACCGTTGTTAGATTTAAGTTCGCATTAATATTATTGTCCTGCAGTTTTCCAGATTCTTTGTTGAATTCGGTATACATATTATAGTTAATTCTAAATGTATTAAAACGTTTAGTTGGATTTAGAATTCTATAATTGGCATTTCCGTAAAAGTTGTAATAATTGGTATAGAAATTAATACCCAAATCATTCGGATCATAATCTTTTGTAACAAAATCTGAACCTATGCTGTATCTGTAATTTCCGCTAGTTTCGGCTAAACTTACAGTAGAATAAAATCCATTTTTATCTTGAGAATCATTAATATGACTGTATTTTACATTTCCAAATAAACTATAAGTATTGGCTTTTGTGTTTAAGTCCCAAGCCAGACCAGTTACGTTTGCATCTCTAGTATGGCCATTTCGAGTTACATTGGTGTTAATAAAAGTAACCGATGAGTTTTTCCTAAACCGCTGATCCAAAACCAATACATTATAATTGGTAAGCGGCTCTACAATTACTTGTCTCGTTTCGCCGTTTTCGGTATTTTTTATGGTAGCAAAAGTTTTTTCTGTAACAGCATTTAAAACCCCAATTCCAAGTCCGTCTTTTGTTCTTCCTGATAATTTTAAAGCATTAACTAAATTTACAGCAGCGGGCAACTCTGTAATTTCCTCATTTTCATTTAATGTAGGATCGATTGATGGAGTGCCTCCAATTCTTCTGGAATAGAAAGTGTTTCCTTTACTAAACAAATCTGTTCCTTCTGTAAAGAATGCTCTATTTTCGTTAAATTGCTGTTCAAAAGGGCCAAGATTTAAAATCTGATCATCATATTTTGTTTGTCCAAAATCTGGAATTAAAATGGCGTCGACTGTAAAAGCATCAGTTATGCCGTATTTGATATCCATTCCGCCTTTTACAGTTCCGTATGTTTTTTGTCCCTCAGCAGCATTTAAATAATACGATGCATAAGGCATAAAGAACAGTCGAGTAGGGGGTTTGATGTTTTCAATTCCTTCTAAAGTTCCGGCCTGTTGTGTAAAAGTGCCAATCTTTCTGTCGACAAAATTCCAAGTATATTTATAACGGTCACGTTTGATTTCTCTAAAGAAATTGATTCCCCAGATTTGTTTGTTTTCTCCTGAAAAACGCAATGCCGAGTACGGAATTTTCATCTCGACAACCCATCCATTTTCTGCCAAAGCAGCTTTACTGATCCAGACAGCATCCCAAGAATAATCTTCACCATTTGCATCGGTCATGATACAATCGCCTTGAACATCGGCAGCAGAAACGTAAAACATAAAGTCCTGTTGTCCATCATTGAAGCCGTTTATGAAAACACCAAAAAGATCCGCCGTTCCAAAATTATCACGCTGAGAGATTTCCTTTAAAATTTTAGAAGGCTCGTCATCGTACATCATTGCACCAATATAAATTGCGTCATTATTATATAGGACTTTTACTTCTGTACGTTTTTCATGCGGAATAGCTTTTCCATTGTCTGGCTCCAGCATGATAAAATCTGTAGCAACTGGTACATTTTCCCAAGCAGGTTCATCTAGTTTTCCATCAATAGAAATAGTATATGAAGTTACTTGTGCCTGAATGGATTTTTTCTGGGCATAACTCCATACAGAGCATATTAGAAAACAGAAGAGTATGTTTTTTCTCATTGGTTTTTTTGGTGCAAAATAAAATGCAAATGTATTTTTTATAGTAGAAATAGACTCTATTTTGTTCTACTTGTTACAGTTTAAATTGCAAGATTTTCATTTTTTGTTTTATTTTTTTTAAGAAATGGGCTAAAAATGTTGTGATTTTTTCTGTAAGACAAAATCTTACAGAAAAAGCATTTTTATGTTAATTATGTTAAAGTTTAAGTAAAAAAGGCCTGAAAATCAGGCTTATATTTTGCAAGGATTGATTTTTTTATATTTTTGCGATACCCAAATTTTTTGTTTAACCTAAAGAAATTCAATGATTTACAAAATTTATCCGTTATTTGTGTTTTTGCTGTTGTCTTTTGGAAAAGATTCAAAAAGCACACCCGACCTTAAAAAAAATGCCACTGTAAAAGCGATTGCTAAAGTCGAAAAAGTTACAGTAGATTCTAAAATCGAGAGCGTTTATAATTCATTAAATTCAAACAACTTTAAAATGCCTGAACTTAAAACTTTCTCGGAAGCTTTAAAAGGATTTTATTTGTTGAAAGAAAAAGGAGTGATTAAGAAAAACATCTTAACACTGATTGATTTTAGTTTGTCATCAAACTCAAAACGTTTGTGGGTGATTGATTTAACTAGCAATACTATTTTGTTTAATTCTCTTGTAGCTCACGGAAGAAATACTGGTGAAGAATTTGCTTCAGCATTTTCAAATCTTAATTCTTCATTTAAAAGCAGTTTAGGGTTTTATGCAACTGGCGAAATTTATCAAGGCAAACATGGTGCTTCACTACGTTTAGACGGTTTAGAAAATGGCGTAAATGACAATGCTCGCGAAAGAGGTGTTGTAATGCACGGTGCAGACTATGTATCTGAATCTTTCATCAGAAATCATAAAAGATTAGGCAGAAGTCAAGGCTGTCCTGCGGTTCCGGTTGAATTGACAAATGAAATTATTCAATTAATAAAAGACAAATCGTGTTTATATATCTATCATCCATCTAGAAGCTTTTCGATGGAGGAGAGGCTAATTTCTTAATTGCTCATATAAATCCGAATCTAAATCATAAATATCAGCTCTGAAAATGAGCTGATTTTTTTTGCTCCATGCAGTCCAATACCATTGGTATAAAGCATATTTTTTGGTAATCTTAAAACTCATAGTTGTCTTACTTGCAATAATTGTGTCGATTCTGTCTTGAGGCCAGTTTCCGTCAACGTCTAAAATATGCTGAGCAAGTTCTAATGGGTTTTCAACACGTACACATCCAGAGCTCATAGAACGATTATTACGTCCAAAAATACCGCGGTGATTGGTGTCATGCAGATAAACGCTGTGATGGTTTGGAAATAAAATTTTCATTAATCCCAACGAATTATCAGAGCCAGGACTTTGTACGTATCGATAATTATTAGGTTTGTTTTCGTTCCATGCCATTGGAGAAACTACCTTTCCGGAAGTATCATAAATCGTAATGTTTTTATTGGCCAGATAATTTCGGTTCCTTTTCATTGCTGGAACGACATCTTCTTTTAAAATTGTTGGCGGAACAGTCCAGGTAGGATTAAAAACGACTGTTTTTAAGAAAGATGTGATAATAGGTGTTCTTCTTTTGCTAGTTCCTACAACAACATTTCGAACCAATGTGGTGTCCTGATTTTCAACAACATTTAAGCTGTAATCGGGAATATTAATGATAAAATAATTTTCAGCCAATTCTGACGGATACCATCTCCAGCGCTCCAAATTGGCAATTATCTGTTTTTTTCTACTTTCTTTAGAATAGTTTAAGGCGAGAATAGTTCCTGTTCCGATAACGCCGTCAGAAGCTAAGCCATGTCTTTCTTGAAATCTTTTAACGGCTTCAAAAGTTTTTTGATTGTAAATCTTTGTAAGACTGTCTTTTCCTGACATATCGTTCCAGTACAAAAGTCTTTTTTTAATGTTTATTAAAGCAGGATTGGTATCGTTTAAAACAATTTTATCAGCAGATTCAATCGTTTTTACATTGTCATCTGGAAAAGTGTTTATAATCTCAAGTGCTTTTAGCAACTCTTTGTAAATTTGTGTTTTAGGCTGAATGTTTTCAACGACGCTGTCCAATTTGTTTTTGTTGAATCCTTTAATTAAAACAGAATTTACATCAAATTCCTTGGCGTCCAAATCCCAATTGGTATATAGTTTTTTAGGATCGAGCTTTCCTTTATAAATATGATTGAGATATTTCTCAAAATTATAAGTCAGTAAAATGTCATAAGCGGCCAAATCTTTATCGCTAAGTGAAGTCACTTTGCTTTCGAATTTTTTAAGCTGAGATATTTTGTAATCTTCTGGATCTAAGCCTAGTTCTTCAGATTTTTCTAGTTGTGATAAAACAAAAGCTCTCTTTTTAAGATTTCCCCACACCGTTTGATTTTCAGATGCGATGTAAAATTGTTTCAACGTTTCACTTTTAAAAACATTTATCGTTGCAGTATCTATTTCAACTTTTCTCTCATCAGTAAGTATAATTGCTGGCACCTTTTTTTTGACAATAGGTGTGAGTTCTGGGCGCTCTTTTTTGCAGCCCACAAGAATACATATTACTACTAAAAAGTAGATTTTTTTCATATTATAATTTTTTAAACATCAAATAATGTTCGCCAACATCTTTAATATCAAATGCTTCGCCTAGTGGCTGGTAATTCATTTTTTGATAAAAGCCTACAGCGGCTGTTCTTGCATTGAACCAAATTAGATCAACTTGATTTTCATTACAATAGGTTTCGCAATGTCTTACCAAAGCCTCTCCAAATCCCTTTTTTTGATGGGTGTCTAAAACAGCCATTCCGCGAATTTGCGCTTGATTTTGTGCGGCAAATATAGTGTTGATTTTATTGAATAATGAAATAATTCCTATTAAATTTTTACCTTCAAATAAACCAAAATGATGAGTAGACTCTAAATCATCGCCTTCAAACACGCAACTTTCGATAGATTTTCCTTTTCTTAATACAGGTTGGCGAACAGCATAAGTTTCTTTTGACGTAATTTCTTTAATTGTGACCATAATTTTTTAAAAAATATTGTATTTATAACGTTTTAATTTTAAATCAGTTATAAATAATTGTTGTTTTTTATTAATTTTTTTTGCCGAAAAGCTTGTTTTTAACTGAACTTTCTTTCTATATTTGCACAACCAATGCGAAAGTAGCTCAGTTGGTAGAGCTCCAGCCTTCCAAGCTGGTTGTCGCGAGTTCGAGCCTCGTCTTTCGCTCTAAAAAACAAACTTTTTAGTTTTGTTTTTTGTGAAAATAAAATTTTTAATTTTTATTTGTTTTTAAAATTAAAATTTTTAAATTTGCACCCGGTTAATGCGAAAGTAGCTCAGTTGGTAGAGCTCCAGCCTTCCAAGCTGGTTGTCGCGAGTTCGAGCCTCGTCTTTCGCTCTTCAAAAGCCTCAAACATTGTTTGAGGCTTTTTTGTTTTTAGATTAAGCATAAATCCCAATAGCTTTAAAAATTCCAAATTCCAATTCTGTATTCATTTATTGACTTAATTTTAGAATTTTTAAATTGGATTTTACTTTAAATCGCTTAAGTCGCTTTCTGGATCTAATTCAACAGGATCTTGGTTTTGTCTGAACAGACGAGCTTTAAGATCTCCCTTTAAAGTAATTTTTTTTCCCTTAACTTCTAACCAGCTTCCTTCTCTTAAACCTAAAACGGGAATCGAATTGAATGCATGAAATTCTTTAATTCTTGTTTCGCGAGTTTCTCCCATGTGTTTAGATTGTAAATCGGCATCTAAATAATGTGGGTTTAAGTTGAATGAAATTAATCCTAAAGTCTGAAAACTTGGAGGATAAGTGATAGGCATGTCATTCGTAGTCTGCATTGACAAACCGCAAATGTTGCTTCCTGCGCTTGATCCTAAATAGGGAGTTCCATTTTTTACAGTTTCAGAAAGTAACTGCATAATGTTATTTTTATAAAGCTGAGTAACTAGTAAAAACGTGTTGCCTCCGCCGGTGAAAATTCCTTCTGCATTTTTTACAGCATCTTGCGGATTTTCAAATTCATGAATTCCTTTAACATCAATGTTGATGCTTGCAAAAGCCTCTGCGGCTTTTTTGGTGTACTCTTCATGTGAAATCCCGCCAGGACGCGCATAGGGGATAAATAAGATTGTTTTACAATTTTTAAAATGTGTTTTTAATGTAGGTAAAATATATTCTAAGTAGTTGCCTCCGTGTAAAGTAGAAGTGCTTGCAATAATAACGCTTTTCATGATTTTTAAACTCAAATTTTGTTTGTTAAAGATATTAAAAACTCTGTTTTTGTTTAAGTTTTTAATGGTTTAATTAACATATTTTTACGAAGTCATTAGTATTAAATTTGGAAGGACTTGAGATATTTTTACCGTTTTAAGAATATTTCTAATTTATTTTATTTTGTTTCAGAAAATCACTTGTTTTTTAATTGTTGTCGCGGGACAAGTTTGTTGGTCTCAAAGTCAAGATCGTTCTGCTTTCAATGGAAAAGTGGTTTCAAATACTTTAGATTTGGAAGGTATTTATGTGATTAACGCACAGACAGAAGAAACAGTAACAGCAAATGCATCTGGATCTTTTTCAATCTTAGCAAAACCAAATGATGTTCTAGTTTTTTCTTCGATAAGTTTTAGAGAAAAAAGGGTTATGCTAAAACAAGAAGATTTTTCAAATCTTAATTTTACCGTTAATCTTAGTATGGTTATGTATCAATTGCAAGAGGTTGTTGTAAAACGGTATGATAATATTAATGCCGAAAGTTTGGGTATAACTCCAATGGGGCAAAAGAAATATACCGCAGCAGAACGTAAATTGCAAACGGCGACTGCGTTAAACGCTACAGCAAATGCAGGATCAATGGCTGGAGGTTCTATTTCGGCAGATCCTTTGCTGAATTTTTTCTCAGGAAGAACAGCTATGCTTAAAAAAGAAGTTGCGGTTGAGAAAAAGGAATTTTTTATGAGACTTCTAGAAAATATGTTTAGTCTAGATCATTTTATTGACCGATTAAAAATTCCGGCAGATTATGTAAAAGGATTTGAATATTATGCGATTGAAAATGATAAGTTTACTGTGATATTGAATTCTAAAAATAAAACTTCTACAGAATTTCTTTTAGGAGAATTGGCCGTAAAATATAAAGAAATGATTGCTAGTGAGGGTAAGTAAGATTATATCAATTATTGTTTTTCTTTTTTTTGTCCAGATTGGTTTTGGACAAAAAACAGATTTGAAGTTATTAGTGGGAAGAGTGCAAGAGCAATCGACTTCGGTTGAAGGTGTTAATATTATAAATAATGCCACACAAGCCGCTACAGTTTCAGATTCTGATGGTAATTTTTCCATTGCGGTGCATGAAGGAGATGTTTTGGTTTTTTCTGCTGTAAACTTAGAGCCTGTTAAACGCAGGATATCGGCAGAAGATTTGACTGTTAGCTCTTTAGTTATAAAAATGACGGCTAAGGAAGTGGAGTTAAAAGAAGTAATTGTCAATGAAAATGCGAATATAACTGCTGAGAATTTAGGAATTATTCCGTATGGCCAAAAAAAATATACGCCTGCAGAACGAAAAGTTTATACAGCAACTTCTACTTCTGTAGATAAGTTGTTAAATGCGATTTCGGGACGGACTGCGATGCTAAAAAAAGAGGTTAATGTAGAGAAAAAAGAAGCACTTTTTAGAAAACTGGAATACCTTTTTGAGGAGAATTATTATACAGATAGATTGAAAATTCCAGTTGATGATATAAAAGGATTTCAATTATTTTGTGTGGATGATGCTGATTTTGCTGTATCTTTGAATACCAAAAACAAAACAATGAGTATGTTTTTAATCACAGATCTAGCAAGAAAATATCTAACAATTCTCGAAAATGAAAAATAAATTAGGAGTACTCGTTGTATGCTTATTTTGTCAAATTGCATTAGGGCAAAACGGTTTCAGGAAACCATTACACGGTCAGGTTATAAATGATTTTTTAGCCATAGAAAGTGGTTATGTAATGAATATTAATGCTAATGTTAGGACATTTATTGGTTCTGGCGGTTTGTTTGATATTGTTGCACAGCCAAAAGATACTTTATTATTCTCAGGCCTTACATTTCAATCAAAAAAAATAGTTTTAACTGAAAAAGATTGTGCTGAGATTCTTTTAAAAATAAAATTAGATTTAGTTAACAATCAGCTTAAAGAAGTTGTTGTTCATAAAGAATTAAAGGTAAAAGCGTTGCAAGGCGGTTCGCAGAAATATGTCGATATGCAGTTTGAAGACGATCAACAGTCTGCTGCTAAAAACAATGCAATGCTTTCGGATCAAACTATAAAATATGGAACCGATTTTGTGCGTATCTTTAAAGATGTCAAAAAACTATTAAGCAAAAAAGACGAAGTAAAAGAGGAGGAAGTTACAGATATTGCTTTTGTGGAATACGCTAAAGATAATTTTACAAAAGATTTTTATTCTAAAACGCTTAATCTTAAAGATGACGAAGTAGAGCTTTTCTTAATGTATTGCTCAAACGACCCGCATTCTAAAGACTTAGTAGACCCAGATCAGAAGTTTCAGTTAATGGATTTCATGATTAATAAGAATAAAGAATTTAAGAAAGCTGAGGCTACTCAAAAATGAAAAAAAAGTTAATTTATCCTTTGCTAGGAGTTTTATTTGTATTGTCTTCGGCATTTGCTTTTCATAAATTTTATGTAGGTGTTTTTCAGGTAAATTATGTGGCAGAAAAGAAAATGCTGCAAATTACTTCCCGCATTTTTATTGATGATTTGAACAATGCAATGGAGAAAAAGTATCACAAAAAGACATATGTCGGTACAAGCAAGGAAACCCCGGCAGATGTTGAATTATTAAAAAAATATTTATCAGAACACTTTCTGATTAAAGTAAATGGGCAATCAAAAGCGATAACTTTTTTATCCAAAGAAGTCGAAGCTGATGATGTTTTGGTCTGTTATTCAAGAATTAAGGATATAGATAAGTTTAAAACACTTGAGATTTCAAATACGATTTTGGTAGATTGGAATTCAGAACAGCAAAACATTACACATATTTCAGCATTTGATACGAAAAGAAGTGTTCTTTTTACAGAATCTTCAAGGAAAGAATTGTTAAAATATTAATGTATTGGTAAAATTAATGTTTTAATTACTATTTTCACAGCCTAAAGAAATTACCATTAAAATTTTATGAAAAAACTTTCATTATTATTACTTTTTCCTGCAATGTTAGTGGCGCAGGACAAAGCAACAACAACACCAACCAAACAACAGGGGAAGTACGATACTAACAAGTTTAGCCAAATGTACGATTTGCTGGCAACACCAAACATGTTTCGTACGGCTTCTGGAGCTCCGGGACCTGCTTATTACCAACAGCAAGCAGATTACAAAATTGATGTTGAATTGGATGATAAAAATTCAAAATTAAGCGGATCTGAAACAATCACTTATACCAATAATTCGCCAGACAGTCTGGAGTATTTATGGGTACAATTAGATCAAAATCAAGCAAAAGCAAATACGCAGACTTCATTAGCAGAAAGCGACAAAATTAGTCAAGTTCTTCCACTTGATGGTTTTTCTTCTAAATATTTGAAAAAAGATTTAGAGCGCGGTTTTAATATTGAACAAGTTAAAGATGCTAAAGGAAGCGCAATGTCTTATACGATCAACGAAACCATGATGCGTATTAACTTGACTTCGCCATTAAAACCAGGAGAAAAAATTTCTTTCTCAATAAAATGGTGGTACAATATCAATAACTACAGAAAAGAAGGCGGTCGTTCAGGATATGAATTATTCGAGAAAGACGGAAATAAATTATATGTAATCGCACAATTCTACCCAAGAATGGCAGTTTACAATGATGTTGAAGGATGGCAGAACATGCAGTTCTGGGGAAGCGGAGAGTTTGCTCTTCCTTTCGGAAACTTTGATGTAAATATTACAGTTCCTGCAGATCACGTGATCGATGCAACTGGTGAATTAATGAACAGAAGTGAAGTTTTTACTGCTGAACAAGTTAAAAGATATGAGCAAGCTCAAAAATCATTTGACAAACCCGTTGTTATTGTAACGCAGGCAGAAGCAGAAGCAGCTGAAAAAGGTTTTTCTGAAAAGAAAAAAACGTGGAAATTCAGCGCAAAAAATGTTCGTGATTTTGGAATTGCTTCTTCTAGAAAATTCATTTACGATGCAATGGCTGTGAAAATTGGAAACAGAACTGTTATGGCAGAATCTGTTTATCCAAAAGAAGCAAACCCATTGTGGGGAGAAACTTCAACAATGGTTGTGGCGCATACTTTAAAAAGCTATTCATCTCATACTTTTGATTATCCTTATCCAAAAGCAGTTTCTGTTTCAGCAGAAGATCAAGGAATGGAATATCCAATGATTTGCTGGAATTATGGTCGTCCAGATGAAAACGGAGTGACAAGCAGAGAAGTGAAAAACGGAATGATTGGTGTTATTATTCATGAAGTTGGGCATACTTTCTTCCCAATGATTGTAAACTCAGATGAGCGCCAATGGACTTGGATGGATGAAGGGTTAAATTCATTTTTAGAGTATTTGGCAGAGCAGGAATTAGATCCAAATTTCCCTTCAAGAAGAGGGCCAGCAAAAAATATTGTTCCTTACATGAGCGGAGATCAAAAGTTCTTAGAGCCAATTATGTCAAACTCTGAGACCATTCACCAATTTGGAAATAACGCTTACGGAAAACCAGCTACGGGTCTTAATATTTTGAGAGAAGTAGTTATGGGAAGAGAATTATTTGACCATGCATTCAGAACGTATGCAAACAGATGGAAGTTTAAGCATCCAACACCAGAAGATTTCTTTAGAACAATGGAAGATGCTTCGGCAGTAGATTTGGATTGGTTTTGGAGAGGATGGTTCTATTCGACAGATTTCGTAGATATCGGAATTAAAGAGGTAAAACAATATTACGTTTCAGATACGCCAACTACAGATATTAAAGATGTAAAAGTTAGAAAAGGACGTTTTGGTTTTGAAAAAGGGCCTTTTGTTTACTTAGTTTCTGGAGATAATGCAGAAGTAAGCGACTCTAAGAAAAAAGCTTTAAAAGTGCAAGATTTCAAGCCTTTGGCAGATTATGTAGACCAGACTTTTACTGCTGAAGAAAAAGCTTCTATTAAATCTCCTAAATATTTCTACGAAGTAGAATTTAATAAGCCAGGCGGAATGATTATGCCGATTTTAGTTGAGATTACTTATGAAGATGGTTCTAAAGATAATTACAAATATCCAGCACAAATCTGGAGAAAAAGTAATGATACAGCTAGAAAAGTGTACGCTACTACAAAAGCAATTAAGAGCATTCAAATTGATCCACAATTGCTAACAGCAGATATTGATGTGACCAATAATTCTTGGCCAAAAGTAGAAACTAAGTCAAAATTTGACTAAATAAAATAAAAATCAATAAAAAGCTCATCAGGTTTATAAAAGCTTGATGAGCTTTTTTCTTTTAATTAAATGCATTTTCAAGGACTTTTTAAGTTAATTTTAAAACTCTAAGCTTCAAAATTTAATATCTTTGCGACAACAAAAATAAAAGTTATGTTTGGTATAGGAGGAGGAGAATTAGTTTTCATACTGTTTATAGTGCTAATGCTTTTTGGTTCTGATAAAGTGCCTGAAATTGCACGTACAATGGGAAAGGCTATGGCTCAGTTAAAAAATGCAACTAATGATATTAAAAGTGAAATTCAGAAAGGAGCAGAGGCTAATGGTCTTGATGCGAAATCTTTGAATGATATTACTGGAAATATCAATGCAGAAATTGATAATGCAAAATCTAATTTGCTTGGAGATACAGGAAATCTTTTAGGAGACACTGCCACTGAAATCGAAAAAGTGAAAGAAGATATTGATACTCTTTCTGGACCTATTAAACGCCAAATGTAATGCTTGAAAAAATACAGGAATTAGATAAAGATCTTTTAATCTTTCTTAACGGATTAGGTTCTGAAACATACGACAAATTATGGCTTATTATTACCAATCAATTGTATTGGACGCCATTTTTCCTATTGCTATTCTATCTTATTTATAAAAAAATAGGAGGAAAACAAACCCTGTATTTGTTGCTTTTTATAGCTGTTCTAATTGCTTTCACAGATCAGACCTGTAATTTATTCAAACACACTTTTCAGCGTTTGCGACCATGCAATGATCCAGAAGTAAACACAATTATTAGAGTGGTTCAGGTTAGAAAATCATATAGCTTTTTCTCTGGACATGCTGCCAACACTATGGCGGTTGCAACTTTCTTATTTTTGATTTTAAAACGCTATTTCAAATATTTCGGATTCATATTTCTGTGGCCTTTAGTTTTTGCTTACAGCCGAATTTATTTAGGATTGCATTTTCCAGGTGATATCCTTACCGGATATTTCTTCGGAGCACTTTTCGGATTTTTACTTTATTTAGTTTATAGAAAACTAAAACCACAATATTTTCCAGGATAGTTCTTTTAAGATGATAAGGTTCTGAGTTTCTAAGATACTAAGGTTTTAAAGATATATATTACAAAAAACCTCCAGCTTAGCTGGAGGTTTTTTTTATGGGCAAATAAAAGGCTTTAATCAAAATACAAATAGGTATTTGGCTAAAGCCTTTTTTTAGTATTAAAAAAAACTTAGTATAGTATCTTAGAAACTCAGAACCTTAGCATCTTAAAAAAAAAAACTAATTCAGAATTGTTTTTTCGCTCCATTCCAAACCATTTGGAAGTTGCTGTTTACTAAATTCAATATGAATGACTCTTCTGCGTTCGTTGTTTGTGGTTTTGTTCGATGCATGAAATAATAAGGGCTTCATGATCATAATACCGCCTTTTTCAACTTCACAAATTGTTTCTTTTTGATTTTCAAAATCTAGATTTTCAATTCTTAAAATCCCTTTTGAATGAGAGTTGTTAATCACTTTTAAAGCACCATTATCTTTAGTAGTTTTGTCGATATGAATTCTTATGGTAAAATTATTTTCTAATATTGCTGTTGGAGGCTGAACTGCAAATTGATTTTGTTTTACAGTCCAGTTTTCAAAATTTTCCGCTTCAATTTTTTGATCAACAGAAATAGTTAAATCCTGATGATAAGCCACAAACCAATTCGATTTTTCTGGTTTATCAAAATAGATAGATTTCGTTATAAAAAAACCTTTTCCAAAAGTAGAATCGATAATATCCTGTAGTTTTTCATTAAAAATGAAAGGAAGCGTTTCAGGTATTTCTTTATGAAATTGTCTAATAGCAAATAAATCTTGAGACTTTCTAAAAGTCGCATTTTCTTGATTATCTGCAGTTTTGTTTTCAATCAGCGAAATCAGATTCTCGATTTCATTTTCTGTAAAAACATTATTTATGATTGAAAAACCTTCAGCACTTATTTCTGTGTTATAATTCATCTTTTAGTTGTTGAATTGCCTCCTGTTTTATCTGGAGGCAATTCAAATAGTATATTTTAATTTAAAAACTTAGAGTTTCAGTATTTTAGAACCTTAGCATCTTAAAAATCTACAACACTCTCGAAACCGTCAACCCATCTCGAATTGGTAATAAAACCGTTTCTACTCTTGGATCGTCTTTTAAAAGCTGATTGTATTCTAAAAGTACTTTTGTGCTAACGTCATTTGGATGAACAGGATCTAGTATTTTTCCGCTCCATAAAACATTATCAGATAAAATAATTCCGCCTTTATTCATTTTTGGAACAATCATTTCCCAGTAATTCAGGTAGTTTTCTTTATCAGCATCGATAAAAACCAAATCAAATTTTAAGTCTAAATCTGGAATAATATTTACGGCTTCACCCAAATGCTGAAAAATCTGTTCTCCCCAAGGAGATGCGTCGAAATATTTTCTCTGAAAATCGACCAATTCTTCTTTGATATCAATGGTGTGTAATTGACCATTTTCCTGCATTCCCTCACATAAGCACAAAGCAGCATAACCCGTATAAGTTCCTATTTCAAGAATATTAACCGGACGAATCAATTTTGACAACATGCTTAAAACACGTCCTTGAAAATGACCGCTGAGCATTCTAGGCAAAAGTATTTTCTGATACGTTTCTTTATTAAGTTTGGCTAACAATTCTGGTTCATTTTCAGAATGCTGTTCGATATAATCTTCTAATTCTTGTGATATAAAATGCATGGTGTAGTATCTTGTAATTTGAAGGCAAAAATACAAAAATATCTGCTAGCGATTGGGCATAAAAAAACCATTCGTTTTGCGAATGGTTTATTTTAAGATTTAAAAAGGTTTTATTTTTTCAAAGCTTCGTTTACATCTTTGGCTGTTTTTACAGTTCCGTCTTTGGCGGCTTTAGCTGCATTTTCAACTTTTTCAGCTCCTTTTTTAGTAGCATCTTTTACATCAGTTGCCGTTTTTTTAGCTGCATTTTCTACATCGTTTGCCGCTTTTTTAGTAGCGTCTTTTACATCTTGAGCAGCAGTTTCTGTAGCATCTTTTGCTTTAGCAGCAGCGCCTTCTGCTTTGCTTACAGCACTATCTTTTACTTCTTCGATATCTGTTGTAAGAGAATCGACTTTGTTGCCTAGTGTTAATTCATCTTCGGCAGGTTTATTTTCTTTTTTTTCACACGACTGAACAGCAAATGCTAATAAGGCAACAACAGCTAAACTTAAAATTTGTTTTTTCATAATTACATTTTTTTAGGTTGATAAAACTTAAAGGTTATATGGCTGAAAAATAAAAGTACAAATTTTAAAATGATTGAGCTCTTTGTAAGATTATTTTTCTTTTAAGAGCAAAACAATTCTTGTGCCAAATTTTGACTTTTTAGCTCGCGGTTCGATTTTTTTTCTACAGGAAAATTTAGTTTTTATATAAACTGAAATTAATTACAATATCATCTTTCACTTTAATCAAGCCAGCCATTTTTACTGGCGGCTCCAACTCAATATCAGAGAACTTTAAGCTAAGCGTTCCTTGAATTTTATCATTGGTATTATATAGTATAAAATCTTTGTATTTGAGCGTCTTGTCAGTTATGAAAAAGTTTAGTCTGCATTTGTAATTCTTTCCCATTGGCTTTATGTCGCTTATAGAAACAGTGCTGTTTGGGAATTTTTTTGCTTTTACGGTTCCTTGTAAATCTTTCGTCATTATTTTATTGCCACAATCAAAGTCAGACATTTTAATTTCGGTATTGAAAGTGTTTTTTTTAATGCAGTTTACATAAACAGTGTCCTTTATAGCAAAGGTATTTGAGCAATTATATTTGCCAACTGTAGATAATCCTGTGATTTCTATTTTAATTTTATTAATTGCCACAGCGCTATCTTCTGCGAAAAAAGTGGGTTTAGCACTTCCTAATAAAAAGAACATTACTAAACCCATTATTAATATTTGAAATCTCGTTTTCATTTTTTTTATATTAGAACGCAATGGTTGCTTCGAATACTATGCCTTCAAATTTACCGCCATAAAAGTTGTTTAGGTTTCCAGTAGCAGGATCTCCTACGAATTGTGAATAGTCTTTGTATTTTTGATTCACGTAGTTTAATTTAGCTAAAATGTTTTTAGTCATAAACCAACCAGCACTTGCTTCAAATTTATCTACAGTAACCTTTTTAGCATCAGCGTTAGATAGTTTTCCAGATACGGTATTATATTTTCCTCCGATATAGAATTGTTCAGTTCCTCCAAATCTATAAATAAGCTCTGAAGCATATTGATTAGCAGTACGTTTGTCGTCAGTACCCGCTTTATCTCCTCCTGAAGCTAATTCGATTGTTCCGAAGAATTCAAGTCCTTTATACTTTACAAAAGGGTTAATCATGTATGTAGTAGCCCAATTTTTGAAATTAGGGTTGAATGTTGCCTCTGGTGTAGATGTTTTACTGAAACTAGTAGGAACATCAGTAGTAGTTGTAGAAATAACAGTACCATTAGCATCAGTCTTAGTAATAGTATTTTTATAAGCGTTATTATTCAATATGCCCCAGTAACCAAATCCAGATCTATTAGCAGAATATATGTTTGCATTTCCAAGATTTGCATTATGGTAATAAGAACCAGTTATTCTTACTCTTAAGTCTTCATTAAGCTGTTTATCATAACCTAATTTAGCTAAGATTGAAGGACTGTGTGTTGTGTTTGCATTTGGACCAGAAGGATAGAAAACTTCTTCGTTGCTTTGATTTAAATTACCATTTGTAACTCCTAACATGCTTACCAACCCATTTCTGTTGTAATAAACCTCCATACCCATTTCTGTAGTGAAAGAATACATGATGTTGTTTCCAACAAATGCATTTCTAATTGTATTACCATTATCAGAACCTCTGAAGTGAGCATCACCAAAATTGTTCTCCATTTGTCCAATTTTAATGGTAGCATATTTCATTACATCGGCCAAGAAGTCTTTTTTGATGAAGTCTAACTTGTCAATTTGTAAGTATCCACCTTTTACATAAGAATCATTGTGGTGTCTTGATGCTAAATAAACATCTAAATTTACTCGTACTCCATCAAACAATTGTGCACCAATATACATATCAGCTGCAGGAAGAGTAAAATTGTTTTCAGTATTCATTAAACGATATCCGGTAATGGTTCTAACAGTTGTACCAGTACTTGTAGTAGTCGTAGTGGTAGAACTAGCAGGCTGATTATTGAATGAATTTGTTGCTTGGAAATCCATGTTGAAAGCACCACCAAAGTCAATACTAATGCCTTTAAATTCTCTATTGTCTTTTTGTACGTCAAAAACGTTGATGCCGTCTTTCCCTCTAGAGATTTGGTTTTGCATGTTTCCAAAGCTTACTTGTGCATTTACAGCGAACGTACTTATTACTGTAATAAATAGGATATAAATCTTCTTCATGGCGTTTATAAATTAAAGTTTAAATTAAATTTTATAGTTAGGTCTTGACCTGTTTTGATTGTTCCAAGCATTGCTGTTGGCGATTTCATTCCGAAGTCTGCAAAAGTGATTTTGTTACTTCCCTGAAGGTTTAATCCATTTGCAGTAACATTCGTTTTTACAGAAGTTTTGTAAACTTTGCTAACTCCGGCAATGGTGTAAGTACCGGTTAGTTCCCAAGTAGTTTCGTTTACTTTTTCAGCAGATTTCAGAACATATTTAATTTGCTTGTTTTTATCCGTTTTTAGCGTTTCGTAAGCCACCTTATCCATGCTTTTTTTCTCACTTTTTACGCTTTCTGCCAATAGAGTAACGGTTAGAGCATCAATGTCAGTTAGCTTTCCGCTAGCAATGTTTAGGGTTGCTGTTCCAGTTCCAGACGCCGATTTCATCTCCCAGTCGTGAAGTGTAGATGTGCCAGCTACAGAAAAAGTTGATTTACTATCTAAGGCATATGATTTTTGTGCTGTTGCAAATGAGGTAATTCCGAAAATTGCAATAACAAGAGCGAATAATTTTGTTTTATGGGTTTTCATTTTAATTATGGATTTTGATTTAAAAAAATAGATAAACTCGGCCAATTCTATCTCTAAGTGTTTATTGTTTGTTTTTAACTTGTATCAAAGATCTACTTATAAACCAGCTTGGTACATGATAAAGATCATTGTTAAAATTTTATTAAATTGGTATTTAATAACTACAACGTTTTCATTTTTTGCATAATCGATTACTATAGCAAAAAAGACTGTTGGGTTTTACTAAAGAGTCATTTTTTAACATTTCGCTAAAAATTGAAAATCTTAAAAGAGAGATAATTTTTAACACTAACTCGATTCGATTTAGCTTAAAATAATATTGAAGATTACAGTTAAATCTTTTCCTGCTTTAACAACTCCAAGAGCTGCTTTAGGAGGTGTCATTTCAAAATCGCCAAAAGTAATTTGGTTAGAACCTTGCAGAATAATATTTCCTTTACTAGTAGTTACTTTTACTTGAGTTTTGTATTCTTTGCTTACTCCAGCAATAGTGTAAACTCCTGTTAAGTTCCAAGTGTTATCATCTATCTTTTCAGCAGATTTTAAAACGTATTCGATATTTTTGTGTGTTTCGGTATCCAAAGCTTCGTAAGCTACTTTGTCCATACTACTTTTGTAGCTTTTTAAGCTTTCGGCCAATAATGAAATTCTTAAACTATTTATTGTAGCAAGTTTAGAATCCTTAACGATTAAGTTGGCCATTCCAGTTCCTTCTGTAGATTTCATTACCCAGTCGTGTACTGTAGAGGTTCCCGCTACTTCAAAAGTTGAGTTTGCAGCTACACTATAATTTTTTTGAGCATTTGCCTGTAATGCTATTGTTGTAAAAATTACTGTCAGTAAAAATGATTGAATTGTTTTCATGTTGATAAAGTATAGGTTAATCATTTAAATGAGGGCGTTTTAAAATTCAGTTAGTGGATAAAGAATCAAAAACTCTCCTTATTTCTTACACCAAAATTATCGCGCGCGCGAAGAAAATGAAATGATAAAAATCATGGCTAAACTTTTATTAAATTGTTATAGTAAAGGTGGGAATCGCCTATTAACGCTCAGATTTTATCTTTAAAGAAAGGAAAACAGGGTATAAGTAATTGCCTATTAGTTTATTGTGTGTTTTCATCGGAAACATCTCATACAGCTTTTTTTCAGTCTATTTTTCTGGAAAGAAATCAATAAAAAAGAGGGAAAGTGCTTTAAGTTTTAGAAAATACTGGAAATAAACTAACTTTGCAGCATGCAAATGGAGAAAAAAGACATACGGGCCTTATCAAAAGAACAGCTTCGCGATTTTTTTGTTGAAAATGGAGATAAAGCTTTCCGCGGAAATCAGGTTTACGAATGGTTATGGAGCAAAGGGGCTCACAGTTTTGAAGACATGACAAATGTAGCAAAAGCTACAAGGTCTATGCTTGAAAATAACTTTGTTATCAATCATATTAAGGTTGATACAATGCAAAGAAGTAGTGATGGAACAGTAAAAAATGCTGTTAGACTTCATGACGGACTTGTGGTAGAGTCTGTTTTAATTCCGACAGAAACTAGAACTACAGCTTGTGTTTCTAGCCAAGTTGGTTGTAGTTTAGATTGTAATTTCTGCGCAACAGCAAGATTAAAAAGAATGCGAAATCTAGAACCTGGAGAAATCTATGATCAAGTTCTAGCTATTGATAAAGAGAGCCGTTTGTATTACAATCATCCGCTTTCTAATATTGTTTTCATGGGAATGGGGGAGCCTTTAATGAACTATAATAATGTCATTAAAGCAATCGACATGATAACCTCTGAAGAAGGTTTAGGAATGTCTCCAAAACGAATTATGGTTTCGACTTCAGGAATTCCGAAGATGATAAAAAAAATGGCAGATGATGATGTGAAGTTTAAGCTGGCAGTTTCTCTGCACTCAGCTATAGACGAAACTCGTGCTCGCATTATGCCTTTCAGTAAAAACTTCCCTTTAAAAGATTTACGAGAAGCATTAGAATATTGGTATAGAAAAACCAAAAGTAAAATTTCTTACGAATATGTAGTTTGGAAAGGAATCAATGATGACAAAGCTTCGGTTGATGCTTTAGTTAAATTCTGTAAATATGTGCCTTGTAAAGTTAATTTGATTGAATACAATCCAATTGATGATGGCGAATTCCAGCAAGCTTCAGAAGAATCGATTATGGCTTATATAAAAGCGCTAGAAAATATCGGTGTTGTCGTAAAAGTAAGAAGAAGCCGAGGAAAAGACATCGACGCAGCCTGCGGTCAGTTAGCCAACAAAGAAGCAGAAGTATAATCCGCTACGATATCTTATCGGTATAAAATAAAAAGAGCATTAAGAACGAGAATTTCTCGTTCTTAATGCTTCTTTTTTTGGACAAAAAGGATGCTTATTTTTTCAAATCTACTTCTTCTGTAACTCCATCTTTTGTTACTTTTACAAGCGTATCGCATTCTCCTCTACCATAATCAATAGTTGCTGCAGCGCCATTTTTAGTTATAGAGACAATTCCTTTTACAGCAATAGATTTTCTGCAAGACGCATTAAACTCTAGAGGAGTTGTAATTTCTGCCGAAAAAGTATCTCCGTTCGGGAAAGTTGTAGAACCGCTTCCGGTAACTACAAACACATTATCATCCCAATCAAACCATGTGTCATAGCCAGAAGTCATTTCTTTTGTTAGAGTTCCTTTTCTCGTGTACACTTTTCCATCATCGAAGGTAATGGTTAAATCTATAGAAGCTGTAGAAACAGGATGTGCTGTCACCAATAAATTGGTCTCTTTAATAGTTCTCACGATACTTTTGCTTCCTTGAATTTTTTTACCATTATGATAGAATCCATCAAAAGTGTAGCTAATGGTTTGTGTAGAAGAAGTAAAATCGTTTGAAAAAGAAACAACCATTTTACCTTTTACTGTATTTCCGTTATTAAGAGTGCAGCCTTCCACGCCAAAATCTACTGTTTTTGTCCAAGTATTATTGGTTAAAACTGTAGTGATTGTAGCACAGCTAGGAAGATAATTTTTTATAGGTCCGTTTGGTTTTGCATTTACATTCAATTGAGAGCTAAATTGATCTTCAGCAATATCAGTAACATCCTCAACAGAAGCATCGATTTTTGCGTTGGTTATAATCTCATCGTTAGTAATCGCAGCTGCCGATCCGTCATTTGTTTTTTCATCAGAATTACAGCTCATGAAAAAAGACATAGTAATAAAAGTACTAATTAATAAAAGTTTTGTTTTCATAAAAAAAATGGTTTTAGGTTTTTCTTTTAACTTAATGAATTCAAATCAGTATTAGTTAGAGCTATTTTTGGAGTTTTTTTTCAGGTTAAAACATAAAATATTTAAATGCTAACCTAAAATACACAACGTATTTTTATTTAAAATAGTATATTTGGAGTCTAAATGAATATTACGTCTCAAATAAAGCAGCCTATTTTTAACGAGATGGAACTTTTCGAAAAAAAGTTCCATGAATCGATGACTTCCAAGGTTGCATTACTAAACAGAATCACTTATTATATCGTAAACCGTAAAGGAAAACAAATGCGTCCGATGTTTGTTTTTCTTACTGCAAAAATGGTTTCTGGAGGCACTGTAAACGAAAGAACCTACCGCGGAGCTTCGGTAATTGAGTTAATTCACACGGCAACTTTAGTACACGATGATGTGGTAGACGACAGTAATCGCCGTCGCGGATTCTTTTCAATCAATGCACTTTGGAAAAATAAAATTGCCGTTTTGGTTGGAGATTATTTATTGTCTAAAGGTTTATTGCTTTCTATTGATAATGGTGATTTTGATTTGCTGAGAATCATCTCTGTAGCCGTTCGGGAAATGAGCGAAGGAGAATTGCTGCAAATCGAAAAAGCAAGAAGACTTGATATCACCGAAGATGTTTATTACGAAATCATCAGAAAGAAAACTGCAACACTTATTGCGGCTTGTTGTGCGCTTGGTGCGAAAGCCGTAATTGAAGATGATATTCAGGTAGAAAACATGCGCAAATTTGGTGAATTGATCGGAATGGCTTTTCAAATCAAAGACGATTTATTTGACTATAGCGAAGAAGCCATCGGAAAACCAACCGGAATCGATATTAAGGAGCAAAAAATGACGTTGCCTTTAATTCACGTTTTAAATACTTGTACACCGCAAGAAAAAAAGTGGCTGATAAACTCCATCAAAAACCACAACAAAGACAAAAAACGCGTAAAAGAAGTGATTGCCTTTGTAAAAAACAACAATGGTTTGGCTTACGCCGAAAATAAAATGGTGCAATTCCAGCAAGAAGCGCTTTCTCTGCTTCAAAACTTCGAAGATTCTGAATATAAAGATGCTCTGACTTTGATGGTCAACTACGTTATTGAAAGAAAAAAATAATCTTTTAAATTAGATAATCAGAAAATTTGTCAATTAGATAATTGATTTACTTTGTTGTAAATCAGTTGGGTATTGCTATGTGTTGGAATTTGGAATTTTAAAAAATTGAAATTTTTTTACAGTTGATGCAACCATTTCAAATCGACAATCGTCTATGCTAATAGAAGTCTGTTTCTAAAACCAACAATAAACCAAAAAACAAAAGCTTATAAATGAAAATTATTCATTTACATCAAGAAGAAACCAAAATCATAAAGTTGGCTATCGAAAATAATCGTCAGGCACAACAGCAGATTTACAGTAAGTTTTCTTCAAAAATGTTAAGTGTATGTCGCCAATATATAAAAGACATTCAGCTGGCAGAAGATGTAATGATAACGGCTTTCATGAAAGTGTTGACGAATTTAAGCAAGTTTGAACATAAAGGAAGCTTTGAAGGCTGGATCCGCCGAATTATGGTTAACGAATGTATTTCGTATTTAAGAGTTCAGAAAAAAGTAAAATTTGCCGAAGATGAATTTTTTGTAGAAGAAAGTTTTAATGAAATCGACAGCCAGTTTACAGTAGAACAGATTCAGTATTTAATTGATGCTTTGCCCGACGGCTATAAAATGGTTTTCAATTTATATGCGATAGAAGGTTACAAACACAATGAAATTGCCAAGATGTTAGGAATAAATGAAGGAACATCAAAATCGCAATTATCGCACGCTAGAAAAATGCTGCAAACACAAATTACTATTTTAAAAAAACAAGATAATGGAACCGAATAATTTTGAAAAGGATTTCCGTGAAAAACTAAACCATCGCGAAATAGAACCAAGCAACAAAGCTTGGGATCGATTAGATGCGATGTTGAGTGTAGCAGAAGAGAAGAAACCAACAGTTCCTCTTCGTTCAGTGCAAGTATCAAAAAGAAAATGGCTGTATATCGCGGCAAGTTTCATCGGATTTCTATTGGTTGGAACTTTATTTTTTAATCAAAATAAAAAGGCAGTTAAAATGCCAGAAACGATAGTTGTTGAAAAAGAAACTGAAACCGAAAAAGAATCGGTAAAAGAACCTGTTTTAAACACTGTTGATTCAGTAAAAATGGAAATAGCAATTGCCCAAAAAACTTCAGAGGAAACAGTAAGCAAAAACAAAAAAAACAATTCCGAAGCTTCGGAGCAAATTTCAAATAAAATCATTCAAAATGAATCCAATCAAATAGCGGAGTCTTCAATCATCAAAAACAATCAAGAAAAACAATCCACAAACAATCCACCTTTAATTGACGAAATGTCTAAACAAGACAATGTCGATCGATTATTAAAAACAGCTGAAACGAAAATTTTAGCAGAAAATGCAGTTAAATCAAAATCAAAAATCAAAATTAATTCTAACGATTTATTAGATCAAGTTGACGGCGAACTGGAACTTTCTTTTAGAGAAAAAATGATTGCAAAAATCAATAAAAGTTACCACACCGTTAAAGTTGCTGTTGAAAATCGAAACGTTAAAAATTAAATCATCAATCAAATCAATCAATCAAAAAAAGTAATCATGAAAAATTTTACAATTTATCTATTTCTCTTAGTATTCCTGTTTGTTACTAAAATGGTAGGACAAGAAACTTTTGAAAACAAGGCAAAAGCAATTGCAGTTAATATCGAAAATATAACCAATGAAGAGAAAGCGGCATTAAAGAAAGAAGTCGATGAGGTTAATAATCAATTAGTAGAAGGAACAATTTCAAAAGAAGAAGCAGAAAAAAAGAAAAAAGATTTTGCAGAAAAAAGAGCTCGTAATATCGAGAATAGAGTGGCTCTTGAACAGGAAAAATTGCAAGAATTGGTTCAGGAGAAAGTCGATGGCAAAGTGAATTATAATAAAGAAAGAGGAACGGTTTTGTTAATTGGTACTGGCGGCGATTCGATTAGTCCGCATAAAACGGAAATTAAGATTCCTGCAATGAAGGTGTACAACGGTCAAGATGACAAAATTAAAAGGGAATCAAAAAGAACAACTTCTCAATTTGTATTTGCAATGGGGTTAAACAGTACAATGATCGACGGTAAACTGCAGGATTCCAATTATGATTTTATCGGATCACATTTTTACGAATGGGGTTTAACTCTTAATTCCAGAATTTTAAATGACAACAATTTGCTGCACGCTAAATACGGACTTTCATTAATGTATAACAATCTTAGACCAACAGATAATCGCAGTTTTGTTGTAAATGGTGATCAAACAGATTTAGTGACAAATCCGATACATTTAAAGGAATCTCGTTTTAGAAATGTGTATTTAGTGGCGCCAGTTCATTTAGAATTTGACTTTTCGAAAGACGGAAACTACGATGGGAAATCTTATTTTAGAACACATAAAGGATTTCGAATGGGATTTGGAGGTTATGCAGGAATCAATGTAAAATCGAAACAGATTTTAAAATTTGAAGACAACGACTATAAAACAACGCAAAAAACAAAAGGCGATTATAATGTAAATAATTTCATTTACGGTTTGAGTTCTTATATAGGTTACAAGGAAATAAGCTTGTATTTAAAATATGATTTAAATCCAGTATTTAAAAATAATGCGGTCGATGAGAATAATATTTCGTTAGGTATTCGCTTCGATTTCAATTAAGAATAAAATTAAGTTTAGTTAGTAAAAGGGCATCTCGTTAGAGATGCTTTTTTTGATTTAAAAATGATTAAAATTCCAACAAGATTTACGTATTTTTGCAAGCTCTCAACTTTTAAAATTTAATACACTTTGATTTCACAAACCACCATTGATTCTGTTTTTGAAACTGCTCGAGTAGAGGAGGTTATTGGCGATTTTGTGAATTTGAAGCGCGCGGGAAGTAATTTTAAAGGGCTGAGTCCATTCTCAGACGAGCGTTCTCCTTCGTTCATGGTTTCTCCGGCAAAAGGAATTTGGAAAGATTTTAGTACTGGAAAAGGCGGAAATTCTGTTAAATTCTTAATGGAACATTCGCAATTTACCTATCCAGAAGCCATTCGCTATTTAGCTAAAAAATACAATATCGAAATTGAAGAAACTGAGCAAACGGAAGCAGAAAAAGCAAATACAGATCTTCGTGAAAGTATGTATTTGGTTTCTGAATTTGCGGCCAAATATTTTCAGGATGTTTTGGTTAATTCTGAAGAAGGAAAAGCAATTGGTTTATCGTATTTTAAAGAAAGAGGATTTACGAATGAAACCATTAAAAAATTCAATTTAGGATATTCTCCCGAAACTTGGGATGCTTTGACGAAAGAAGCCTTAGGAAAGGGATATAAGTTAGAATTTCTAGAAAGTACAGGTTTGACAATTCCGAGAGAAGATCGGCCATTTGACCGATTTAAAGGGCGTGTAATGTTCCCAATTCAAAGTATGTCGGGTCGTGTTTTAGGTTTTGGAGGTCGTATTTTAACGAATGATAAAAAAGCGGCAAAATACCTCAATTCGCCTGAAAGTGATATTTACCATAAAAGTAAAGTCCTTTATGGAATTTATCATGCAAAACAATCTATAGCCAAACAAAACAACTGTTACTTGGTTGAAGGTTATACCGATGTGATTCAGTTCAGCCAAGCTGGAATAGAAAATGTTGTGGCTTCATCTGGAACTGCTTTAACGCCAGATCAGATTCGTTTGATAAATCGTCTTACTCGAAATATAACGGTACTTTTTGATGGAGATGCGGCGGGTTTGCGTGCTTCTATTCGAGGAATCGATTTAATTCTGGAGGAAGGAATGAACGTGCGAGTTTGTTCTTTTCCTGATGGAGAAGATCCAGACAGTTTTGCGCGAAAAAATTCGCACGATGATTTAGTAGCTTATCTAGAAAATAACAGTAAAGATTTTATACAATTTAAGGCTTCGATTTTAATGGGCGAAGCTAAGAATGACCCGATAAAAAAGGCAGATCTGATTCGCGATATGGTTACGAGTATTTCTAAAATTCCAGACCGTATTCAGCGTGAAGTTTATATTCAGGAATGTGCTCGAATTATGGATATTTCGGAGCAGGTTTTGACGAGTACTTTGGCGCAGCTGATTCAGAAAGACATAGCTGACGCTAATAAAAAGCAGAAACAGGAACAAAAGCCTTTTGAGGTAGTCAGAAATCAGCCTCCGCAAGCAGGTACATTTTCAGGAGGAGATCCAGAAGATCCAAGAACTGGTCCTCCAGAAGGTTACGATTATCCGGGAGATCCAGGATATTTTCCGCAAGAACAAAATCAAAAAGTAGATATTTTATATGGTTTCGAAAGAAAAGTCATTGAGATTTTGCTATTGTACGGAAGTGTGGTAGAAAATTTTGAAGATGTTTTTTTGAGGGCAGATGAAGAAGGAAATGTAAAAGAAGTTTCAGAAAAAAGACAGTATAAAGTATTCGAAAAAATATACTTAAGTCTGCAAGAAGATGAGGTAGAGTTGTCGAATGTTTTGTTTCAAAATATTTACAAAAATATTATTGATTTTTATAATCAGAATGAAGCATTTAGTTTAGATAAATATTTGATGCATTTAGAGCCTGAGTTTGCTCAGGAAGTAACCAATATTTTGATGGAAGATGAAAGATTGACCATCCATAATTGGGAAGGGCAGAATATTTTTCCAAAACATAAAAGTGAAACCATTGAGCAGAATGTTTCTGATACGATATTTTCTATGAGATGGTATTTGGTGTCTGGAATTATTGCAGAATTAAAGAATTCTCTTTTAACCGATCCGCAGGAAGATAATTCGGAAGTTTTGAGTATGGTGATCGATTATTCTAAATTGCTGAATAACTTTTCGAAAAAATTAGGACGAGTAGTAGTGCCCTATCACTAAAAAGAAAAAACTCTATCTAATTTGATAATTCAAAATAGATAGAGTTTTTATAATTTTCGATTCTCTTAAAAGGCTAAGATTTTCGACTTGATTAAATAATTTCTAAAGTCTTAGCTTTGTTCACTAAATCAACAAGATTAGTAACATTCAATTTTGTTAATAATCTCAGTTTGTAAGTACTGATTGTTTTTTCGTTCAGATTTAAGATTTTAGAGATTTCATTGTTTTTCTTACCATCACTTAAATAACGTAAAACCTCAATTTCGCGGTTAGAAAGTTTTCTGTACAGACGCTCACTTTTGCTTTGTTTAGCAATAAGTGCCATGTTTTTACGTACTGTTTCGTTGATGATAATTTTTCCTTCGTGTACTTTAATAATAGAATGACCTAATGTTTCAAGTTTTTCTGTTTTGTGTACATACCCAGAAACTCCTGCTTTAATTGCGTTTGGAGCGTACATTTGCTCAGCAAGATCACTGAAAATAACAATTTTTGTTTTTGGGAAATTTTTTAAGATAGATTTAATTTCAAAGATGCTTGAAAGACCTTCTAACTCTAAATCTAGAATTAAAATGTCGATCTCCTTCGTTTGAAGAATATCTCTAACCATTGAAAAATTGCCTACGTTGGCAACAATTGAAATTTGATCGTGGTCTTTAAAATAAGACTTAACGCCAAAGTGCGTCACAGGATGATTGTCTGCTAGACATACTTTAATCATAATTTTTACCTTTTTTAGAATTGTTCATGTTTTTGGAATGGTAAAATTAATAAATAAATTCTGTAATAACTCGCAGAGAATGTTAAAATGTATTATTTTAACGTTTTTGGGATTAAACAAACTGGAATTGGATCCATTTTATGCTTGTTGCTGGTGTTTAATCGTTTATAGATTTCAAAGACAGATTTTTCTCTCCCTTCAAAATCAGATGCCGTTTTTCCTGACTCCGCGGCTAACATAGCCCATTCTAATTCATCATAACTTGCCCCTAATTGATCTTCATCTGTACGATTGTCTCCAAATAATCCATCGGTAGGTGCGGCTGTTAAAATAGATTGTGGAATTTGCAAAAATTCTCCTAAAGCGTATACGTCAGATTTCATTAAATCAGCAATCGGACTTAAATCTACGCCGCCATCTCCGTATTTTGTGTAAAAACCTACGCCAAAATCTTCCACTTTGTTTCCTGTTCCGGCAACAAGTAAACCATGAATTCCTGCTAAATAATATAAAGATGTCATTCTAATGCGAGCACGTGTGTTTGCTAAAGCTAAATTAACTTTTGCTGTATCTTCAGTTGAAGGCACTGCGTTTTTAAAAGATTCAAAAGTTTCTGTCAAATCGGTCTTAACGTCAGAAACATTAGGGAAGCGTTTTTTGAGCTGTTCAATATGCTCTCTTCCTCTTGAAACTTGACTTTCTGCCTGATGAATAGGCATTTCGACACATAAAACATTCAGTCCTGTCTGTGCGCATAAAGTTGAAGTTACTGCAGAATCTACACCTCCCGAGATTCCAATTACAAAACCATTTACTTTTGCATTAGCAGCGTAATTTTTTAACCACTCTACAATGTGCGTATTTACTTTTTCTGTCTGAATTGTGCTTTTTTTAGCCATAATAGTTTAAGTTTTAAGATGCAGGGATGTATATTTGCAGAATTATTTTGAGTATGCAACTACTTAAAATTCTGATAACACAAATCTAATTAAAATAAAATGAAAATATATCGCTTTGCAGTGGTTCTATGCCTGTTTTTTTTGTCTTGCAATCAAAAAAGTAAGGTTGAAAAAGAAGTAGAAGAAATTCCTGTTGATATTAAAGTAGAACGATTTGATAAGGTGTTTTTTGAAACCAAACCGCAAGATCTTGCGAAAGTAAAAAAACAATATCCGTTTTTCTTTCCTGGTAACGATGATAACGTTTGGGTTCAGAAAATGAACGATCCGATCTGGAGAGAAGTTTATGAAGAGGTTCAGAAAAAATACAGCAATTTTGAGCCAGTTCGTAAAGAGTTTAACGAACTTTTCCAGCATGTAAAATACTATTTTCCTAAAACTAAAATTCCAAAGGTAATTACCGTAATTGGAGAAATGGACTATAATGCAAAATCGATTTATGCAGACAGTCTGGTGGTTGTAGCTTTAGAATTGTATTTAGGAAAAAATCATAAGTTTTATGAGTTTCCAAATTACTTAAAAGAGAACTTTGAAGAAAGACAAATTATGCCAGATGTAGTTTCTAGTTTTTCGTATCGAAATATTCCAAATTCTATAGATAGGAGTTTGGTTGCTCAAATGGTTTTTGAAGGGAAACAGCTTTATGCAAAAGATTTGCTGATTCCTGACTATACAGATGCAGAAAAAATGGGATATACTCCAGAGCAGATAAAATGGTGTGAAGAAAACGAAGCCTATATGTGGCGTTATTTCATAGAAAATGAAATGCTTTACAGTGAAGACCCAAAGTTGAGAGCGAGATTTATAGCTCCAGCACCTTTCTCTAAATTCTTTTTAGAAATAGATAACGATTCTCCAGGACGAGTGGGAGCTTGGATTGGCTGGCAGATGGTACGTTCTTACATGAAAAATAATAGTGATGTTACTTTGGCTGATTTATTTAAAATTGAGCCAAAAGAAATCTTCGAAAAATCAAAATATAAACCTAAGAAATAATGGCAAATATAAACTCAGAAATTAAATTTAATATAGAATTGGACGAAAACCGCGTTCCTGAAAAATTAACATGGAGTGCGCAAGACGGCGGAGTTCAAGCGGAAGAAGCAAAAGCAATCATGCTTTCTATTTGGGACAGTAAAGTAAAAGAAACCATGCGTATTGATTTATGGACAAAAGATATGCCGGTAGATGAAATGAAGATTTTCTTCCACCAGACTTTAGTTGCAATGGCCGATACTTTTAAACGTGCAACAGACGATGAAAAAATGTCTGACACAATGAAAGACTTCTGTGATTACTTTGCAGAAAAACTGGAACTTACAAAGTAATAGAAATTCCAATATAAAAAATCCCAAATTCCAATTTTAAAGATTGGGTTTGGGATTTTTTTTTATTGTAAATTATCTAAGTAAGCCAAATAGCATTCTATTTCCCGTTATTCTTTTATTTGACAGATCTTTTGTCTAGGTCTTTGAATATCTTTTTTAAAGCTCCTGTCATTAATTTATCTGATGTTTTGTAAAACTTTACATTATCAATAAACTTGTTTGATTTTTCGGTAGACCACATCGGTTCGGTTTTTGTTTTTTGAGAAATACCGACGACATTTTGAGAATAGATGATTTCTTGGGAATTTAAATCGTAAATTTCAACAAGTACAGCGGCTTCGTTTTTCCCTATTTCATCATCGGATTGATAGAGTTCGATATAAGAAAAATCACTTTTGCGTTTTGTAGTTGAGATGTTGATGAAAAAATCAAAACCGGTTCCGTCTTTTAATTCTTTTAGTTTGGTTTTACTAGGATTTAAATGAATCTTTCGGCTCACTAATAATCCGTTAACATCATTTATATAAAATAAACGGTCTCCCAAATTCTTTTTAAAAAAGGCTAAAGATTCTTCAGTTAATTTGTCCTTGGATTTTTTTGGACAATCTAATTCATTCATCAGCCATCTTCCTGAGGTAAAATTAACACCAGATCTAGGTCCAGATGTAAACATATAAGTTGGTGTTTTGCAAGATGTCAGAATCAGGGTCAAGAAAATAAAAAAGAATGGTTTTGGATTCTTCATAAACTGTTTTTGGTTGGGTCAAATTTAGTTTAAAAGATAGTTTGCGGGCTATAAAAAACGATTTATTTTTTAAGATTTTACTTTCAAAACCTAAAATCCCAAATTCCAGATTTACAATTGGAGTTTGGGATTTTAATATTGTGAGTTTTTAAAACTTTAAAATTCAGAATTGTTTTTAAAAACCTCTTGGTTTACTTCATCAATGTAAGACAAAAGTTCTTCTTTTCCGGTAGATTCTGTAGATGAGGTTACAAAATATTGAGGCATTTCGGCCCAATTGTTAGCAAACATCTGTTTTTTGTAAGCTGCAATATGCGAATCTATTTTTGTTTTGCTAATTTTATCTGCTTTAGTAAAAATAATGCAGAACGGAATTTCGCTTTCGCCCATATAAGACATAAATTCGATATCTATTTTTTGAGCTTCGTGGCGAATGTCAATTAAAACAAAAGCACAAACCAGTTGTTCTCTGTTTTCAAAATAATCAGTAATAAATTGCTGAAAAACTGATTTTGTTTTCTTAGAAACTTTAGCGTAGCCATAACCAGGCAAATCGACCAAAAACCAATTGTTATTGATTTTGAAATGATTTATTAATTGTGTTTTTCCTGGTTTTCCAGATGTTTTGGCTAAGTTTTTATTGTTGGTAAGCATATTAATCAAAGATGACTTACCTACGTTTGATCTTCCTATAAAAGCATATTCTGGCAAAAAATCCTTTGGACATTTTGATGCGTCAGAATTGCTGACAATAAATTCGGCGGTGTTAATTTTCATGTTCTTTCGTTTTAAAACCTCCTAAAAAAAATAAATTTTGACGGCTATAAATTCTTTTCAGTAAGCCATTTTTCAAGAATTTCATTAAATTCCTGAGGGTGTTCCATCATTGCTGCGTGTCCGCATTTGTCAATCCAGTATAAAGTTGAATTTGGCAACAATTTATCAAATTCTTCAGCTACATTTGGAGGAGTTACAGAGTCATTACGACCCCAAATAATACACGTTTCAACATCCATTTTTGGCAAATCTTTAGCCATATTATGACGAATGGCACTCTTCGCAATGGTTAAAGTTTTGATTAATTTGATGCGGTCATTAGCTGTAGCGTAAACTTCATCAATCAAATCGGGAGTTGCAATTTTTGGGTCATAAAATACAGCTTCAGCTTTTGTTTTGATGTATTCGTAATCGCCTCTTCTTGGATAGCTGTCTCCCATTGCACTTTCGTAAAGTCCAGAACTTCCGGTAATTACAAGTCCGGCAACTTTCTCAGGATAAAGTTTTGTATGGTACAAAGCAATATGTCCTCCAAGAGAATTTCCTAGAAGAATAACTTTGTCAAACCCTTTGTAAGTGATAAAGTCTTTTACGTATTTCGCAAAACTTTTTACGTTCGTTTTTAAAATGCTTTGGGTGTATATTGGCAAATCTGGGATAACAACTTTATATCCTTTCGTTGGGAAATATTGTGCTACACCATCAAAGTTACTTAGACCTCCCATTAAACCATGCAGAATAACGATCGGAGTTCCTTCTCCAGCTTCGAAATAGCTGTATTTGCCTTCTTTTTTATAGTGTTTGTCCATCTAATCTAATGCCAATTTCAATTTCGACAAATATAGGGTTAATTCAACAAAAATGAATTTTTGATGCCATTTTTTAACTAGATAATTTCAGTAGAATATGTAAAATGTTAAAAATCAGTAATTAATGTGGTATTTGTTAAAATACGCAAATGTTAAGAAATGTGCATTATAATCAATTTTTTAAGAAAATTAGCGCATTATTTTTTTGAATAAATAATGCAATTTAGAATCTGTTAATTAATAGTTAAGGTATTGATTAAATGTGGATTATGAAAAGTGGTAGCAAAGTGGTTAAACTTATTAACAAAGTGGTATAAAGTGGTAAAATGTGGTAAAATTTTTTATATTTTTGCTGTATAACATGTTAACTAGTTTTTTTGAACACAATTGTTGGAACATATGAATGTAAAGTCGATGCTAAAGGAAGGCTAATGATGCCTGCGCCTTTAAAAAAGCAATTGACGGCTTCTCTTCAAGACGGATTCGTTTTGAAGCGTTCTGTTTTTCAGCCGTGTTTGGAGTTGTATCCTATGGTAGAATGGGATGCTATGATGAAAAAAATCAACAAGCTTAATCGCTTTGTAAAAAAGAACAACGATTTCATTAGAAGGTTTACTGCTGGTGTTAAAGTGGTTGAGGTTGATGCATTAGGAAGATTACTTGTTCCAAAAGATTTGGTAACGTTTGCAAGTATTTCTAAAGATGTGGTTTTTTCATCTGCGGTTAATATTGTTGAGATTTGGGACAAAGATTTATACGAGAAATCAATTAGCGGCGAAGATATGGATTTTGCAGATCTAGCCGAAGAAGTAATGGGAAATATTAATGACGACGAAGATGGAATATCATAATCCGGTTTTGCTTCATCCAACAGTAGATGGTTTAAATATTAAACCTGATGGTGTGTATGTAGATGTTACGTTTGGAGGCGGTGGTCATTCAAAAGAGATTTTAAAAAGATTAGGGCCAAACGGAAGACTGTTTGCATTTGACCAAGACGAAGATGCGCTTGCCAATGCACTGCCAGACGAAAGGTTTACTTTGATAAACGAAAATTTTAGGTTCATAAAAAGGTTTTTACGTTTTCACGGAGTAAAAGCGGTAGATGGAATTTTAGCAGATTTGGGAGTTTCATCACATCAGTTTGATGTTCCCGAGAGAGGTTTCTCTACAAGATTTGATGCCGAACTAGATATGCGGATGAGTCAAAAAAATGATTTAAATGCTTATCGAGTGGTTAACGAATATGAAGAACAGGATTTGCGTCGTGTTTTTTTTGATTATGGGGAATTGAAAAATGCACCAGTTTTGGCTAGAACAATTGTTGAGGCAAGAAAAGATTACCCGATCAAAACGACTGAAGAGCTGAAAGATGTTCTGAAAAAGTTTTTACCAGAGAAAGTTCGAAACAAAGTTTTGGCTCAGATATATCAGGCAATTCGAATCGAGGTAAATCAGGAAATGGATGTTTTAAAAGAATTTATTGAGCAGTCGTTGGAGATTTTAAAGCCAGGAGGAAGATTTTCGGTAATCTCGTATCATTCTTTAGAAGATCGTTTGGTAAAGAGATTTATTAAAAACGGAATGTTTGAAGGAGAACCAGAAAGAGATTTTTACGGAAATTTTTCAGTTCCATTTAAAACTATCGGCAAACTGATTGTTCCAGACAACGAAGAAATCAAAATTAATAATAGAGCAAGAAGTGCCAAATTAAGAGTCGCAGAAAAGCTATAATATATATTAAGGTAGGAAATAATGAAAAGTGGTGTATTTAGCATATTAAAAGCAAGATTCCTGATTCATGAAGATGCAGTGAAAAATTGGCGTTTTATCGTCTTTATAATTCTGCTGGCCATTTTGATGATTGCCAATACACAGCGATACGAACAAAAGGTTTTTGAAATCGCGAAATTAAATAATGAAGTAAAAGAACTAAGGTCAGAATTTGTAGATCGACGTTCAGAATTGATGAAATTAAAAATGGAGTCAACCATCTCGGATAAAATGTTAGAAAAACAAATTTTTCCGTCGACGGTTCCACCAGTGAAAATAGAAGTTAAAAAAGAAGAAGAAAAAAGTTTCTTTAAAAGAATATGGCAGTAGACGATAAACATATATCCTACAGAATTTACCTCGTAGCAGTTTTCATCTTTTTGATGGCAATTGCTATTGTCGTTAAATTAACCAATATTCAATGGGTTGAAGGTGATTACTATAGAAAATTGGCGAAACAGCGTACCGTTAGAAACTTTGTAATTCCTGCTAACAAAGGAAATATTTATTCTGCCGATGGGAGTTTGCTGGCAACATCAATTCCGAATTACGAAATTCGTTTTGATGCAAAAGCGCCAAAAAAAGAAACATTCGAAAAGTATGTAAAGCAATTGTCAGATTCACTAGCAACTGTTTTAGATAAACCAAGCGGCTATTTTCAAAAAGAGTTAAGAAAAGCACGCGAGAATAAAAACCGTTATTATTTGATTGCCCGCAATTTAAGTTATACAGAATATGTGAAAATTAAAGGATTTCCATTATTCAATTTAGGAGCTTTCAAAGGTGGAATTATTGTTGAACAAGAAACAGTTAGAAAACATCCGATAGGAAAAATTGCAGAAAGAACAATTGGTTATGATCGTATTGATCCAGCAACGGGAATAGAAGTAGGAAAAGGCATTGAATGGGCTTTTAAAAGTTATTTGAACGGAAAAGATGGTAAGATTCTAAAGCAAAAAATTGCAAAAGGACAATGGAAGCCTATTCGTGATGTTAACGAAGTAGATCCAATTGACGGATACGATGTGATTTCGACTATAGATGTTTTTATACAAGATATCGCGCACCACGCTTTGTTGAAACAATTGGAAGATTACGAAGCAGATCATGGTTGTGTGGTCGTAATGGAAACGGAAACAGGATACATAAAAGCGATTTCAAATTTAGGAAGAGCAGAAGATGGTTCTTATTACGAGACAACAAATTATGCGGTTGCTGAATCTCACGAACCTGGATCGACTTTTAAACTAGTTGATTTAATGGCGATTTTAGAAGATAAAGTGGCTGATACAAGTACAGTTTACGATAGCCATGGAGGGGAAATTAGATATTATGGAAGAGCTGTTCGTGATTCGCATAAAGGTGGTTATGGGAAAGTTACTTTGGCACGCGGATTTGAGCTTTCGTCCAATACCGTAATGGTTCAGGCGGTTTACGAAAATTACAAAAGTAACCCTTCTAAGTTTGTAAATCATATCAATAATTTAGGTTTAAACAAACCATTGGGATTGCATTTTAAAGGAGAAGGAAGGCCTTATATTCCACAGCCTGGAGACAAACATTGGTCGGGAACTACGCTTCCGTGGATGGCTTTTGGATATAACGTTTCGGTTACGCCAATGCAGACTTTGACCTTATATAATGCGGTTGCAAACAATGGTGTAATGGTAAAGCCACAGTTTGTGTCAGAAATTAAAGAATGGAATAAAACCATTAAAAAGTTTGATACAGAAGTAATGAATCCACAGGTTTGTTCGCCAGAAACACTTAAAAAGGTAAAAGCAGTTTTGGCAAATGTGGTAAAAAAAGGAACAGGTTCTAAGCTGTATTCAAAAGATTTTTCAATGGCAGGAAAAACAGGAACGGCTATGGTGAATTATGGTAACGCAGGAAGAGAAGGAATGTATTATGCGTCTTCTTTTGCGGGTTATTTTCCAGCTGATCATCCGAAATATTCATGTATTGTAGTGGTTCATAAGCCAAATACATCTCGAAATAATTATTACGGAGCAGACGTTGCGGGGCCAGTTTTTAAAAGAATCGCTCAAAAGATTTTTACTGATGCGCCTTCAACAAATAAGATTAAAAAATTAGATACTAGAATTCCAAAACAGGAGGCTAGTTATGATAAATATACGGCTGAAGCTAATAAAAAGCTTAATCAGATTCCTAATTTAAAAGGAATGCCAGGAATGGACGCAATTGCTTTACTAGAAAATTTAGGTTTGAAAGTAAAAGTAAACGGAATGGGGAAAGTGAAGAATCAGTCGATTCAAGCGGGTACCAGTATAAGTAAAAACACAACAATTGTATTAGAATTATCGTGAAAGTATTAAAAGACATATTATATAAAGTAGCTATTGAATCGGTAAAAGGTTCAACGGATATTGCTGTTCATAAAATTGAATTTGATTCTCGTAAAGTAGAAGCAAATGACATTTTCGTGGCAATTCGCGGTTCACTTTCAGATGGACACGATTATATCGAAAAAGCAATTCAGCTTGGAGCAAAAGCTATTATTTGTGATACGCTTCCTGAACATACGGCTAATGAAGTAACTTATGTTCAAGTAAAAGATACTAATACCGCATTGGCTTTTATGGCGGCTAATTATTTTGCAGATCCATCTGCAAAGCTAAAATTAGTTGGTGTAACAGGAACAAATGGAAAAACGACGATTGCATCATTATTATTTCAGTTATTTCAAAAAGCAGGCTTTAAGGTTGGATTATTATCAACTGTAAAAATCGTAGTAGATCAAACAGAATATCCAGCAACACATACAACACCAGATTCTTTAACTATTAATCATTATTTGAATGAAATGGTTGAAGCTGGCGTTACACATTGTTTCATGGAAGTAAGCTCGCATGGAATTCACCAAAAACGTACAGAAGCTTTGCATTTTGTAGGCGGAATTTTCACGAACCTTTCTCACGATCACTTAGATTATCATCCAACATTTGCTGAATATAGAGATGTTAAAAAGTCGTTTTTTGATTCACTTCCAAAATCAGCTTTCGTTCTGACAAACATTGATGATAAAAACGGATCAGTAATGCTTCAAAATACTGCAGCTAAAAAACTGACTTATGCTTTAAAATCTTATGCAGATTATAGAGCTCAGATTTTAGAAAGCCAATTGTCTGGATTGTTGTTGAAAATTAATGATAATGAAGTTTGGGTAAAACTGATTGGTACTTTCAACGCATACAATGTTTTAGCGATTTATGGAACTGCAGTGGAGCTAGGAATTGATAGTCTTGAAGCGTTGCGATTACTGTCTGATTTAGAAAGTGTTTCGGGTCGTTTTCAGTATATAGTATCGGATGGCGGAATTACTGCTGTTGTAGATTATGCGCATACGCCAGATGCTTTGGAGAATGTGTTAAAAACAATAAATGATATTCGTACAAAAAATGAACAGCTAATTACTGTAATAGGTTGTGGAGGGAATCGTGATAAAACAAAACGTCCAATAATGGCAAAGATTGCTTCAGATTTAAGCGATAAAGCAGTTTTGACTTCGGATAATCCAAGAAATGAAGATCCTGAAGTTATTTTGGATGAAATGGAGCAGGGAGTTGAGCCTCACAACTATAAAAAAATGCTGCGAATTACGGATAGAAAACAGGCAATTAAAACCGCTTGTCAATTGGCTCAGCCTAAAGATATCATTTTAATTGCAGGAAAAGGGCATGAAACGTATCAGGAGATAAATGGTGTTCGCCATCATTTTGATGATATGGAAACGGTAAAAGAGATTTTAGAACAATTAAACAAATAACAAAATCAAAATTCCAAATTCAACAACCAATTTAGCATTGGAATTTGGTCCCGAAGTTTCGGGATAAAAATTGGAATTTAATTCAAAACTGGAATTTTAAAAAAAAAACAGAAAAATATGCTGTACTATTTATTTGAATATTTTGATAAAACATTGGACATTCCTGGAACAGGAGTTTTCCAGTACATCACATTTAGATCAGCTTTGGCATTTATGCTTTCGTTGCTTCTGTCGACTATTTATGGTAAAAGAGTCATTAACTTTTTACGCCGTCAGCAAGTTGGAGAAACTGTACGTGAGCTTGGTCTTGCAGGTCAGAATGAAAAAGCTGGTACGCCAACAATGGGAGGATTAATTATCATTTTTGCAACCTTGGTTCCGGTTTTGTTATTTGCAAGATTGCATAACATTTATATCGTTTTACTAATTGTAACTACATTGTGGATGGGAACAATTGGTTTTGTTGACGATTATATCAAGATATTCAAAAAAGACAAACAAGGTTTAAAAGGTATTTTTAAAGTAATTGGCCAAGTTGGTCTTGGAATTATAGTAGGAGCGGTTCTTTATTTTAACCCTGCTGTTACTGTAAGAACAGATACTGGGCGTACAGATGTATTTAAAGCCGCAGCAAATTCGACAATTATTGTGCCTGCAGGTGTTGAAGAAAAATCTACAGCAACGACTATTCCTTTCGTAAAAAACAATGAATTTGATTATGCTGAAGTATTGTCTTTTATGGGAGATGGATATGAGAAATGGGCGTGGTTAATTTTTATTCCAGTAGTTATTTTCATTATAACAGCAGTTTCAAATGGGGCTAATTTAACAGATGGAATCGACGGTCTCGCTGCAGGAACCTCGGCAATATCTGTCCTCGCGCTCGGGATTTTTACATTTGTTTCGGGTAATATTATTTTTTCGAATTATCTCAATATTATGTATATCCCCAATTCGGGAGAAATGACGGTCTTTATTTCAGCTTTTGTTGGAGCGTTGATTGGATTTCTTTGGTATAATTCTTATCCAGCGTCTGTATTTATGGGAGATACAGGAAGTTTGACCATTGGAGGGATTATTGCAGTTTTAGCCATTGCAGTTCGTAAAGAAATATTGATTGTTTTATTCTGTGGAATTTTCTTAGCAGAAAGTGCTTCAGTAATAATTCAGGTAACTTATTTTAAATATACCAAAAAACGTTTCGGTGAAGGACGAAGAATTTTCCTGATGTCGCCGCTTCATCATCATTATCAGAAAAAAGGGTATCACGAAAGTAAAATTGTAACCCGTTTCTGGATTGTTGCTGTAATGTTAGCCATTTTGTCAATCATTACCCTAAAATTAAGATAAATGAGATTAGTAGTTTTAGGTGGAGGAGAAAGCGGTGTAGGAACTGCGATCCTCGGTAAGAAACAAGGTTACGATGTTTTTGTATCCGATTTTGGAAAAATAAAAGAAAGCTATAAAGAAGTTCTTATCATTAATAAAATAGCCTGGGAAGAAGAGCAGCATACAGAAGATTTAATTCTAAATGCAGATGTGGTTATGAAAAGCCCAGGAATCCCAGACAAATCTCCAATAGTAAAAAAGCTCATTGCCGCAGGAATAAAAGTGATTTCGGAAATTGAATTTGCGATTCCTTACACAGAAGCAATGACCATTGGAATTACAGGAAGCAATGGTAAAACAACCACCACAATGCTGACACATCACTTGCTGAAATATGCAGGATTAAATGTAGGATTGGGAGGAAATATTGGAAAAAGCTTCGCCTGGCAAGTGGCAGAAAATAAGTTTGATGCCTACGTTCTTGAATTAAGCAGTTTTCAGTTGGACGGAATAATAGATTACAGACCTGATATTGCCATTATAACGAATATCAGTCCGGACCATTTAGATCGATACGAATATAAATACGAAAATTATATCAATTCGAAGTTCCGAATAACAATGAACCAGACTGAAAATGATTATCTGATTTACGATGCAGATGATGAAGCAAGTACAGAATGGTTAAAGAAGAACAAAACAAAAGCAAAATTAATTCCTTTTTCATTGACGAAAAAATTTGATGAAGGGGCTTCTATAAATAACAACAAAATGGAAATAAAGATCAACCAAGAAGAGTTTACAATGGATACAGAACACATTGCGTTAGAAGGAAAACATAATATGAAAAACGCCATGGCAGCAAGCTCTGTAGCTAAATTGATGCAAATTAGAAATGCAACGATTCGTGAAAGTTTATCTAATTTCCAAGGGGTTGAACACCGTTTAGAAAAAGTATTAAAAATACAGAACGTTCAATATATCAATGATTCAAAAGCAACAAATGTAAATGCTACTTTCTTTGCTTTGGATAGTATGAATTCACCAACGGTATGGATTGTTGGAGGTGTTGATAAAGGAAACGATTACAATGAATTAATGTCTTTAGTACGCGAAAAAGTAAAAGCTATTATCTGTCTTGGAATCGATAACCGTAAAATTATTGATGCTTTTGGAAACGTTGTTGATATTATGGTTGAAGTAAATAATATGAATGATGCAGTAAAAACTGCTCAAAGATTAACAGAAAAAGGCGACGTGGTTTTGTTGTCTCCAGCCTGCGCAAGTTTCGATTTATTCGAAAACTACGAAGACAGAGGAAAACAATTTAAGCAAGCAGTACATAATTTATAATTTTAGATTTTAGAGTTTGGATTTTAGATTGTTCTAAACTTTGAGATTTTAGATTTATAAATATTTAAGTTTTTGATTGTATGACGACTGATGAAATGAAAATGAGAACAAAAAAGTTCTCATTAATGATAATTGAACTGGCCGAAAAAATGCCTAATACAAATGTAATTAGATCAATTACTAATCAAATAGTAAGAAGCGGAACATCAGTTGGCGCTAATTATCGAGCTGTATGCAGGGCAAGAAGTGATAGGGAATTTGTGGCTAAAATGAATATTGTTTTAGAAGAGGCAGATGAAACTCTGTTCTGGTTAGAAATTATAAAAGAAAAAATGTGGATTGCTAAATCTGAACTAGAAATAATTTGGAAAGAAGGAAATGAGCTGACAGCCATTTTTGTCAGCAGTTTAAAAACAGTAAATAATAGAATTAATAATAAAAATTGATAGGAAAGGTTTAGGGAGAAAAAATCTAAAATCTAAAATCAGAAATCTAAAATTGCACTCATGAAAGAGCTGGTAAACAAACTAAAAGGAGATAGGGTAATTTGGTCATTTGTGGCCTTATTGGCGTTGTTTTCGTTTATGCCTGTTTTTAGTGCAAGTAGTAATTTGGCTTATATTGGGCACGGTACAGGAAATACATTAGGATATTTAGTAAAACATCTGGCGCATATTTGTATCGGATTTTTAATTATTTACTGGGTGCATAGAGTTCCGTATCACTATTTTAGAGCAATTTCGAAGATTGCGCTTCCAGTGGTTTGGATTTTACTGCTTTATACGCTTTTAAAAGGAACTGTTATCGCTGGTGCAAATGCTAGCCGTTGGATTCAGGTTCCTTTTATCGGAATTACGTTTCAGACATCAACATTGGCATCTATTGTTTTGTTTATTTATGTAGCGCGCTATTTGTCAAAGACTAAAGAAGAAAATGAGCCTTTTCAGACATCATTGATTCAGCTTTGGGTTCCAGTATTTATCACCTTAGTATTAATTCTTCCAGCAAACTTTTCGACTACAGCGTTAATTTTTGCAATGGTTTTGATGCTAACATTTATTGGTAAATATCCATTAAAATATATTGCTTTTATCATTGGTTCAGGAGTTGCGATGTTAGCATTTTTCCTTTTAGTGGCAAAAGCTTTTCCTGATTCAAGATTCTTTAGCAGGGTTTCAACTTGGGAAAGTCGTATTACGAATTTTACAACGGACAAACCAGACGAAGACGACTATCAGATTGAGAAAGCAAAAATTGCAATTGCATCTGGAAAATTAGGAGGATTAGGTCCAGGAAAAAGTGTTCAGAAGAACTTTTTGCCGCAATCTTCTTCCGATTTTATTTATGCTATCATCGTTGAAGAATACGGTTTGGTTGGGGGAGTTTCAATTGTTATTTTGTATTTATTGTTATTGTTTCGATTTGTAATTGCTTCTCACAAAGCACCTACAATATTTGGGAAATTAGTTGTCGTCGGTGTTGGGTTTCCCATGATATTTCAAGCAATGATCAATATGGCGGTTGCGGTAGAATTATTGCCAGTTACAGGGCAGACACTTCCATTGATAAGTAGTGGGGGAAGTTCGATCTGGATGACTTGTCTTGGACTTGGAATTATCATTAGTGTAACGAGAAAAGAAGAAGAAATTGCTGAGGATAAACTTGAGAGAGAGAAACGAAAAGAAGCCTTACAGCGATTAATAGATAAAGAAATGGCGGAAGAGGATTTGCCTGCAGACGAAATATATGAAGAAGAGGCAATGTATTCGATAGAAGATAATTCTAGAAATCCGATGAATGCGGTTTTAAACAAATAAGATTAGAATATAAAAATTTTTTAAAAAGTTGTAATTTTTAGAAAGATGACAAAGTATAAATTCATACTTAGCGGAGGAGGAACAGGAGGACATATCTATCCTGCGATTGCAATTGCAAATGAATTAAAATTACAATTTCCTGATGCAGAATTTCTTTTTGTAGGCGCCAAAGATAAAATGGAAATGCAAAAAGTGCCTCAGGCGGGTTACGAAATAAAAGGTCTTTGGATTGCTGGTTTGCAGCGAAAATTGACCTTACAAAATTTGATGTTTCCGCTTAAACTGGCAAGCAGTTTATTAGAATCGAAAAGAATAATTAAAAAGTTCAAGCCCAATGTTGTAATTGGTACAGGAGGTTTTGCCAGCGGACCTTTATTGCAAGCGGCAGGTTCGGCAGGAATTCCAACAGTGGTTCAGGAGCAGAATTCTTATCCAGGAATTACAAACAAATTGTTGAGCAAGAAAGCAAATGCAATTTGTGTGGCTTATGAAAATTTAGAGCGTTTTTTTCCAAAAGAAAAAATTGTTTTAACAGGGAATCCAGTTCGTCAGGATTTGATTGATATTGAAAGCAAACGTGACGAAGCAATTGCTTTTTATGATTTAGATCCGAATAAGAAAACATTATTGGTTTTAGGAGGGAGTTTAGGAGCAAGACGAATCAATCAGTTAATTGAGAAAGAATTGCAAAATTTCCTTTCACAAAATGTTCAGGTAATCTGGCAATGCGGAAAACTATATTTTGAAGATTATAAAAAATACAATCAGCCGAATGTGAAAGTGGTTGATTTTATTGAAAGAATGGATTTTGTTTACGCAGCATCAGATGTCATAATTTCACGTGCAGGTGCTTCATCAGTGTCAGAATTGTGCATTGTTGGAAAGCCAGTGATTTTTATTCCGTCACCTAATGTAGCTGAGGATCACCAAACTAAAAATGCACAAGCCATTGTTGATGCTAAAGGCGCCATTTTGTTGAAAGAATCTGAGCTTGACAGTCAGTTTAGCATTGTTTTTGAAGCGCTGCTGAAAGATTCTGGAAAGCAGAAGCAGTTAAGTGATAACATTAAAAAATTGGCAAAACCAAGAGCTACACAAGATATTGTAGCAGAGATTGTAAAGTTAATTCGATAAGCTGTAAGCTTTAAGCTTTATAACTGTTGTTTAAAGCAAAAAAGAATCAAATAATAAAGGGCAAAGTTAGAAAAGGCCTAAAGCTTAAAGCCTATTGCTTAAAGCAAAAAAAAGAAAATAAAAATGAATTTAAATCAAATACAAAACGTTTATTTTATTGGTATCGGAGGAATCGGAATGAGTGCTCTGGCTCGTTATTTCAAGTTTATTGGAAAACAAGTTTCAGGTTACGACAAAACGCCTTCTATGCTAACTAATGAATTGATTGAGAGTGGTATTGATATTCATTTTGAAGACAATATTAATTTAATTCCGAGTGATTATTATGTAGAGAATACATTGGTAATTTATACGCCAGCGGTTCCAAAAACACATTCAGAATGGAATTATTTTATTGAAAGAAATTATGTGGTTAAAAAAAGAGCTGAAGTTCTTGGAATTATAAGTAAAGACACTTTTTGTTTTGCAGTGGCAGGAACCCATGGAAAAACAACAACTTCTAGTATTCTGGGTCATATTTTATTTCAAAGCGGTGCCGATGTAACTGCTTTTATTGGGGGAATTGTAGAGAATTATAATTCAAACTTGATAGGAAGCGGAAAAACGGTAACGGTTGTAGAAGCAGATGAATTTGACAGATCGTTTTTGCATTTACGTCCAGACATTGCTTGTGTAACTTCTATGGATGCGGATCACTTGGATATTTATGGAACTAGTGATGCAATTCAAGCTTCATTTAGAGAATTTGCTTCTAAAGTAGAAGATAAAAATAATCTCTTTATAACCAAAGAATTGCCTTTAGATGGTGTTCAATGCGCTATAAATGAGGATGCTGTATATAAGGCTTTTAATGTTCGTATTGAAGATGGGGCTTATGTTTTTGATGTGCAGACGCCATCAGAAATTATGAAGGACTTACGATTCGGACTGCCTGGAAAACACAATTTAATGAATGGATTGATGGCTATTGCGATGGCTAAAACTTATGGCACCCCGACCGATTCTATTGCAAAAGCCATTGCTTCGTTCAACGGAATTAGAAGACGTTTTTCATATCAAATTAAGAGTGAAAATTTAGTATATATTGATGATTATGCGCATCATCCAACAGAAATAAATGCTGTTCATCAGGCAGTTAGAGAGTTGTATCCAGGACGTAAAGTTTTGGCAATTTTCCAGCCGCATTTGTTTAGCAGAACAAGAGATTTTATTGACGGATTTGCGGCAAGTTTATCGCAGTTTGATGAAGTGTTTTTGATGGATATTTACCCTGCTAGAGAGCTTCCGATGGAAGGAGTGACTTCTGAGTGGCTTTTGGGTAAAATGACAAATTCGAACAAAAAGATTGTTGCAAAACAAGATTTATTAGGTGAAATTAAAGCCAGTGATGCACCTATTATTGTAACAATTGGAGCTGGTGATCTGGGAGAGATGGTTCCGTCAATTAAAAAGATTTTAAATGAAAATATTTAATTGGGCAAATATTAGATTAGTACTTATTTTCGGACTGGTTTTGTTTCTATATTCTTTCGCTAAGCACCGAAATGGCGATCGAAAATTAAAAAAATCTGTGGTCGTTTTTGTAGGAGAAAATACGCTTTTTGTGAAGCCAGAGACGGTTAATAAATTGTTGATAGAAAATAGAAGAGACGCTTCCAGTATTAGAAAAGATGAACTAGATTTGAATAAGATAGAGAAAACCCTCGATACGCAAGAGATGATTGAGAAGTCAAATGTTTTTGTAAGTATTGATGGAGTTCTAAAAGCAGTAGTAAAACAGAAGACGCCCATAGCAAGAGTTTATGACGGCGCTGCTTCTTTTTATATTGACTATGAGGGAAATAAAATGCCCTTATCGGACAATTTCACTGCGCGAGTTCCTCTTGTTTCAGGGGCAATAAATGAAAAAAATAACGAAGATTTAGCAGCCTTATTTCGCACAATTTATGACGATGCGTTTTTGAAAAAAAACATCATTGCTGTAGAGATTATGCCGAATGGAAGCTTAAAAATGTTTAATCGTAACTATGATTACTTCATAGATTTTGGCAGAACGATGAATGTTGATAAGAAATTTAGAAACTATAAAGCCTTTTTTCAAAAAGCAGTTTTAGATAGTTCGTTATACAAATACAAAAAAATTGACCTTAGGTTTACGGAACAAGTAGTTTGCACTAAATAATAGAAAATGGAAAAAGATAATATTGCAGTAGGTCTAGATATTGGAACAACCAAAATCGTTGCCATGATTGGCAAAAAAAATGAATATGGTAAGTTGGAGATTTTGGGCATTGGTAAATCCAAAAGTTTGGGTGTTGCCAGAGGAGTAGTAAACAACATTACGCAGACGATTCAATCGATACAGCAAGCGATAGTCGAAGCAGAAAATAATTCAGGATACAAAATTAAAGATGTGGTTGTGGGTATTGCCGGGCAACACATCAGAAGTATTCAGCATACGGATTACATCAGTAGAAATAATCCAGAAGAAGTAATTGGCGAAAAAGATATTCAGCTTCTAATCGATCAGGTAAACAAACTGGCGATGTTACCAGGAGAGGAAATTATTCACGTTTTGCCTCAAGAGTTCAAAATTGACGGACAGTCTGAAATTAAAGAGCCAATCGGAATGTATGGCGGAAGATTAGAATCTAGTTTTCACGTTGTAGTTGGACAGGCATCTTCAATCAGAAATGTGGGAAGATGTATTCAGAGTTCAGGAATAGAATTGTCTGGATTGACATTAGAACCATTAGCTTCGGCAGATGCTGTTTTGAGTCAGGAAGAAAAAGAAGCTGGTGTTGCACTTATCGATATTGGTGGTGGAACAACAGATTTAGCCATTTTTAAAGACGGTATCATTCGTCATACGGCTGTAATTCCTTTTGGAGGAAATGTAATTACAGATGATATTAAAGAAGGCTGTTCAATTATCGAAAAACAAGCTGAACTTTTAAAAATAAAATTCGGATCTGCTTGGCCAGGCGAAAATAAAGATAACGAGATCGTTTCTATTCCAGGTTTAAGAGGAAGAGAGCCTAAAGAGATTTCGCTTAAAAACTTATCTAAAATTATCCACGCAAGAGTTGTGGAAATTGTAGAACAAGTTTTTGCAGAAATTAAAGCGTATGGACACGAAGATCCTCGTAAAAAATTAATCGCTGGAATTGTTTTAACAGGCGGAGGTGCACAATTAAAGCACATTAAACAGCTGGTAGAATATATTACAGGAATGGATACGAGAATTGGTTATCCGAACGAGCATTTGGCAGGAAACTCTGGAGAAGAAATCTCTAGCCCGTTATATGCAACTGCAGTAGGATTAGTAATGAACAGTATCGAAAACAGTTCGCAAAGCGCTGTTAGAATGGAAATGGTGCAAGAGCAACCAAAAATTGTTTATAGAACCGCTCCACCAGTACAGCGATACGAAGTTGAAGAAAACTACGTTGAAAGAGTAGAAACTATTGATGAGCCTGAAGAAGTAGTAAGTCAGAAGGCACCTAAAAATGAATCTACTGAAACCAAAATAAGAAGATCATTTTTTGATCGATATGTCGACAAAATCAAAGAATTTTTAGACAACGCAGAATAATAAAAAGAGAAGGATTATTTCTTGCCCCAAGTCAAGAAGTAAAAAATGTACTTAATAAGAATTTCAAAAAACCAAAAAGATGATGAGCAACTCAGAATTTGGAAGTATTTCATTTGATTTACCAAAAAATCAATCAAATGTAATCAAAGTAATAGGTGTAGGTGGAGGCGGAAGTAACGCAATTAACCACATGTTCAAACAAGGTATTAAAGGCGTAGATTTTATCGTTTGTAATACCGATTCGCAAGCGCTTCAAAATAGTTCAGTACCCAATAAAATTCAGTTAGGAGTTAATTTAACTGAAGGATTAGGAGCTGGAGCAAATCCAGACGTTGGACAGCAGTCGGCAATCGAAAGTATTTCGGATATTGAAAAAATGTTGGACCGTGGTACTAAGATGGTGTTCATTACTGCCGGTATGGGTGGAGGAACAGGGACTGGTGCAGCTCCAGTAATTGCGCAATTAGCAAAAGAAAGAGAAATATTGACAGTTGGTATCGTGACCATTCCGTTTCAGTTTGAAGGGAAAGTACGTCAGGAGCAAGCTATTATTGGAATTGAGAAATTGCGCAAGCAAGTCGATTCTTTAATTGTAATCAACAATAATAAATTAAGAGAAGTATACGGAAATCTAGGTTTTAAAGCTGGATTCTCGAAGGCGGATGAAGTTTTGGCAACAGCCTCTAGAGGTATTGCTGAAGTAATTACGCACCACTATACTCAGAATATCGATTTACGTGACGCGAAAACTGTTTTGGCTAACAGTGGGACTGCTATAATGGGGTCTTCTGTAGCTGAAGGCGAAAACAGAGCTAAAGATGCTATCGTTTCGGCTTTGGATTCTCCATTGTTGAATGATAATAAAATTACAGGTGCCAAAAACGTATTGTTGCTTATCGTTTCTGGAACTAATGAGATTACTCTGGACGAAATTGGAGAAATCAACGATCACATCCAAGCTGAAGCGGGTTACAATGCAAACATTATCATGGGAGTTGGTGAAGACGAAAGTCTTGGCGAAGCTATTGCAGTAACTATTATTGCGACAGGTTTTGATGTAGAACAACAAAATGAAATTGTAAATACAGAACCAAAGAAAATCATTCATACGCTAGAAGATGAGCAAAGAAGTGTTCATAATCTAACAAATAAACCGCTTGCATCTTTTGATTTAACTGTGGATACACCAACAGCAAAAGTGGAAGATAAAGTAGTGTTTGATTTAATTGATGACGACGAAACTTTTACTCCAACTCCAGTTCAAGCTGTTGCTCCAGCTATCAATCAGGAAGAGTTAGTGGTTATGTCTGAGTTTATCAAAAATCTAGATGTAACTTTTGAAATTGTTTCGCCAATTACAGATATCGATTTTACAATCTCTGCTCCTGAAACACCAGCAGCAAGAGAAGTGCAACAGCCGCAAGTACAGCAGCCGCCAGTGCAACAGCAAAGAGTATTTGAAAGAGAAGAGCAAACCACTTTTTCTTTTGATCTTCCTTTGTTCAAGCAAGAGCCTATAAAAAGAGAACCAGTTGTTGAAGATAACAGAGTTTTGTTTGAATTGACAAATGAAACTCGTGATATTAAAGTAAACGATCCAGTACAATTTGTTCCTGTAACTGAAGTTTCTGATAACGGAATAATTAAATATTCTCTAGAAGAATATATGGAAGTTGAAAACGATTTATTGGCTTCTAAACCAGTTGAAAAAGTAGTTGAAGATACAATTCCAGAGGAATTAAACATTACGTTGAAACCGAGACCAGATTTTGCTAGCCAACCTGATTTCGCTACAACTTCTGAAGTTTCTCCTTTAGAATTAACTATTGAAGAAACATTACGTTTAAGAGCTGAAGAAAGAAGAAAGAAACTAAAAGAGTTTAATTATAAATTTCATAACAATGTTTCTAGAATTGATGAGTTGGAAAAAGAGCCAGCTTATAAAAGATTAGGAATAGATTTGTCGAATTCACAGTCTAACAATACAAATTCTAGAATTTCTGTTGGAACAGATAGTAACAACGATTTGCAATTACGTTCAAACAATTCATTTTTGCACGATAACGTAGATTAATTTTACAATCATAATATTTGGTAACCCGAAAATTGGATTTAATTTTCGGGTTATTTTTTTTATCTTCGCACAGAATTTCAAAATTTGACTCCTTAAATAGGTTTTTAAAGTGAATCTTATTGTTACTTTGAATAGAGTCGAGAAAAAATTCCGAATTAATATATCAATTAATAGGCTTTTGGCTTATTTAAAATAAAACATAAACATGAGTTTACAAACACAAATAATGGACGAGATCAAAACGGCCATGAAAGCAAAAGATACAGTAGCTTTAGAGGCTTTAAGAGCTGTTAAATCAGAATTGTTATTGGCTTCAACAGCTTCTGGATCTAAAGAAGATTTATCTGAAGATGAAGAGATTAAATTACTTCAGAGATTGGTTAAAACTCGTAAAGAAAGCGCAAGAATCTTTACAGAGCAAAACCGTCCAGATTTAGCTGAACCAGAATTGGCTCAAGTTGCAGTAATCGAGAAGTTTTTACCAGCTCAGTTAAGCGAAGAAGAAGTAGAAGCTGTAATAGCAAAAATTATTGCAGAAACAGGCGCTTCTGGAATCGCTTCAATGGGTAAAGTAATGGGATTAGCATCTGCTCAATTAGGAGGAACTGCTGAAGGAAAAACCATTTCTACAATTGTAAAGAAACTATTATCATAAATAATAATTTTAGATTTTAGAATGTATATTTTAGATTCCAATCAGTAATCTAAAATCTATAATCTCAAATCATAAATAAACTGACCTCGTAGTTCAACTGGATAGAATATCAGATTTCGGCTCTGAGGGTTGGGGGTTCGAACCCCTCCGGGGTCACTAAAAATTTTGAAAGCCTGAGAATATAAATTCTCAGGCTTTTTTTATGTGGTTCGGAAATTTTTAATATTTTTTCCCAGTTTTAAAAACTTCCATGTTTAAAGAGATTTTGTTATGTGTTAAATTTTATTTTATTCAAAAAGACAAAAATTAATATCGAGATTAATGAAATAGTAATACAAGTCTTTTTTTCGTTTTTCCATTTTTCTAATTCATTATCTATTGTTGTCATTACTATTTCTGAATTTCTAAATTTTATCACATCAATTTTCGTAATTTTATATCCAATGCCCGGATATGCATTATAAATTTGATCTGTTTCATTATCAAATTTTGTAAAATAAACTTTTTTATTTTCTAAAATCCCAAAAAAAGTAGTGCTTTTTCTTTTTGCTGAAATGTTATATTCTTTATTTTGTACTATCATTTCTTTAACAGAGAAATCGTTTTTTAAATAGTCTTGTATAATATTATATTCAAAAACAATGTGAAATAAGATAATTACAATTGGGATTAAAAAGGTTGTAATTTCAAAAAAAAGTAAAAATCCAGTTTTATTTTTCAATTCTTAGTTTTTTGTTTATTGGTCTATCTAGGTAAGGTCTGAATGAATATCCACATTTTGCTTATTTTGTCTCATGATGGGCGACTTATTAAACGTAAATCGGGCGGCTATATCTTACAAAAGTCATTGTTTTTTGCTCTCAAAAATAGAATTTTTATTTCATAGATCATTAAAGAACTTTTATTTGATGAATACTTTTCATGTTAATATGGGTGTAAGTTTAGGTGTTCTACTTTTACTATCATAGAGGAAAGCACCTTTAATCAACTAGTAATATTGACTTCAAAATAGTATTAAACATTATTTAAAATCTTTAAGTCTTCCGTTAATTGGTTCGAATTTTGTACCGTCAAGGTCACTATAAAAATTAAAAGCCTGCAAAGTGTATATTTTGCAGGCTTTTTTATGGTTTGAAAACAGTTAAAATTTCTCCCAGTTTTTATAAGTGTCAATATTTAAATAAGATTTTGGTTCGAACACCATCATGGATTTATCATTCCTTTTTTTTCAGATAGCGATTTAAAGGTTTGGTTCCCTAACTTGAATTCAATCTAAAGTTTTAAGATTACAAAAATCCGTTAGGATATCATGCATTGTTTATTTCTAAAAATGTTATTTGACGCTTTCTTTCTTCAATAATTTTTGGATGGTTTTCTAGTTCTTCATTAGTCAAACCACTTTCTATTTCCTGAATTTTAAAATCAGTTGTGTCAATTATAAAAGAACTTATATTAGAGACATGCATCTTATCCTGCCCCATTATAAACTCCAATAGTTCTAAAACTGCACAAGCAGAATTTAGTGCATAACTTACTTCAATATTTTCAAAATCTTCTGTATCTGGAATTATTTTTTCAACTTTATTAATTAAGTCTTTAACTTTTTCTTTGTCTATTTTGGTAAAGTCAGTTTCTTCACAATACTTAATTGCTTCATTTAAAACATTGGGATTGCCCCAATTGTATTTGATATAGAAATCGACATAATCATCAATTAATCTATTACAAATATCTATACTGAAAACAATAAGTGTTTTGATTTTTGATTTGTTAATTATGTTATCCATTTCTGTATTTAATTATATAGATTTTTAAATGATGCATAAAGTTCAGATTTACCAAATCATTTTCAATACAAAATTATTTTTTCATTAAGCCTATTGACCAAATATGTTATAGCTGCTTTGCGGTTAGTTTTGTATTCACTTTATGATTTCGTCAAGATGCGCTTTAACATAGTTAATCCTTAATTCTGCATAATGATTTAAATCATAAAATTTGTTGTCAAGAGGATCAAAATGAGGATTTCGTTCATTAGTATATAGCTCCTTGTCTCGTATATAAATTTCTTTTGATTTAATTGCAAGTTCAAGAAATTCATTAGCCCCAAAATCGCTCAATCCACTAATTGCGTCATCAATATATTCGTTTTCATTGTTAAAGTAAAATTGGTCAAACCCGCCGTTGAAAACTTCATTGTCAAGAATATTAGTTGATACAACTCTTCTTTGCATTTTATTAAGAGTCTTACCTTCAAATTTGATAGTTAACAAATAATCAGCTATTTCAAAGTCAAAATCGTCGTCAGATTGAGCTTTAAGTTTTTCTTTCAATTTTATCAAATCAATGCTCATATGTTTTTAATTTGCAATTAACGTTCATGTGTGGGTATTAAAGGTGGGATATTAAATCAAGCCCATTCTTGAAATTTGTCAAATCATCAAAATAGAAATTAAATTCTATTAGTGCTGAAAATCAAATTATTGAATTGGGAATTAGCGTTAACTTTTTTTGTTTTTCGTAGGTATTCAGTATGTTTTCCATTATATTGTAAAATCCAACCTTATTAAAATCCTTTGGCTTTCTTTTTAAGTCGTCATAATCGTTTATACCTTCGAGTATTTTTGCTTTCAATAATCGATATTGTTGCTGTTCATCAAGATTTTTTATTTCCGAATAATCAAAGTGTTTTACTACAAGATAGTTTTTGTATTTAGTTCCGTATCTTTTATAGTTCTCTGTTTGTTTCAAAAATGTTGCAAAGCCACCATTGAAGTCATAGAGTTCAAATCCAAAGTCTACAGTATTAACAGATTTACCGAATGTTTTACCAGCAATCTCATTATTTATATGATCCTGAACTTGGTTAAGGTCAATATAGATTTTGCTTTTGTCTACTTCGATTGTTTCTGTTCTTCTAAAAATAAAACGAGTGGTGTCAAAAAATTTGATAATAGCTCGATCTGTTTCGGTTTGGTCTAACAACAAAGATTGGCTTTTTAGATATTCTTTGTAGTCTTCAAACAAATTGTCTGCATTAAAATCTTTTGGCAAAGGAACTCTTTGTTCTAAGTATTTCACTAGAATTAAAGATGCATTAAGGACTAACTTCAATTTTTCGTCATCACTTACTTTGTCAAAAAGCTGTTTGTCAATATGAGCAGATAAGTGCGCGCAAGCAGAATAAACGCTATCAGTTTGTCGTCCAAAATTTATATTTGGTTCAACATAAATGTCAAAACGAAAAAGTTTAATACCTAAACCATAATTTTTATCGGCAATAAAATGAAGAAATACATTCATAGCTTTTTGTTGAATTGCCTCAAATTCTTTTTCAAAAATATGCTGGTTGATTAAAAAACAACATTCATATTTCTTTACGTTGTAATTTTTCATTTTAGACTTTTCGCTCTTTTTATACTATTTGCTATCTAATAAATGTCAGTTTATTTTTATTTTCAAAAATAGGATTTTTATTTTGTAAACTATCAAACTATCAATTACACATCGATTAAAATCTTTAAATCTTCTAACAAAAGGTTCGAATTCTGTACCGTCAGGGTCACTAAAAAAAACTATTTCGTATGAGATAGGTTTTTTTATATATTTTCCGCACTTTTATATAAGTTTTGTTTTATGAATACTTGTCGGTTTATAAATCCCATGAAGTTGAATTGAAGGGATTTGAACGATAGAAATATAAAGTTTATTTATTGTCGTCGAGATTTTAATTAATACCTTTTATTTTTACATTATTTTTGAGGAACCATCAAATTATAAGAAAGATATTAATAATGTCAGAAACATTCCATAGCTACGAACAAGCGTTATTAAATCCTCTAGATGTTAAAACATTAATTTTTTCATTTAATAATTCTAGTCATATAGAAGTTGAAAATTTTCTAGATGAGAGAATTAAAGCACTTATTAATCTTGAAGAGCTTTCTATTGAAGGTTTTGAAGGAACGCAGTTGAGTTTGCCTGCTGAAATTTCCCAGCTTAAAAACTTAAAAGAATTATCAATCTTTGCTAGAAATTTAATTGAAATTCCAACAATTATTTGGGAGATGAAATCTCTAAATTATTTGTTTTTAGAAATTAATTCTATCCAAAATGGGAGCTTACAGCTATCAAAGCTTGATCAGTTAAAGTCTGTAGGATTTAAAATTCATAATACAGAAATTTTAACTTCAGATGTTTTCGACAATGTAAATGTAACGAGATTTTATCTTAAGTCTGATGATTTGAAAGAAATACCAAATCATTTTGATAAACTGATGAATTTAAACAATCTTACTTTACACTGCGAAAATTTAATCAAATTTCCAGATACAATAAGTAACTTATGTAATCTTAAAACAATTGATGTTTACAATAAAAGCATTAAATCAATTAATATTAATTTTAATCTTCTAGAAAATATTGAAGAGTTTAGATGGGGGCAAATAAGTTTTTTTCCCACTGGAATCAACAAAGCCAAAAGCTTAAAGAGATTAAATCTTGATGTTAGTTCTTTTGAAACAATTGATGCTGATGAGGCAGCATTTCAAAGCTTGGAAAAATTGGAACTTTCTTTTTGTAAATTAAAAAAGATACCAAAATGTTTCGAAACTCTTGATTCAATTAAGACTTTAGATTTAGGATATAGCAATTTTAGTGAATTAGATTTTGATTTTAAAAATCTTAAAAATCTATCATTTCTTTGTTTTAAAAGGTGTGAGAATTTTGAGAATATTGATATAACAAAATTTATAAAATCAATAAGCACGATAACGAATTTAAGATACTTAGAAACACCCAGACTTACTGCGCAGCAAATAAAGGTAAGAAATAAGTCTAGATTTGATTTTGAATGGATAGAAGATTAATTGTTTAGTTTATATGATTATTTATTCTTAAATCTAAATCGTATTCAAAATCTTTAAATCTTCTAACAATAGGTTCGAATTCTGTATTTGTCAAGGTCATATTAAAAAAGCGCAAGCTTTATATTTATAGGCTTGCGCTTTTTAATTTTATGTAATTCCCTTATATTTTGATCGAGAATATTCAAAAAAATCAAATAATTTTAGTTGCTATACTTTTCAAAGAGTTTAATAACCTCCGTTTTTAAGTCACTATAATTTAGGTCATCATTAAACCCTATTCCTGAGTTGTAATGGGTGTTCCCTTTACTGGTGCAAAGGAGGTATTTTTTCCCGCCCAATTCAATAGAAATTGGTGAAAACTCTGTTTGTACTCTTAAGACAATTTGACCTGAATTGTCTATTAAATAGAAAATATGTTTATTATAAATATTCCCCTTGTTTTTGTTTTCGTAGCGCTCAAATGCTTGGACTTGATAGCCATTCCATTTAAATTGATCATAACAAAACATATCTTTTAAATTGTCTTTTAATTCTCCCTTTGCATATGCCTCATAAAGCTTGTCTTTGTAAGGTTTTGCTTTTTCATATTCTTTTCTATAGTAATAAATTTGAATAAGTTTTGCATACGAATGATAATCAGTGGGATCTAATTGAATGAGTTCTATAAAAACGGGTTCTGCTTTTTCGTAATTTCCTTTTAAAGATTCCAAAAGCCCAATGTTAAATAAGACATTTATGTATGAATCAGATTCTTTCGATATTTTTGATTTTGCTGTATAATATGCTTCTAGGGCTTTGTCATTTTCTTTTTGTTCGTAATAAATTTGAGCTAACATTAAAAAAGGTCTGTTTGGACATTCCTTTTGCAGTGTTGCTTTCTTATAATTTTCAAGTGATAAGTTAAACTCTTTGATTTGATAATAAGAATCACCAAGCCCACTATAAGATTCTGCATCGTTTGGATTTAAATTGATTGCATTTTGAAAATAAGTTATAGCTTCTTTGTATTTACCCATGTAATTTAATGTGGAAGCTTTTATATAAGCAGGTGCGGGATCTTTGCTGTCTTTATTTATAGATAAATCCATGAATTTAATGCAATTTGCATCATCTTCTTTCATGTAATAAGCAAGTCCAATATAATAGAGAGATCTTGCTGAAAAATCTTTATATTCAGAAGCATACTGACTAATTATTTTGTCAAATTGCTGAGTGTCCGATAAGTTTTTTAGTTCATTTGTTACTTTATCCTGAGCGAGAATCACTAAGCTGAAAAAGATTAAAATGAATGTTAAGATATTTTTTTTCATATATTCTAGATTATTGCATTTCCAGTTTTCACCTCACCATTTCGGATATAATTGGCTAAAATTACTCCAGTTGTAGTGACCGTACTTTCTATTAAGGAAAACCCCGACGGATTTGCATTATCATCAAAAAGCTTTTTCCCTTTTCCAAGTAACAAAGGATGGATTTTTAATCGAAGTTCATCAACAAGGTTATTTTGCAATAATAGATGAATCAGTTCGCTGCTGCCCCAAACTTGAATATCTTTCCCTTCAGAATTTTTCAGTTTTTTGATATCATCAAGACTTTCGATAAAAAAGGAATTTTTCCAATCTGATTTTTGTCTGGTTTTAGAGAAAACATATTTATTTCCATTATTAATTCCTGGCCAAAATTCGGAATGGTCAGGCCAATAATTTTCCCAAATTTCAAATGTTTTCCTACCCAAAAGATAATCTGCAGGTTGCAGTTCGTTTTGAACCGCTTTATCGTAAGCTTCGTCACCGTATGGAACTGTCCAGCCTCCAAATTTAAAACCTTCCGATGTATCTTCTTCCGGTCCGCCTGGAGCTTGCATTACGCCGTCTAATGAAATCATCGATAGAACAATTATTTTTCTCATAATGGATAAAATTAATTACTTCAATTTGATTTGTCTATGTTTCAGTTTTGGCTCGTTAGATTATTTTTTAGAATTTTTAATAATGTAATAAACAGAAAACGCAAAAACTACAAAATATATAACTGCCAATGCGGAATTCTCAAATTTTAGACTTTTAAAATCGAATTGTTTGTATAAAGTTACGCCTAAAATGATCGCAATAATCCAAAAAACAAATGTGATAGGTTTTTTATTTTCCATGGTTTTAAGTTTTTAAAGTTAATTTTAATGCCAATTAGTTGCCATCGTATATGATAACACTTTGAAGTCCTAGTTTTTCTAAATCTACTTCGATATTTATATTAGGATTTTCTGCCAGTTTTAAGATTGATTCTCGCATGTTCGTTCCAGAAACAACTCCAAAATCATTTTCAATGGCAATTTCTATAAATTTCAAAAAATCATTGAAATATTCTTTGGAATTAGTTGGAACTAAATTAGCACGGTCTAGCCACAATAATTTTAAGTCTTCGTTTGTAATCCAGTTCATGATTCCCGAACCATAAGAGTGGGTAGATCCGCATGGTGAATTATCTATTTGCGAAATAATTGCTTCTGCAACAGATTTTGGTTTTGCACCAACATTTCCAGAAAAAATTCTACGTCCTAAAATGAGATGCGGATTAAATGCAGCACATTCCGAAAACATTATTAACGTTAGTGCCGTCGCAAGATCATCAGCTGCGGTTCCATTTTGTTTGTAGAATTCGTCTGTATCTTTTAGCATCTTCTGCATGAATGTTTGATATTCTTCGTCTGGTTTTTTCTTCCGAGTTTCTATCTCATAGAGAAGTTTATGAGTTTTAAAATCTTCGTCAAAAAATTGACAATATTCCAAGACAGAAGTGATTCTTTTATCATTATCAGAATTATGAAACAAAAGATAGTTGCCTAATTTTGAATCAAAGTATTTTTTAAGCAAATTTCCTTTGCCTGTAAGATCAGGAACTACTTTTTCATAAAAGTGTTTGTCACTAAAAAAATGTAAGGTATTCCAATCTCCCATTATAATTTTTTTACAATTTACTCTGTTCCGCACGTAAAATATCAAAAATACTCTCACTCTTAAAGTTCTCTAGAAACAAATTGATTAGAGGAACAGTTGGGCTTTTTGGATATTTTCTTAAGAAACGATTAAACTCCTGAATGTTTTCTGGATAAATATATTTTTCATCTGAAGACCTTTCGGCTGTTGGCGTATTGTCTTGGCCCACCAGATAATCCATTTGATAATTTTTGTATTCCTCTTTTACAGAAGCTATTAATTTTGAATTAGGGTATTTGGCCATAAAATTTTCCCACGAAATGATTCGATCGCCCAAATCTTTAAAAGAGATTACAAGCCCTGCATCTGCAGAATATAGCGACTTGTTTTCTTCACTCTTTAAGGACAAATAATCTTTGTAATCATCTGTGACATAGTTTTTGAAAATCTTATAATAGAAATCGTTTAGAGGCTCAATTTCAACATATCCTTCTCCTATTTCCCAATATTGCAATTGATGTTTTGAGAGCTTTTCACCTAAAAGTTTAACCGCTTTTTTGTCGGCTTCATCTTCATTATAAAACTTATCCAATACTCCAGATTCTTTTGCGGCTATCTGTTGCAATAAAGTACTGTTTTCTTCAAAATATTTTTCATACAATGTATTGGCAGCTTCTTTATTGGGTAATGATTTTAACTGGAGAACCACTTCGTTTTTGTTTTTAGAAAATTGCTCTAATAAGTTAGAATCTGATCGTTCTATTTTTGCAGCATCTTCAACTTTAATACTGTCTTTTTTTATTTCTGTTTTTCCAGAAACGCTTTCATCAGCTGTTTGTTTGCAAGAAGAAAGCAAAATTACAGAAGTAATAGCGATAATGAATTTTCTCATTTTATAGTTTAGGTTTATTCTGCTAATGCAAAATATTTAAAGTATATTTTTAATCATAACAATATTACAAAAAATATCATTTGTTCTTTTATTGTTATTTAATTGTACTGAGTCTTCCTAATCTTTCTTTTTACAAATAAAATGGTGTCAATATTTTTTTCAGAGTAATTATGTATTACAATTTTTATCGAATCATTTAATTTTTTTAGAAACATCTCTTTATATTTCGGTTGGCTACTTGAACCACCAAATTCGTTTGTAGAATCTAAGGCCTTAAATGAAAAAGGAAGATTCGTATGTGGGGAATTAAAATAAATTTTAAACATTAAATCCTCTTCTAAATTTTTCTCGTTACTATAATATCTCATAACAGAAATTGCCGAGTCCATTTTTAGAGTAGAATTATCTTTTAGCTTGATTTTCTCTTTTGTAGCAAAGTAGATATATGTTTTAGAATGTGTTAGATATTTATCATAGGAATCAATTGGAAAAAAATGATTTAAGATATAAACCAAAGAAATCAAATAAATGAATAAAGTTAGTGTCTTATATTTTTTTGTAAATGGAGTTGGAGTTTTTTTGTAGAAAAGAAAAAAAGCTTGACACAAAAATAAAATAAGGAAAAAGAATACATAGAGAACTTTTTCGATCCAATCATTTTTTCTGCTAAAACTTAAACGGTAAAGTCCTAGTTTAAAACTTAAAAGATAAATGGCAATAAGCGTTAGGTATAGAAATGAATTTAATTTTAGAACTTTTGAAAAACTAATTGAATTCCATTTTTTCGCTATGAAAATTATTATTACTGAAATAACAATTGAAAAAGAAAAAAAATAAATTATAGTGGCAAATAAATTCAGAATAACATCTATACCTGGCATTCCGAATTTTAATTGGTTGAAATTCATTATTTATATTCTTTGTTTTAACAAAATTACAAAAGCCCTAATTGCTAAAAAATCAGGGCTTTTAAAAATCTATTATTTATTTTAATTGTTCATCAATAATTGTTTTTTAAATAGATTTTCCCGGTTTGAGAAAAAGCTGTATTAAAGATAGTAAGGATTAATAAAAATAATGTTTTTTTTCATTTGTTTTTGTTTTTTTGATACATGAAAAAACGCCCAACCTCAATAAAGGCTGGGGCTAAATTATTTGAATATTGAATAGTTTTATTTTTTAGAAAATAAATTCTCTACAACCCAAGCTGGGCCAATCAATAAAAACTGAAGATCTTTAAGGAATGAAGGTTTTTTTCCTTCGATATTATGCCCATAAAATTGTCCAATCCAGGCCAAAGCAAAAACACCAAGCGAGAAGATCCATAGCGGAACAAATTGCGAGATATAATAATTGACAATTAGGCAAAGCAGAGAAAAAATGGCAATTTTAGCAGCCATTGCAATGGATAATCTGATGTAAAAAACGAGAACAAAAAGCAAAACGAGAAATGCCCAATTTTCAACAATAGGCATGTTTAATTGTAATGCATTGGATATTATTGTACTCGGAATACTCATAAGTAAACCAACAATCGAAAAGTAAATAGCAGGGACACAAATATAATGTATCGCTTTGTTTTTTGGGTTCTGATGACTTACGGCATATTCTGCAAACCATTGATCTAATGTTCTCATTTTTGTGGTTTTAAGGTTAGATGCGTAAATCTAATGAAATTTCTTTTAGGTTTTACTGTGCTGTATTTTCATTATTTCATCGACAATAATAATGGCTTTTTCTAATGTAATACCGTTTTCTTGATCTATCGTCAAAGGATGATTTTCTTCGATAATTTTTATTTCTGGAATTAGTCCTAAACCTTGTTCAATTGCAATCGATTTTAAAGATAAAGTTTTGCCATACGTAGGCACATTGGTCTGCATCCAGCCAAAATAAGGTTCTTGATTTACTCGATTTGGATCTTCCCATAAATCCATTCGTAAACAAAAATTATCTTCACTTATCGTAGTCCATACATTAAAAACCAAATCTTCATGATAATCTATAATCGGAATGGTTAATCTGCCAAGATGAAAAAAATGTTCTTCATCAATGTAACACCAGCTTCCTCCGTATTCAATTCTTTGTTCTCTTTCTTCGGGCGGAATGTTAAAATAATAAGCAGGAAATTCATTTCCAAAACACAAAGGCATTTCATCAAAAACCTCTCCGCAACAAGAACATTTGTAGGTATACATTTTTAATTTTTTAAAGAATCAACTTTTTGGTTATACTGAAAAATATTATCCCATAATTCGTCAATGGCAACAAGTGCTTCATGGAGTCGAATTACATTCCATTTTCCGTTAGTTTCTATTCCTAAACCAATGCTTTTTAGTTTTAATAAAGCATCGTTTACATCAAAATCCAAATCGGTATTTAATTTGGTTTTAAACCAAGATTCTATTTGATTGTCTAGCTCTTCGGCGGTTAAAGATTTTTCACTTTCGTGCAAAAAAGTATAAGCGAGAATTGTTTCTTTTAAAGCTTCTTCTTCAGAAGAGTTTAATAAAGAATAGAATGCCCCACTGTTGTTTCCGACATTCTTAAAATACAAGCTATCTGAAAGTGTTTTAGAATATCGGATTTTTTTGTTTATAAAATTGTTGTATTGACGGAAACAGTACGCTCCTAAAATTCCAAACGCAATTAAACCTTGATTTAAAGAAGTTTTACTGTTTAAGAGATCGATTGTTTCGCCCGTTTGATAAGCTTCGTACATATTAATCAAAGCAGGAATCACTTTAGCGCTTAATAGAGAAAGTCCACCAAAAACACCCGGAACCCAAAGCAATAATTTATCCTTCAAAGACATTTTCGGAATGGCATTTGGAAAAACCGTTTCGAGATCATTCTTAGGAACACGTTTAAAGATCTTTAATGCAATAGAACCTGGATCGATTGGCATTTTGCCCAATTTGACTTTCTTTTCTTTAAGGTAATCTGCATCGCTGTAATTTAGGTAAATAAGAACACGATCGTAATATTCAATCTCAACTTCTTTCGTCCAGAAAAAATATTTTTTGACTTTTTCTTTTGCTTTATGATGCCCACGCGCGTAGAGTTCAAAATCTTTAAAAGCATTAAAATCAATAGCAAGATTAAGACCCACCAAATCAGATTCATTAAAGGCTTCGTCTAATGCTTTCTGATTGATTCTGTAGTAATTGCCACGCTCTAAAACTTTAAGAAGTGTTTCTTTAAAAACAGGAAAACTACTTTTATTGATAAATTGCTCCCGTTCTTTTTCGCTTAAATCTGGATCGTAGAGTGCATAATGCTGTTTTAGATTTCGATTAAGATTAAAAGATTCGTAATGATAATAATGTTCGATGATTTCGAACAATTTCTTAAAATCGCTAGCCTTTTCTGGATTTTCGGCAAAAGCTGAAATCTGCTGTTCCAGTAAGAATTCTTTATTGAATGGAATATAATGTTCTCTAGTCATTTGGACTTTAATTTCGTGGCATTTACAGAACGCAAAAGTACTGCTTTTTTTTTAGGCGCAAGGAGGCAAAGAGACAGAGAACCTATCGCTTCTCAGGATGACAAACAAAAAAAAAGTGAAATTTCCAATCGGTACCAGCGATTTGAAATCCCACTTTCTGTTCCAAAAAAAAGTGACAAAAAATTAAGAAGCTTTCTCCAAAGCTTTTTAGAAACTAAAAATTATTTACTACAAAATTACCACTAAATAAAATGGTGGCTATAGGTGTTTTTACCTGTTTTTGTAAACGGTTGTAGATTTTGAGTAGCTGAGCCGCAAATGTTATTCTATTACCGTTTTCTTTAGTTCGATTACGCCTTGAATGTATTTTATTAATTCTTCTTTGGTTACAGCAAAAGGAGCTTTTTCTGCCTCGAATTTTAAATACAAATTGGCAATGCTTTCGGCATCAAGATTTTCAGTAAGGTAATGATGTTCTGAATATTGTATAAGATGATCTACAAAAAGTTCGCGTAGTTTTCCTTTTTCGACTGTTTCAGGATCGCCTTCTTTTATTTTTTCGATTACAGATTCTGGTAAATCGATTGTGAGATACATACAATCGACAGAAACTTTTGAAAGCATTTCTTTTGGGACTCTTCCTGTTGCATCGCAATAGGCGCATGGTGCAGGAACCCATTTCAATTGTCGGTTTAAACGGCGGATATCATCCCAATCAACAAATCTTTTTCCAAGGCATCTTGGACATTTTACAGTAGATCTTTTAAAAAGATTAAAAATGGACATTGGTTCTTAAATAGCTTAGGGGGTTGGTTTGCGGCGAATTTAAAGAATTAAGTAGGAAAAGTTGCTTTAATCTATACTTTTTTTAAGAAAAGAATTAACAAAATTGCAAATTTGTATATTTTGAGAGATGATTAGAAGTAGAAAAAAAATAGTTTCGGTAACAATATTAGGCGATGACAAAAACGAAAGAAATCATTTTTTGTTTTCAATTAAAATAAGATGATGTGGTTATTAAACAAAAACGACATTAAAAATATAGAAAAAATCTCACTTTATTTCTTGTAAATTTGATAGAAAGTTCATTAAAGAAAATAATAATTACATATGGAACATATAAAAACTTCAAAGCTTCAAAATTTTATTCGAATATTTTTGGGATTGTTTATGATAACAGCTGCGATCGGACATTTTACTTTTCAGAGAACAGATTTTCAGGCACAGGTTCCCAATTGGGTTCCTCTGGACAAAGATTTGGTAGTTATACTTTCTGGAATTGTCGAAATTGCTTTAGGTTTGGCAATGGTATTTTTAACCCAATACAAAGTGAAAGTCGGAATAACACTGGCCATATTTTACGTTTTAGTTTTCCCAGGAAATATAGCACAATACCTAAACGGAACTTCTGCCTTTGGACTCGACACAGATCAGGCGCGTTTAATACGATTGTTTTTTCAACCCGTTTTAATTTTTCTGGCTTTATGGTCAACTGGGGCGATTGTTTATTTCAGAAGGAAAGTTTGATGTTATAAATTGTAAGAAAATATCTTATTTTTTTATTCTGAATACTGCTTTAATTTTGTACGTTTGCCAACGACAAAATACCGTTGGATAAAACTTAGAAACTTTTTAAAGTTTACATAAGCGGATCCCTCGCCATGATGAGTAGTTTAAACCGAAAGGCTAGTAAATCTATCCTTAATACGGGTATTTTGTCACATCTAAAGCGGGGGATTCGTGCGTTTAAATATTTTCGATATGACAAGAGAAAATCAAAAAACACACCGTGACGTGATGCGTTCAGTAGCCATTTTTATTTCAAATTTAAGTTTTGAAGGCGATTTTAAAAACCAACCAATTTATTTGCAGGAAATCTTCGAGTTATTGCTCGATACCGAATTTGGAAACGATCGCATTTTAAGACAGAAAATGTTAAGTTGTCTGCAAACAAGCAGAGATTTAGTAAAGGTTTTATCTCAGTTTACAGATAAACAAATTCAAAAAGCCTGCGATAATGTGACTATGATTAAGGCTGTTTAGATTCTTAATTATTAAAGATTAAAGCTCCGTTTTTATGCGGAGCTTTTTGTTTTTATAAATGCAAAACTTACCCTTTGGCTGGCACGAGCGTCTCGCTCGTGCACATAATTAAAATCCATTTTGAATACATTGAGTTCACGAGCGAGACGCTCGCGCTAGCAGGGGGAAAAGAGACTTTTTGTAAAGAAGTCTCTTTTTTTTATTGACATACTTTGCGTTTACGAGTTTAAAGCTCAGGATAACCGGGAGCTTTTCAAAAATTATCTCATTATCCAAATTGACAAATTATCAAATTGACAAATTATTTAGCAAAATCTGATACTTCCTTCCAACAGGAACAACATCACCATTAGACATTGTAAGATTTTTGGCAGTAACAGCAGAAATTTTCGTTGTATTTACAATATAAGATCTATGAACTTGTACAAAATGCGCGCAATCAATTTCGGCGCTTATACTCGCAAGCGAACCGTAAATAACAATAGGAGATTTTAATTTGCAGTTGTAGAGTTTCATATAATTGCCTAGACTTTCGATGTATAAAATATCAGAAAGAGGCGTTTCAATTACTTGTCCGTTCGAGCGGTAAGAAAGCACTTTTTCGTCGGTGCTGTTTTCTTTTTTAAGGTTATTTCCAGAATGATACGTTTTGGCTTTTTCTATTGCCTTTGAGAATTTATCAAACGAAATGGGTTTCATTAAATAATCGATCGCATCGTTTTGGTAGGCCGAAAGCGCAAAATCAGAATAAGCCGTTGTTACAATCGTAAGCGGGCGATTGGGTTGCAGTTCCATTAATTCTACACCCGAAATTACAGGCATATTAATATCGAGAAAAATAATATCGTATTGGTTTTCGTTGAGCAGTTTTATGGCTTCCATACCGTTAAAAGCGCTTCCAGAATGTTCCAGTTCGTCAAATTTTGAAATGTGCGAAATCAGGGCCTTGTGTGCCGGCGATTCGTCATCAATTATCAGACAGCGGTAGGTAAGTGCCATATGGTCAATTTTACGGTAAATATATTTTTATCTTTTTTACAGCTCAAATTGTGTTTTAAGCCATAAACTTCCAAACGTCTTTTTAGATTTTCAATTCCGATTCCTGTGCTCGAAAGTCGCGAACCCGAATCGAGATAATTGTTTTTTAATGTAAAAATAACGCCTCGGCATTGTACTTTCAAATCCAGATTAATAAACGGCTCTATTGTTTCGGCAGAAAACTTGACGGCATTTTCAACCAAAGGCAGAAAAAACAAAGGCGGAATCTCGATTTGACCATGCAGACCTTCAATGTTTTGTGTTACAGCAAGTCTTTCGTTTCTAAAGGTATAATATTCGATATATTTTTTAATAAAGGCGATTTCTTCTTCCATAGAAACAAAATCCTTTTTAGAAGCTTCAATTTGGTAGCGCAGCATATCTGAAAGATTTAGGATTCGATCTGGAACTTTGTCGGGTTCTGCAAGGGCTTCTCCATAAAGATTATTCATTGCATTCAGTAAAAAATGCGGATTCAGCTGCTGTTTTAAAAAAGAAAGCTCAGACTTAAAATTCATAATATCTTTGTCGGCCTGACTCATTTTTTTGCTAATAACAATGTGCAGGAAATAAAAAAAGCAGCCGTTTATGACCAGTGATACAATTTGAAGGGTTTTTAGATTTCCTAGCTCCACAAGCGGAAGGAACCAGTTCATGAAGAAATAAAAGCAAGTCCAATAGATTGCTAGAAGCGTAAAAAAGATTTTGAACCTTTTATGAAATAAAAAAGGCTTAATGATACAAATATTAAAAATCGTAATCCAGACGATACAAGGAAAATAGCCCATGGCAATTTTACCGAGAATATAAGACCAGCTATGTCCGTCGAGTCTGACTTCGTCGTAAATACAGGCGAAAATGACTAAATAAACAAGTGTGTTTACAATTAGGTTTCGTAGAAAAAAGTTCTGGTAGATTTTTGCAATTGTCATAGCGGCAAAAATAATACAATCGTATAGTTTGTAGGTCTTTATCGAGAAAAATTTATACCAACGCCATTCGTATAAATCATACGCCATTGGTATAAAATTGCTGTTAAAATAGGTACTTCTCCTTTATTTTTGAATTCGAATTTCTAATCTCTTTTTAATAAAAAATAAAAATGTACCAGTTTAAAGAATTAAAAGATACCGATATGGTCGTGGAGATTTTTAAAACAAATGTTCAGAAAGAATCTGATCGAGACTATGTTGTGACCATGATGCAAAAGCAGTTTCCAGAATGCAAAATTAATTTTGATTTGGAAGATTGTGATAAGATATTAAGAATAGAAGGTTTTGATTTACAGTATGATAGTGTTGTGAGTCATGTTGCAGGTTTAGGTTATACCTGCGTAAGATTAGAATAATGTTTTAAAAATCATCAAAATTAAATCGGGTAAAAATACGCAGCTGTATTTCCTTTTTTTGTAAGTATTTTGCATAATATTTTAATTTAAACTTAAATACAGAAATGATCGGTTTTATACTTTCGATTTTAATTTTCCTTTTAGAACAGCTAACTTAATAAAGCTGTTTAAATTCTTCTGTCAATACTGCTTTTTCATTACGAAAAGGTTTGTGCTTTTTTGCATATTATTTTTCTAATTTTGTGCCCATGAAAAAAGCATTCCAACTCTTCGATTTTAGCCAGAAAGTCAATTACAAAAACGAAATTTTAGCGGGCTTAACCGTGGCAATGACTATGATTCCAGAATCGTTGTCGTTTGCTATTTTGGCTGGATTTCCGCCATTAGTTGGGTTGTATGCTGCTTTTATTGCGGGATTGGTTACGGCTATTTTTGGAGGAAGACCCGGAATGATTTCGGGCGGTGCAGGGGCAACGGTAATTGTTTTGATTGCCTTAATGAAATCGCACGGAATAGAATATGTATTTGCCGCAGTCGCATTGGGTGGCGTGGTTCAGATTTGTATCGGACTTTTTAAACTTGGAAAATTTATTCGACTAGTTCCGCAACCTGTTATGTTTGGTTTCGTAAACGGTTTGGCAGTTGTGATTTTTATGTCGCAGCTAGAACAATTTAAAACCATGGTGAACGGCCAGGTTTCTTGGCTTCAAGGAACTCCACTTTATATTATGTTGGGTTTGGTAGCTTTGACTATTGCGATTGTTTTGATTTTTCCGAAGATTACAAAAGCGGTTCCAGCATCCTTAGTAGCCATTATGGTCGTTTTTGCTTTGGTCATTGTTTTTAATATTGAAACTAAAACGGTAGAAGATATTGCTTCGGTTCAAGGTGGATTTCCACCATTTCATATTCCAAATATTCCATTTTCTTTCGAGACTTTTAAAGTGATATTTCCGTATTCTGTAATTGTCGCCGCAGTTGGTTTAACTGAAGGTTTGCTTACGCTGAATTTAGTTGACGAAATTACAGGAACAAGAGGGAACAGTAATAGAGAATGTATTGCGCAAGGAAGTTCAAATATCTTAAACGGCTTTTTCTACGGAATGGGTGGCTGCCCGATGATTGCGCAGACATTAGTAAATCTTGGAGCTGGTTCTAGAGCTAGGCTTTCAGGAATTATTGCAGCGTTAACGATTTTAATTATCATACTTTTTGGTGCTCCCGTAATTGGAAAACTACCCATGGCGGCCTTAGTCGGCGTTATGATGATGGTTGCGATTACGACTTTTGAATGGGCAAGTTTTAAGATTATTAATAAAATGCCAAAACACGATATTTTTGTTGGAATTCTAGTCGCTCTTATTACAATTGTACTGCACAATCTGGCTTTGGCGGTTTTAATTGGCGTAATTATCTCAGCTTTGGTTTTTGCTTGGGAAAGTGCTAAACGAATTCGTGCAAGAAATTATATAGATGAAAATGGAGTAAAACATTACGAAATTTACGGCCCATTATTCTTTGGCTCAACTGCTGCTTTTTTGGAAAAGTTTGATATTCAGAACGACCCAAATCATATAATAATAGATTTTAAAGAAAGTCGTGTTTCTGATATGTCGGCAATAGAAGCTTTGAATAATCTCACAAAAAAATACAATCAGCTAAATAAAACAGTAGAGTTGCAGCATTTAAGCCCAGATTGCAGACAATTACTCAAAAATGCAGATGCGGTTATTAATGTAAATGTGATTGAAGATCCGACTTATAAAGTGGTTAGTTAATTAGATAATGTGTCAATTTGATAATTAGATAAATGATGATGGAAACGTGTATCTACACAATGTAAATAAACAACAAACCCGATAGGTTTTAGAACCTGTCGGTTTTTTTTTGTATGTTTTGCTCAGGGTAACAATCAGTTCATTATCAAATTTTCTAATCAACACATTCTCAAAATATCTAATTGGAATAATTTGATTTTCGTAACTTTGCCAAATGAAACTGACAGAAACTTTAGAAGATTTTTATACAATTAAAATAAAAGGAATGCCCGAGAATCTTAAAAAAGAGATCGGACATTTTAATGTTTTTAAGCTAGACGAATATGTTGGAAGTACTTGTAATCCATTGCCTTATACTAGAAAAGACTTTTATAAGATAAGTTTAATCATTGGTAAGAACAAAGTGCATTATGCAGATAAAATTGTAACGATTGAAGATCAGGCATTATTCTTTGCAAATCCACAAATTCCGTATAGTTGGGAGCATATTGATGAGAATCAAACTGGCTTTTTCTGTATTTTTACAGATGCATTTTTTAGTCAGTTTGGAAATTTAAAAGAATATCCATTATTTCAGCCAGGCGGGAATCCCGTTGTTCCTGTTTCTGCAGCATTAGCAGAATCTCTAAAAACTGTTTATTTAAAAATGTTCGAAGAAATCAATTCTGATTATGCTTTTAAATATGATGTGCTTCGAAATCTGGTTTTTGAAATTATTCATTTAGCATTAAAAACACAAACCGTAACTGCTTCATTATATAGTAAATCGAATGCTACAATTCGAGTTTCTTCTTTGTTTTTAGAATTATTAGAAAGACAATTTCCTGTCGAATCCATTTCACAGCAGATTAATTTTCGTTCGCCTTCAGAATATGCCAATCAGTTAAATGTACATGTGAATCATTTAAATAAAGCATTAAAAGAAACAACAGGAAAAACTACTTCTCAGATCATTTCGGAAAGAATTGTTCAGGAAGCTATGATTCTTTTAAAACAAACCAATTGGAATATTAATGAAATTGCTTGGTGTTTAGGTTTTGAAGAATTGTCCCATTTTATCAATTTCTTCAAGAAAAACGTCCAGGTTTCTCCTAAAAACTATCGATTAGCAGAAATTGATTGATTTTTGTAACTTCTTACTTGATTGCTTTAATTTTTAAGAAGCACTTTGCCAATACCTTTGTCCTGTAATTATAAACGTAAAAATTTAAAGTCATGGGAAATAACAAAGTTTGGTTTATCACAGGTGCTTCAAAAGGACTTGGATTAGAGTTAGCTAAAAAATTATTAGCAGAGGGGTTTAAAGTGGCTGCAACGTCAAGAAATGAAGCTTCTTTAATTGCAGCATTAGGAAAAACATCAGAGAATTTTCTTCCTCTTGAGATGGATTTAGTAGATGAAGAAAGCGTTAAAAATGCTATTGAAAAAACTGTAAATCATTTTAAAACAATCGATGTTTTAGTCAACAATGCTGGTTACGGATTGTTAGGAGCTTTAGAAGAATTAACAGATGAAGAAGCTAGAAAAAACTACGAAGTAAATGTTTTCGGATTATTAAATGTAATTAGAAATGCAATGCCTATTCTTCGTGCCAATCAATCGGGTTATATTTTTAATATTTCTTCTGTTGGAGGATATTATGGAGAATTTCCAGGATGGGGAATTTACTGCTCGACTAAGTTTGCGGTTGCTGGTCTAACCGAATCTTTAGCGGCAGAAATTAAGCCTTTTGGAGTTCACGCTACAATTGTCTATCCAGGTTATTTTAGAACCGATTTCTTAAAAGACAGCTCGCTTTTAGTGCCAGAAAACCCAATTGCGGAGTATAAAGAAGTGAGACAATCGGAAAGTGCTCATAAAGAGGATATCAATGAAAATCAGCCAGGAGATCCAGTTAAATTAGCTGAAGCTTTAATTAAAGTAAGTCAGGACCAAAACCCGCCTTTGCATTTATTTTTAGGTGAAGATGCTTTTAATATGGCAAATTTAAAAATAGCAAGTGTTCAGAAAGAATTAGAAGGATGGAAATCGGTTTCGGTTTCGACTGGTTTTTAATGTGTTAATTTGATAATTTGATAATTTGATAATTTGTCAATTAGAAAATAATTTGACATCCTAAGTCAATATATTTTGTGAATTGCCTTCAGCTTTAGCTGGAGGGAAGTATTGATAATAGAAAAAAGGCTTTAGCCAAACGACAAAGTTTGACTAAAGCCTTTCTCTTATGAAGTTTAATTTTTTTTCCAGCTTTATCTGGAGAAAAAAAATAATTATTTAATTCAAGAATTTTCTAATTATCAAATTGCCTCATTCTCTCATTAGCGAAGCATCGATTTTACATCACTTAACTTCCCGTCAATTTCGCCAATTTGAAGACCTAAAATATGAGCAATTAATGGATAAACCGAAACATTCTGAAATGTTTTTACTGTTTTATCAACTTTAAAAGCAGGGCCTTTTGCATAAAAAATAGCGTGCATGTCTTTTTCATTATTATCATAACCATGTGTTCCGCCTTTGATGTGCGTACTTTCTTTGCTGACTAAACTCCAACCTTTATCGGCTTCAATTACAAAATCATGCACACGCGGATTCGTTCCGTAATGCAGTCTTTTTGGAACTTCAGTCGATTTCCAGAATTTAATATGTGGCACTTTTTTCAAAGCTGTAGCAATAGAATCTTGATAACCCGGTTTTACCTGCAAACTCATAATTGGATTGACAACATCCTTATAACCTAGCCATTCTGGTTTTAAATAGTCTAAAACAGCTACTTTTTTATCGTTACTGATATTGGCCATTCCGTGGTCTGAAACGATAATTAAATTGATTTCTTTCCCAATCGGCAATTGATCTAATCTTCTAGATATTTCGCCCATAATAGAATCCATTTTGATCACTGTTTTTTCAGTTTTTGGCGAAAGCGGACCAAAATTATGACCCGTATGATCTGGTTCATCAAAATATAAAGTAACCAAATGTGGACGTTGTTTTTCTGGAAGTTGGAGCCATTTCATAACGGTATCTATTCTAGCGCCATATGGAACTTTACCATCGTAATTTTTGAAATAACTTGGATTTCTTTTGTCAATATCAGAACCTGGCCAAAAGAAAGAAGCGGTTTTTACACCTTGCTGTTCAGCTAAATTCCAAATTGGATTTCCGCCATAAAATCTCGAATCGTTTTTAGCATTACTAGATAGTGAAAAAGATTGATTTAAAGAGGCATCATAAAAAACGTTATTGATGATTCCGTGATGATCTGGGTAAAGTCCCGTTACAATCGAATAATGGTTTGGAAAAGTTTTACTCGGGTAAGAAGGTTTCATTGATTTGGCATGAACGCCTTCTTTTTCAATTTGCTTAAGATTCGGAAGATTGTACATTTTGCCATAATCCCATCGGAAGCCATCCATCGAAATTAAAACAACATAATTGTCTTTGTTGCTTTGAGCGTTTGAAAAACTAGAAAGAATTATGAATGTTAAAAGTAATAGGTGAGTAGTAAATTTTCTCATTATATGATTTTAAAACCGCAAAGTTAACGCTAAACCATTTTTTAAAGAAAAAGAGAATGTTAAATAAAAAAGTTAGCCACGAATTCCCGAATTATTTATTCAAATCTTTGTGTACAGAATTTTACATGGATTAAAATCCTTTTAATCTGTGTAATCTGTGGATAGAATTGTCGTAAAGATTAGGAAAAAATAATTCGTCAATTCGTGGCTAAAAAAAAACGCCAGATAAATATCCGGCGTTTTAAGTTTTAAGAGGAAAATGAATTACATCATTCCTGGCATTCCGCCTCCCATTGGCATTCCGCCTCCAGCATTTTCTTCTTTGATATCAATTAATGCACATTCTGTAGTCAAGATCATTCCAGAAACAGATGCAGCATTTTCTAATGCAACACGAGTTACTTTCTTAGGATCGATAATTCCAGCAGTAAGCATGTCTACATACTCGTCAGTTTTTGCATTGTATCCAAAATCACCTGAACCTTCAGAAACTTTAGCCACAACAACAGAACCTTCAAGACCAGCGTTTTCAACGATAGTTCTTAATGGAGCTTCAACAGCGCGAGAAACGATTTGGATTCCAGTAGCTTCGTCAGCGTTGTCTGCTTTTAAGTCAGCTAAAGCAAGTTTAGCTCTCAATAAAGCTACACCACCACCAGCAACGATTCCTTCTTCAACAGCAGCGCGAGTTGCGTGTAAAGCGTCATCAACTCTATCTTTTTTCTCTTTCATTTCAACTTCAGAAGCTGCACCAACGTAAAGAACTGCAACACCTCCAGCTAGTTTAGCTAAACGCTCTTGTAATTTTTCTTTATCGTAATCAGATGTAGTAGTTTCCATCTGACCTTTAATTTGGTTTACTCTGTTTTTGATAATATCAGCTTCACCAGCACCGCTTACAATAGTTGTATTATCTTTATCGATAGAAACTCTTTTTGCGTTTCCTAACATTTCGATAGTTGTATTTTCTAGCGTATAACCTCTTTCTTCAGAAATTACAGTTCCGCCAGTTAAGATTGCGATATCTTCTAACATTGCTTTTCTTCTGTCTCCAAAACCTGGAGCTTTTACAGCAGCAATTTTAAGCGCACCTCTTAATTTGTTTACCACTAAAGTAGAAAGAGCTTCTCCGTCAACATCTTCAGCAATAATCAATAATGGTTTTCCTGATTGAGCAACTGGCTCTAAAACTGGTAGTAATTCTTTTAAAGAAGATACTTTTTTGTCGTATAATAAGATATATGGAGAGTCTAATTCAACTTCCATTTTCTCTGGATTTGTAACGAAGTAAGGAGAAAGGTATCCTCTGTCAAACTGCATTCCTTCAACAACGTCAACGAAAGTATCAGTTCCTTTAGCTTCTTCTACAGTGATAACACCTTCTTTTCCAACTTTAGCGAAAGCTGTAGCGATTAATTCACCAATAACTTCATCATTATTAGCAGAGATAGAAGCAATTTGTTTGATTTTATCAGAATCACTTCCAACAACTTTAGCCTGTTTTGCTAAGTCAGCTACGATAGTTTCAACAGCTTTGTCGATACCACGTTTCAAGTCCATAGGATTTGCACCTGCAGCAACATTTTTAAGACCTTCTTTTACGATAGCCTGAGCCAATACTGTAGCCGTTGTAGTTCCGTCTCCAGCTAAATCATTCGTTTTAGAAGCTACTTCTTTTACCATTTGCGCACCCATATTTTCTAGTGCGTCTTTTAATTCGATTTCTTTTGCAACAGAAACACCATCTTTAGTAACAGTTGGTCCACCAAATGATTTTCCGATAATTACGTTACGACCTTTTGGTCCAAGAGTTACTTTTACAGCATTTGCTAATGCATCAACACCACGTTTTAATCCGTCACGTGCTTCAATATCAAATTTTATATCTTTTGCCATTTTTTATTTGCTTTAGGCAGTAGGCTTTAGGCTTTACGCCTTTCTACTGCTTGGTTAATTTTTTTTACTGCTTTTAGCTTTAGTCAGTAGGCTTTAAGTTTTTGTTGAGACTTATTACAGCCTATTACTGTACTAATACTTGTTTTAATTTGTAAATTTTGCTTTTAATGCTATTGATTTTTTCTATTTGATCTTGAGCAATTTCATTATTAAGATATTGCAAATCTTTAGCTAAAATCACAAGATATTCTGTTTCATTTGCAGAACCTAAAGCGATGTTGAGAAATTGATTGAATTCTTTGTCGCTATTTCTTCCACATCCTTCGCTAATATTAGTTGGAATTGATGAAGAAGCTCTTCTGATTTGACTTGTTAATCCATATAATTCTTCTTTTGGAAAAAGAGAAGTTATTTTATAGATTTCTAAAGTTAAAGAATGACTTAGCTGCCAAATATCATATTTTTTAAAATCTCTCATTTTCTTTGAAGCTTTAAGCTTTAGGCGGTAGGCTTTAAGCTTAAAAAAAAGCCTACAGCTTACGGCTTATAGCCTACAGCGATTTAAATTATCGCTAAAATATCATCCTCGCGCATGATTAGATAATCAGTGCCTTCCAGTTTTAACTCGGTTCCTGCATATTTACCATAAAGAACCGTATCTCCAACTTTTACAGTCATTGTGTGATCTTTAGTTCCGTTTCCAACTGCAACTACAGTTCCTTTTTGTGGTTTCTCTTTGGCAGTATCTGGAATAAAAATACCTGAGGCAGTTTTAGTTTCAGCTGCAACAGGCTCAATAAGTACGCGGTCTGAAAGCGGTTTAATGTTTAAAGCCATGATTTTATATTATTATAAGTTATACGATTTTTTTCTGTTCTATAAACTTTCAGAAACTGTGCCATGCTAGAAAAACTGACATTATTTCTTAAAAAAAATGCCAGCTTTGACAGGCTGGCATTAGATTGTATATCGAGCTACTTTTATTTTGCTGGTGCTGGTGTTGCAGGAGCAGGAGTAGTTCCTTGTGCTGGAGCTGCAGGTGTATTTACTGGAGCTTCAGTTTTATCAATGATTTTAGAATCTGTATCGCTTAAAGATCCAGAGAAGCTTAAGCTAGAAAGTAAAATTAACACAATTAAAACAGTAGCTAAAGTCCAAGTACTTTTATCTAAAAAGTCAGTTGTTTTTTGTACTCCACCTAACATTTGCGTTCCGCTGATAGTAGAAGACAATCCGCCTCCTTTAGGGTTTTGTACCATGATAACGATGATCAATAGAAAACAAACTATTGTAATTAAAACTAAAAAAATTGAAAATGTGCTCATTACTTAATTATTGTTATTGTTATTTTGTTGTAAAATCTTTATATCCGATATGCGGTCTGCAAAGAAAGTAATTTTTTCTGGATATTTCAAAATTAATATTTCATAAGCTTGAATTGCTTTTGTATATTTCTTTTGTTCTAGGTATACTCTGGCCAGAGTCTCGGTCATTAAATATGAATTGTCTTCTATAACGGGCTCAATTTGAACTGCTGGAACACTTGTTCCAGGTTTAATTGGAGAGATTTTCGGATTGGTTTCGATAAATTTATCGATAATTTCAGCCTTCTTTTGTCTCTCTTCTTCTTTAGCGGCTTCAATTTTAGCTTGTTCTTCTGGAGAAATTTCATTTGAGCGGTCAATTGGTTCTGTTCGAGACAATTGAAGCCATTCTTGAAAGGAATGTTTTTCGCTAAGAGAAAAATCCAAAGGTTTTCCAATTTCTAAATGTTCTGCAGCTGTTTTTGCAGGCTCATTAGGCTCTTCTTCTTCGATTATTTCTTCAAGCGGCTCTTCATTTTCTTCTATGATTTGCTCGTCTTCTTTATCTTCAGATTGAAGAACTTCTGCAATTTCTACTTTTGGTTCCTCAGGTGCTTTTGTTTCAGCTTCTTTAATTGAAGAAAGAATAGATCGTTCAACAGAATTCATTTTAAATTCTGGAATAATCATTTCTTCAATTACGCTGTCATCTTCATCTTCTTCAACAACATTTAAAGCAGGTTTTTCTATAATAGGATCTGCTTTTACTTCTTCAGTTTTTACAGTTTGTTCAATAGTTTTGGCTTCTGCTTCTTTAATCGAACTTAAAATAGAGTTTTCGACACGCTCATTTTTAGGTTCTTCAACTTTTACAGGTTCTGGAATAGAAGGTGTTTCTGAAACCTTTATAGAACTTAAAATTGAATTCTCTATGCGATCAATTGTAGGTTCTTCAGTTTGACTAGATTCTGAAAACGGAGCTGTTTCAACTTCTTTTACGTTATCTGCATTATTAAGTTCAACAGAATCGATTTTCTGATCTTCTTTTATTGCAGTAAAAGTAGATAAATCTATTTCTGGAAGTGGTTTTGGTTTTTCCTCTTCTATTACGGGCTTTTCAAAAGTTACCGTTTGCGATTCTTTTATTGCTGCGAAAATAGAGAAATCTATTTCTGGAAGTGGTTTTGGTTCTTCTTCCTTAATTGTTGGTTTCTCAAAAGTTATCGTTTGAGCTTCTTTTATCGCAAGAAAAATAGAAGGATCTATTTCTGGGAATTTTTTAGGCTCTTCAACAATTACTGGCTCTTGAGTTTTGATTTCCTCAATTTGTACTGGTACTTCGGTTTTTGCAGATTCTTCAACTTTTACAGACTGTACAGTTGAAGGTCTTTCAACAACCGAAGTTTGAGTTTCTTTAATTGTATCTGAAACAGGCAGTTCTTCAATGTCGGTTTTTACTTCAATTGCTTTTTGAATCTGTTCAGGTGAAATTATTTCACTGTCAAAAACAGTAATCTCGAGAAGATCTCTCAATTTCTGTTCGTAAAAATCATTTTGAATAGAAGTGAAAGCTTCAGATGTAATAAAATCAAATAAAACAGAACGATCAGACGTGTGTGCTGCTGTAACTTTCAAAGCATAATTATACTTAAAACTATTTTGATTGTAAAGTCCTTTTAATCGCAATGCGCGTGCACTTTGAAAATACGGAAATTCATTCAAAACACTTCCTAATGCGTCCGCCTGCTTTTCTGTAATAGCATCGGGTTTGTTCATTAAGTAGGTATAATCGCTAACGTTCATTATTTGTTTTTTTGTTTAATCGGTTAATTGTTTATTTGTTTTTGGTTGTTTTATCGATTAAACGGTTTTACGATTTAATGATTAAACAAACAGCCAAAACTACCATTTTGCCAATGATGCATTAAAGATATCTTGCGTGATTCTTTCAAAAATAACTCTGATGGCTTCATTTAAAACAGATCCCGTAGGAAGGTCTCGTCCAGGGAAATCATAATAGAATTCAAAAGATTTTTCAAAATCGTCTGTTTCTTTCTTTTTATTCGTAAATCTCACATTGACACGAATAGATAAACGGTTTTGTGCAGCCTGCTGATCTGCAGTTGCTGTCATTGGTGTAATTCGGTAATCTGTAATTTCACCTTCGTAAACCAAATCGCCACTATTGCTCACTAAGTTTAAGTTGGTCTGATTCATAATCAAATCCTGCAAAGCCAAAGTAAAAGTTCTATCGATTCCTGGTTCAATCAAATCTGCATTATTCTGAAAGAAGTTAACTTGAAATGTTTTGGCATCGATTTTTCCGGTTCCTGTAAAGTTGTAAACAGAACATCCGCTCAACATAAAAAGGCTTAATAGTGCGAAAAGAGAATATATTTTTTTCATAATGTGTATTAGTCAAATTCCAATATTTTGAAATTCAAAATTCCAAATTTCGCCAAATATAGTAATTTGGGATTTGGGATTTAAAAATTGAGATTTATTATAGGTCGAATTGCTTGATTTTACGGTATAGAGTTCTTTCAGAAATACCTAATTCATCAGCAGCAGCTTTACGTTTTCCTTTGTTTTTTTCTAATGATTTTTTGATCATTTCGATTTCTTTTTGCTCCAAACGTAGAATTTCTTCCTCCTCGATAGTTTCAGCAAATAAATAATTATCGTCTTGCATCTGATAATTATCTTCACGAACAACAGGAGTCGTCACAACAGCAGTTCTTGGTTCTTCTTCAAAATCAATTTCGCTGTCATTTTGCTGATTTCCGTAAATTTTCTGAATTAAATTGGGGTTAATGTCTTGAACTTTAGAAGTTCCATTTTTCATCAATTCGAGAGTCAGTTTTTTCAAGTCGTTCAAATCACTTCTCATATCAAAAAGCACTTTGTACAAAATGTCTCTTTCGGTACTGAAATCACTTTCTTTTTTGCTGTCGCTAATTACTGAAGGTAAGTTGCTTCCTTCGGCAGGCAAATAAGATTGTAAAGTGGCTAAGGTAATATCGCGATTAGTTTCTAAAACCGAAATTTGTTCTGCCACATTTCGAAGCTGACGAATATTTCCGCTCCATCTAAATTTTTGTAAAAGCTGAACAGCATCATCATCCAGTCTTAAAGGAGGCATTTTATATTTATGAGCAAAATCGGCTACAAACTTTCTGAACAGCAAATGAATATCGTCATTTCTTTCTCTTAATGGAGGCAAAGTAATTTCGACTGTGCTTAAACGATAATACAAGTCTTCACGGAATTTACCTTTTTCAATAGCATTAAATAAATTTACGTTGGTTGCAGCAACAATTCTCACATTTGTTTTTTGAACCTGAGAAGATCCTACTTTTATAAATTCACCATTTTCCAAAACACGAAGTAATCTTACTTGAGTTGTTAATGGTAATTCTCCAACTTCATCAAGGAATATTGTTCCGCCATCTGCCACTTCAAAATAGCCTTCACGAGTACTTGTTGCGCCTGTAAAAGCTCCTTTTTCGTGACCAAAAAGTTCGCTGTCGATTGTTCCTTCTGGAATTGCACCACAGTTTACGGCAATATATTTACCATGCTTTCTGTGAGAAAGCGAATGTATAATTCTAGGAATATTTTCTTTACCAACACCACTTTCTCCAGTTACCATAACCGAAATATCAGTAGGAGCAACCTGAATGGCTTTTTCAATGGCGCGATTTAATTTCGGATCATTACCAATAATCTCAAATCGCTGTTTTATTGCTTGAACTGTTTCCATGTAGTTTTTGTTTCAAGTTTTTGTTTGTTTCAGGTTTTGCCTAAAACTTTGGCTTGTATTTTTTGTTTGCCACGAATTTCTCGAATTTCTCGAATTTTTGAAAAGTGGTCAATGAATAACTCTCTTGTGTTGTAATGTTTTTTTATTAAAATTAACGATAATTCCTAAATCACTATCAGCTAATTTTAAATAATTTATTGTTTGAGCAGTATATTCATCAATGATTTCTTTTGACGCTTTTACTTCTAAAATGATTTCGTCATAGACAACAAAATCAGCAAAAAAATTATATGCTAAAACAATTTCTTTATATTGAATCTTATATTCTTTTTCACGTTCATAGGGGATATTATGTTTTTTAAATTCATATTCTAATGCATCTTTGTAAACAATTTCCAATAGACCACCACCTAATATTCTATGGACTTCCATGCAAATCCCAACAATTTTATAATATTCTTCTTTTCTATATAATTCCATTATTGTTTTTAAAACAAATTTATAGAAAATTATGAAAGAAAATTCGTGTAAATTTGTGGAATTCGTGGCGTAAAAAATTAATTCATGCTACTAAGTCCTACAGCTTCCCCTTTAAGAGTTCCGCTGGTACAGCTTGTAATTTTTACATTTACGAAATCCCCAATTTTATAATTCTCCTTTGGGAAAACTACTGTAATACTTTGAGAGTTTCTTCCAGAAAATTCGTCTTTTGACTTTTTAGAGACTTTCTCTACAAGAACTTCAACTGTTTTTCCAACAAATTCTTCGCTTCTAAACCAAGCATGTTTTTGTTGTAAATCTACAATTTCCTGTAATCTTCGGGCTTTTGTTTCTTCGTCAACATCATCCTTCATTTTTCTTCCAGCCAAAGTTCCAGGGCGTTCAGAATACGAATACATATAACCGAAATTATATTTTACATATTCCATCAAGCTCATTGTATCTTGGTGGTCTTCTTCAGTTTCGGTTGGGAAACCGGCAATCATATCTTGTGAAATCGAAGCATCAGGAACAATCGCTTTAATTTTATCAATCAAGGCCATATATTCTTCACGAGAATGCAGACGATTCATTTCTTTTAAAATTCTATTACTTCCAGATTGAACCGGTAAGTGAATATGTTTACAGATGTTTGGATATTTCGCGATAACATGCAGAATGCTTTCGTGCATGTCCTGAGGATTAGAAGTCGAAAATCGAATACGCATTTTTGGAAAACCAACCGCAACCATTTCTAGCAATTGATCAAAATCGACTGCAGTTGCTTTCTGCATTTCAGAAGCGTTTACGAAATCTTTTTTCAAACCGCCGCCGTACCAAAGGTAGCTGTCAACGTTTTGGCCTAAAAGCGTAACTTCTTTATAGCCTTTGTCCCATAAATCCTGAATTTCAGCCATAATACTCTGTGGTTCACGGCTGCGCTCGCGTCCTCGTGTAAAAGGCACAACACAGAATGTACACATATTATCACATCCGCGAGTGATTGAAACCAAAGCTGTAATTCCGTTACTCATCAGACGAACGGGTGAAATATCTCCGTATGTTTCTTCTTTTGATAAAATTACATTAATAGCGTCACGGCCTTCTTCCACTTCTGCTAATAAATTTGGAAGATCTTTATAAGCATCTGGACCGACAACTAAGTCAACGATTTTTTCTTCTTCTAAAAATTGGCTTTTCAAACGTTCTGCCATACAGCCCAAAACGCCCACTTTCATTTTTGGATTGGTTCGTTTTACTGCATTGTATTTCTCTAAACGCTTACGAATAGTCTGTTCTGCTTTATCTCTAATAGAACAAGTGTTCACTAAAACCAAATCGGCTTCTTCTAGAACAGAAGTAGTGTTATAACCTCCGTCAGACAAAATGGAAGCTACGACCTCACTGTCCGAAAAATTCATCGCACAGCCGTAACTTTCTATAAATAGTTTTTTAGTATTCTCAGGTTTATTTTCTAAAACTAGACTTTCGCCTTGTTTGCTTTCTTCAATAATCTTTTCCATTGTAAAAATTCAAAGTGCAAAGATAGCGTAATTGAATCTAATATGACAAGATGTCAGATAAAGAATTAACAATGTTTTAAAAATTTTAGATTGCAGATTTTAGATTGTAGATTATGGAGTATTTTTCAATCGATATGTATCGGCGAAAAGTTTAAATTCATTAGCAAAAAAATTAAAATCTAAATTTTGCAATCTAAAAATAAAGGGATTTCTTGGTTAAAAATCACTAAAAGTTATACCTATATATATTATCGAGATTATTACAGATAAATCTGCAATTTTAAGTTTCATAATATCAAAATACCTCAAAAATGCATTCGTAAGGTTAATATTTAAAAAAAATAAATACTTTTGTTGCAGAAAAATAGAGCAATGGCAAAGAATTTAGTAATAGTGGAGTCACCTGCAAAGGCGAAAACGATCGAGAAATTTCTTGGGAGTGATTTTCAGGTGGAGTCAAGTTATGGACACATAGCGGACTTACCATCAAAGGAAATAGGAGTAGATGTAGAAAATGGTTTTAAACCTAAATATGAAGTTTCTCCGGATAAAAAAGCCTTGGTAACGAAGCTGAAGTCACTTTCTAAAAATGCCGAAACGGTTTGGTTAGCATCCGATGAGGACCGCGAGGGAGAGGCTATTTCATGGCACTTGGCGGAAGAATTAAAGCTAGATAGAAAAAAGACCAAACGAATTGTTTTTCATGAGATTACAAAATCTGCGATTCTTAAGGCAATCGACAATCCAAGAGAAATTGATTATAATTTAGTAAACGCGCAACAGGCACGTCGTGTTCTAGACCGTTTAGTGGGTTATGAATTATCTCCGGTTTTATGGAGAAAAATCAAAGGCGGACTTTCAGCTGGTCGTGTACAGTCAGTTTCTGTACGTTTGATTGTGGAAAGAGAACGCGAAATTCAAAGTTTTAATGCAGTTGCAACCTATTCTATTGTTGCAGAATTTGTAAACGAAGCAGGAAAAGCTTTTAAAGCAAAACTTCCAAAAAACTTCAATACTAAAAAAGAAGCCGAAGATTTCTTAAATCAAAACATCGGTTCTAAATATAAGGTAGCAGATTTAGAAACTAAACCTACCAAAAAATCTCCAACAGCGCCTTTTACAACTTCTACATTGCAGCAAGAAGCAGCAAGAAAATTGTACTTGCCAGTTGGAATTACTATGCAGTTAGCACAACGTCTATACGAAGCCGGACTTATTACTTATATGAGAACCGATTCGGTAAATCTTTCTAAAGAAGCAATGGATGCTGCTCAGGCAGAAATTATCAAATCTTACGGAAAAGAATTTTCGAAACCGAGAGTTTTCGCTAATAAAAGTAAAGGAGCGCAAGAAGCGCACGAAGCAATTCGTCCGACTGATATGTCTCGTCACACTGTAAATATTGACCGTGATCAAGCTCGCTTATACGATTTGATCTGGAAAAGAACTTTAGCTTCGCAAATGAGCGATGCTCAATTGGAAAGAACAAACGTAAAAATCGAAGCAGATAATCATAGCGAAATTTTTACAGCTTCTGGAGAAGTATTGCTTTTTGAAGGTTTCTTAAAGGTATATTTAGAAGGTCACGATGACGATGAAGAAGAGCAAGAAGGAATGCTTCCTGCTTTAAAAGTAAACGAAAAACTGGCGAATAACTATATTACAGCCACAGAACGATATTCAAGACCACCTGCACGTTATACGGAGGCGTCCCTAGTTAAAAAATTAGAGGAACTTGGAATTGGTCGTCCATCTACATACGCGCCAACTATTTCGACAATTATCAATAGAAATTACGTTGAAAAAGGAACTCTTGAAGGTGTAGAACGTAATTATACACAGCTTACTTTGCAAAATAGTAAAGTAGGAGAAAAACTTCTGAAAGAAAATACAGGTTCTGATAAAGGAAAATTGGTTCCAACAGATATCGGAACTATTGTTACTGATTTCTTGGTAAAGAATTTTGGAAACATTTTAGATTATAATTTTACTGCTAAAGTTGAACAGGACTTTGACGAAATTGCCGAAGGAAATATCGATTGGGCAAAAATGATGCAGGATTTCTACAACAAATTTCACCCAAATGTAAAAGAAGTTGAAGCAAATGCTGAACGTGAAAGCGGGGAAAGAATTTTAGGAAAAGATGCAGACGGAAGACAAGTTTCTGTTCGTTTAGGGAAATTTGGTCCAATGGCGCAGATTGGAGAAGCAGATGATGAAGATAAAAAGTTTGCTAGCTTAATGGCAGACCAAAATATAGGAAACATTACACTTGAAGAAGCATTGAATTTATTCTTGCTTCCAAAAAGTTTAGGTGAATATAAAGGAGAAGAAGTAGAAGTGAGCAATGGACGTTACGGTCCTTACGTTCGTCACGGAAGTGTTTTTATTTCATTGCCTAGAGGAGAAGATCCTTTAAGTGTTTCTAAAGAAAGAGCTCAGGAGTTAATTGATGAAAAAGCACTTGCTGATGCGCCAATTGCAGTTTATAAAGGAGAAGCTGTTCAAAAAGGAGTGGGCCGTTTTGGTCCATTCATTAAATGGAACGGACTTTTTGTAAATGTTAGCAAAAAATACAATTTTGATAATCTTTCTCAAGCTGATGTTGAAGAATTGATCGAAGATAAACTTCAGAAAAACATTGATAAGGTTATTCATAATTGGGAAGAAGAAGGAATTGTAGTAGAAAAAGCCCGTTGGGGACGCTCTGTGATTCTGAAAGGAAAAATCAAAATTGAATTAAGTAAAGATGTTGATGCAACGAAATTGACATTGGCTCAAGTTCAAGAAATGATTGCAGCAAAAACACCAGCAAAGAAAACTGCTGCTAAAAAAACAACAACGGCTAAAAAAGCTCCAGCTAAAAAAACGGCTGCTAAAAAGAAATAAGTATAAATGGAATTTGATTTTCTAGAACCAGTTAATGACGGAATTGTAAAATTCGTCGGCGCACTGTCTTCACAAGAGCTTGGAAGCAAAGTTGTCTTTCATACCCAAGATCAGTTTCCTGATATTGCACAGATTAATATTGCTATAATTGGTGTTTTAGAAGACCGTACCAATATCAATATGATTAACGAAGTTAATCTTACTGCTGTGCGTAAAAAGCTTTACGGAATGTTTCCTGGCAACTGGGATGCTTCAATTGCAGATCTAGGAGATATACTGGCAGGCGATTCTGTAGAGGATACTTATTATGCACTAAAGAAGGTTACGGCTACTTTAATTAAGAATAAAGTCATTCCTATAGTCCTGGGAGGTTCCCAAGATTTGACCTATGCTTTGTATCGTGCTTACGATGATTTAGAGCAAATGGTAAATTTGGTTGCAGTTGATAATAGATTTGATTTTGGTAAGGAAAATGAGTCAGTTTCGGCTAATTCGTACTTGACCAAAATTATTATTGATGAGCCAAATAACCTTTTCAATTACTGTAACATAGGATATCAGACCTATTATAATTCGCAAGAAGAAATTGACCTAATCGAAAAGTTATTCTTTGATGCATATCGATTGGGAGAAATTTCAAACAAAATCACTTTGGCTGAGCCGGTTTTCAGAGATGCGGACTTGGTTAGTATTGATTTGAATTCTGTAAAGTCTTCTGCTTCAGCAAATATGGTTACTTTTGAGCCAAACGGATTTAATGGAAAAGAAATTTGTGCTTTAGCAAGATATGCTGGTATTAGTGATAAAGTTTCTTCATTTGGAATATTTAATCACAACAGTACAACGGCGGAGTCGGCTATTATTGCGCAGATTGTTTGGTATTTTATTGAAGGCTATCATTATCGCTCAAAAGAATATCCATTTGGAAGCCGAGCAAACTACTTAAAGTATATAGTTCCGCTGGATGATGAAGAATTGATATTCTATAAAAGTGATAAAACGGATCGTTGGTGGATTGAAATTCCATTCGAATCAAACGGCAACAATAAATTGAAAAGAAATACGTTATTACCGTGTTCTTACGACGAATATTTGTCGGCTTGCAATCAAGAATTGCCAGAAAGATGGTGGAAAGCGCAACGAAAAAATGCTTTATAGTCCGAAAATTTAAGTGAAATCTTAAATTTTTAAAACTAGTTTAAAATAGTTAAAATTAATTAGTAAGAAAATACGTATAATACATAAAAATTAACGTTTTACATCGATTTTTTAGAACAGTTTATCGATAAAATATTTTTTTTTTATTTTATTTAACATTATTTTTGAACGGTAAAATAAATTCGCAAGTAGTATTGTTTTTTAGATAAATAATAAATACGTTTACGGACTTTTAATAATGAATAGATAATCCCAAATTTATATGAAGAAGTTTATTGCATTTGCAGCAATGTTAACACTAGTAATCGGCTGTGGTAAGTCAGGTGACAAAGGTGAATTAGTTGGTGTTACAGGAGGGAAATGGCATCCCGAGAAGCCTTATGGAATGACATTAGTTCCGGGCGGATCTTTTATTATGGGTAAATCAGATGCTGATTTAGCTAACGTAGAAGATGCTCCAACTAAAACTGTAACCGTGCGTTCATTCTATATGGATGAAACAGAAATTACAAATAGTGAATATCGTCAATTCGTAGAATGGGTGAAAGATTCTACAATGAGAGTTCGTTTAGCAATCTTAGCAGATGAAACAGGACAGAAAGCTACTGATGGAAAAGGTAAAAAAGGCGGAAGCATTTCTGATTACGCTTTTAATGATTCTGATCCAGAAAAAATGACAGCTTATGACAAATACATGTATGACAACTACTATAGTGTTGGTACAAAGGATGATCCATATGCTGGAAGAAAATTAAACAGAAAAGTTAAGTTAATTAAAGATACAAAAGCATATCCAGATGAGTATTACGCTGAAGTAATGGATTCTATGTATTTGCCAATTGAAGAATCATACAATGGTTTAAGAACAATTGATGTAAATAAATTGAAATTCCGTTATTCTTGGATGGATATTCAAGCTGCTGCAAAAGCTAAAGTTGGAAAAAGAAGTGACTTCGTAAAAACAGAACAGGTAAATGTTTATCCTGATACTGCAGTTTGGATTAAAGACTTCGCTTACTCATATAATGAGCCAATGCATAACGATTATTTTTGGCACAAAGCTTATGGAGATTATCCTGTAGTTGGTGTTACTTGGAAACAAGCTAAAGCATTCTGTGCTTGGAGAACTTTAAACAAAAACAGTTATATTAAATCTAAGAAAAAAGGGCGTGATCTTGTAAACTCTTTCAGATTACCAACTGAGGCAGAGTGGGAGTACGCTGCTAGAGGAGGTCTGGAATCTGCTACTTATCCTTGGGGAGGCCCTTATACTAAAAGTGATAGAGGTTGTTTCTTAGCAAACTTTAAACCAAGTAGAGGGGATTATGCAGCTGACGAAGCTTTATATACAGTAGAAGCAAAATCATATGACGTAAATGGTTACGGATTATACAATATGGCAGGAAACGTTTCAGAATGGACAGATTCAGCTTACAATCCAAATGCTTACGAATATGTTTCTACAATGAATCCAAACGTAATTGATGGTAAAAACCAAAGAAAAGTGGTTCGTGGAGGTTCTTGGAAAGACGTTGCTTATTTCCTACAGGTAAGTACTCGTGACCACGAATATGCTGATTCTGCTAGAAGTTATATCGGATTCAGAACTGTACAAGATTACATGGGTACTCAAGTTACAGGAAACAGAAAAAAGTAATTTTATAATTTTATCAATATCCAACAAATCTATTTTAAACCTAAAAAAAAAGTATTATGGCATTATTAAGTAAAAAAGCAATGAATTTCGCTTATGGTATGGGAGCGGCAGTGGTAATCGTTGGAGCGTTATTCAAAATTACTCACTTTGAGATTGGACCTTTAACAGGTACAGTTATGCTTTCAGTAGGATTAGTTACTGAGGCGTTAATTTTTGCGCTTTCTGCTTTCGAACCAGTTGAAGAAGAACTAGATTGGACTCTAGTTTATCCAGAATTAGCTAATGGACAAGCAAGAGAGAAAAAAGCTAAACCTGAATCTGCAACTGATGCTCAAGGATTATTATCTCAAAAATTAGACACATTATTAAAAGAAGCTAAAATTGACGGTGAATTAATGTCAAGTTTAGGAAACAGCATCAAAAATTTCGAATCTGCTGCTAAAGGAATTGCTCCAACTGTAGATTCAATCGCTGGACAAAAGAAATATTCTGATGAATTAACTTTGGCTGCTACTCAAATGGAATCATTAAACAGTTTGTACAAAGTACAATTGGAAAGTGCTTCTAGAAATGCTGAGGCTAACAAAGAAATCGCTGAAAATGCTTCTAAATTAAAAGAGCAAATGGCTTCTATGACAGCAAACATTGCTTCTTTAAACAGCGTTTACGGTGGTATGCTTTCTGCAATGAGTAACAAAGGATAATTAGTTTTTAACTAAATATTAAATTTATTAATAAGAACTAATTAAAGAAAAATGGCAGGAGGAAAATTAACCCCTAGACAGAAGATGATTAACCTGATGTACCTGGTTTTCATCGCAATGTTAGCAATGAACGTATCAAAAGAAGTAATTTCTGCTTTTGGTTTGATGAATGAAAAATTCGAAGGTGCAAACACTAGTTCTATAGAGTCAAACGCTGGTTTATTAAGCTCTTTAGATCAAAAAGCTGCTGAAGCAAAAGGAGAATTCGCTATTGCTGCAGTAACAGCTCACAAAGTTGAAACAATTACAAAAGATTTTTATGATTATATAGCTACTCTAAAAGCTCAGGCAGTTAAAGGTTTCGAAGTTGATAAAGCAACAGGAAAAATGCCTTACGAGTCTATGGATAGAGGAGATAATATCGACGACTGGTTTACAGGAGACGGTTACACTAAAAAAGGTAACGAAATTATATCTAAAATCGAAAAATATAAAGCTGATATCAAAGCTGCTTTAGGAACAGACAAAAAATATGCAGCAATTATTGCTGAGGTTGAAAAGAAATTTGATGTTTCTGATGTTAAAAACAAAGAAGGAATTAAAGAAAAATACTTAGCGTACCACTTTAAAGGATTTCCTGCAATTGCTACAGCTGCAAAACTTTCAGCTTGGCAGAATGACGTTAAAAAAGTTGAAACAGACGTTTACAACAGTGCTTTAGGTAAAGCTGCAGTTGCTGCTGCTTCTTACAGTAACTACCAAGCGATCGTTGTTTTAGATAAAAATGCTTATTTCCAAGGAGAAAAAGTTACAGGTAAAGTTGTTTTAGGTCGTTATGATGAAAACACTACACCAACTTCTTTCCAAGGTCCAGGACAAATAGTAAACGGACAAGCTGTTATCTCTTTAACTGCAGGTGGAGTTGGAGAACAAGACATTAACGGACAATTTACTTTCTTAGAGGATGGAAAAAATATTCCTTTAAAATTCTCTGGAAAATATGTAGTAGTTCCAAGACCAAATGCAGCTACAATTTCTGCAGACAAAATGAATGTTGTGTATAGAGGAGTTGTTAACCCAATCTCTGTATCTTTTGCAGGAGTTGATGCTAACAAAATTGTTGCTAGTGCTCCAGGTTTAGCTTCTGCTGGAAAACCAGGAAAATATAACATGAGCCCAGGTCAAGGTACTGAAACTACAATTTCTGTAACAGGTACTTTACCAAACGGTGACAAAGTAACTGATAAGAAAACATTCAGAATTAAAGGTATTCCTGGTCCAACAGGAACAATTAGAGGTGAGATGGGGGTTGTTAAAGGTCCTAAATCTAACTTAGAGATTGCTACTATTGGTGCAAAACTTCTTGATTTTGATTTTGAAGTTGGTTTAGATGTTGTTGGATTCAATATGAAAATTGCTGGACAACCTACAGTTGTTGTTACAGGAAACAAAATGAATGCACAATGTAAACAAGTACTTTCAAGAGCAGGTAAAGGAGACCAAGTTACTATTTCTGAAATTAAAACTAAACTTGTTGGAGCTGGTAGTTATTTATTACCAAGAACTGCTCCTGTAATTTACGAAATACAATAATAAAGTAGTGTAAGCTACATTCAATATCTTATAACGATACCACGATGAAAGTAAGAAATTTTTTAATAGCTATTGTTTCTATCGCTGGAGGTTTTGCTTCTAATGCGCAATCTAATTTGCTAAACGCTAAAACTCCTGCTCAGATTGGACTTAAAACTCCAGCTCAATTAATATCTGATAATGATAAGCCATTGGCTTATGGTTATGTAGATGATAGAGACATCTTGATGGGAAAAACAACATGGGAGATCATTGATTTAAATGAAAAAATCAACTTTCCATTATATTTTCCAGTAGATACAGCTAATATTGGTCCTAACAGACGTTCTCTTTATGACGTTTTAACTAAAGCTATTAAAGGTGGAAAAGTTACTGAAGTTTATACTGATAGTTATTTCAATACTAAAAAATCTATGAAGGACATCGAGGGCTCATTATCTCGTATTGATACAACAGATGCAGGTAGAGAGTTAATTAACCAATATCCAGATGACTACAAATCACGTGTTGTGAAGAAAAAAGTAGTTTCAGGTAAAGGTAAAAATAAATCAGTTTCTTATGTTGAAGAGACAGTTGGACCAACAAGAACTGTTCCTGCTGAATATATCTTAAAACAAGATCTTACTGCTGCAGATGTTACTCAGTATAAAATTAAAGGATATTGGTATTTTGATAAGCGTCAAAGTGAATTAAAGTATCGTTTATTAGGAATTTGCCCTGTAACTCCTGACGTTTATACAATGAATAGTGATGAAAAGGATTATATTGAATTGTTTTGGGTATTCTTCCCAAATGCCAGAGAAGCATTGCATGAAGCAAAAGCGTTCAATGACAACAACTCAGCTCTTCCAATCTCATTTGATCAGATTTTAAATTCAAGACGTTTTAATGCTGTTGTTTACAAAGAAGAAAATCTTTATGGAGACAGAGCAATTAGCGATTATATGAAAGACAACGCACAAAATCAGTTGTTGGAATCTGAAAGAGTGAAAGAAAAAATTCGCAACTTCGAGCAAGATATGTGGAACTACTAAGTTGATACATAGCATGATAATTAAAAAACTCTTACTACCTTTGTAGTAAGAGTTTTTTTTATGTCAATATAGCAATACAAGCTGTCTAATAGAGGTTAGGTATATTATTTTATATTTATGTAAGAAAAATAACAATATTTATGGTAAAATTTCGTTTAATGTCTTGTAAAAATTATCATGATGAAAGTAAGAAATTTATTAATTGTTATTGTTACTGTTCTTGGAAGCTTATCTTCTAATGCTCAGTCTAATTTGCTTAATGCCAAAACTGCCGATCAAATCGGGTATAAGACACCTGCTCAAATGATATCTGATAATGACAAACCTCTAGCGTATGGTTATGTTGATGATCGAGATGTTTTGATGGGAAAGATGGTTTGGGAAATTATTGATTTAAATGAAAAGATAAATTTTCCATTATATTTTCCGGTTGATACGGCCAATATTGGTCCAGATAGACGTTCGCTTTATGATATTCTAACTAAAGCAATGAGAAACGGTAAAATAACAGAAGTTTATACAGACAGTTATTTTAATACAAAAAAGACTTTAAAAGACATCCAAGGATCTTTATCTCGTGTTGATACAACAGATGCGGGTAGAGAACTTATTAATCAATATCCTGATGATTATAGAACGCGTGTTGTTAAGAAGAAAGTGGTTACAGGTTCTGGGAAAAATAAGAAAGTCAATTATGTAGACCAAACGGTAGGACCAACTAGAACAGTCCCGGCCGAATATATTTTGAAGCAAGATCTTACGGCGGCTGATGTAAGTCAGTATAAAATTAAAGGTTTTTGGTATTTTGATAAGAGAGAAAGTGCATTAAAATATCGCCTTCTAGGAATTTGCCCAGTAACACCCGATGTTTATACTATGAATAGTGATGAAAAAGATTATATTGAGCTATTCTGGGTTTTCTTTCCCAATGCTCGAGATGTGCTACATGAAGGAAAAGCTTTTAATGATCAGAATTCAGCCATGCCGATTTCGTTCGATCAGATTTTGAATTCAAGACATTTTAATGCAGTCATTTATAAAGAGGAAAATGTTTATGGAGATCGTGAGATTAAAGATTATATTAGAAATGATGCTCAGAGCCAATTGTTGGAATCTGAACGAGTAAAAGAGAAGATTCGTAATTTTGAAGAAGATATGTGGAATTACTAAGTTCATAAACTCATAATAAGAAAAACTCTTGCTACCTTTGTAGTAAGAGTTTTTTTATTTTATCTATACACTTCACAATGCTTGATTATTTAATCGTCGGATCTGGGTTGGCTGGAATTTCTTTTGCCGAAATTGCCTTAAAAAACAATAAATCTATTTTAGTTGTTGATGACAAATCTCAGAATTCTTCGAGAATTGCTGGAGGTTTGTATAATCCCGTTATTCTGAAGCGTTTTAGTGAAGTCTGGAATGCCAAAGAACATTTGGTTTTAATGAATGAATTTTACGAACAGGTTGAAGATAAACTGCAGGAGAGATTTAATTTTAAAATGCCAATTCTTCGAAAATTTTTTTCAATTGAAGAACAGAATAATTGGTTTGCAGCGTCAGATAAAATAAACTTAGCTCCTTTTTTGTCAACCAAACTAATTACTAAGAAATATCAAGGTATTGATTCTCCTTATGATTATGGAGAAGTTCTGCATACGGGCTATGTTAAAACTGGACAACTATTAGAAAGTTATAAAGCCTATTTAAAAGATAATAATTTGCTTCTTGAAGAATCTTTCCATAGTTCTTTCTTGGAGATTCTTGATTTAGGAATTCAGTATAAAAATATTAAAGCACGCCATATCATTTTTGCAGAGGGTTTTGGGTTGCATAAAAACCCTTATTTTAATTATCTCCCTTTGGATGGAACAAAAGGGGAACTGTTTTTAATAAAAGCCCCAGATTTGAAATTGGATTTAATTGTTAATACTAGTGTTTTTATTTTACCAGTAGGTGGGAATTTGTTTAAAGTTGGAGCTACTTATAATTGGCATGATAAAACAGATCTTCCTACCGACGAAGGGAAACAAGAGCTTTTAGATCGCATTAAAGAAATTATTACCTGCGACTTTGAAATTGTAAAACATTTTGCTGGAGTTAGACCAACAGTTGCCGACAGAAGACCTTTAGTAGGTACTCATGAAGCATTCGAATCGATTCATCTTCTTAACGGATTAGGGACACGTGGTGTAATGCTCGGACCTGCTTTAGCGAAAATGTTGTATGATAATATTGAAAACGGAACTCCAATAGATAGAGAAGCAGATATAAAACGCTTCCACAAAAGATATTTAAAATCTCTTATTCCTGACCGGCCTTAGGATCGTACGAAACAAACATATTAATGTATAAGTTTCTTGAAAGACGAAGTACAAAAGGAAACAATGCGACTAATGTCAAGATAATTGCAATAAAAGCTTGTTCGATTGTGGCTCCAAAAAAGACAAATGAAACAATAAAAGCAGCAATTCCTACCGCAACATTTAATCCGTAACTAACATACATTGCGCCATAAAAAAAAGAAGGTTCAATTTGGTATTTGAATCCGCAATGGCTGCAATGCTCGTTCATTTTGAGAACTTTACTCAAATGAAGCGGATTTTTGTCTTCATACATGCTTTCTTTTTGGCATTTTGGACAACTTCCTGTTAAAATGCTATTTAGTTTCGATCCTTTTTTTAACATTTGCAAAAATTTTATCAAAGGTACATTTTTACGCCTTTATTTCTTGTAACAACAGTCACAAATTATGCTTAATATACACAATCTTTCCGTTTCTTTTGGAGGAACCTATTTATTTGAAGAAGTTACTTTTCGTTTAGGCGCCGGCGACCGCGTAGGTCTTGTTGGTAAAAACGGAGCAGGTAAATCTACAATGCTAAAAATGCTGGCAGGAGATTTTAAACCAGACTCAGGAGTTATTTCGCAAGAGAAAGATATCAGAATGGGTTTTCTACGTCAGGATATTGATTTTGAACAAGGAAGAACCGTTTTGGAAGAAGCCTATGAAGCTTTTACAGAGATTAAAGTTGTTGAGAAAAAACTGGAAGAAATCAATCATCAATTGGTTACTAGAACCGATTATGAAAGTGAAGAATATGGACAAATCATCGAAGATTTATCTGATTACACACATCGTTTTGAACTTCTTGGAGGTTACAATTATGTGGGAGACACAGAGAAAATTCTTTTAGGTCTTGGTTTTAAAAGAGAAGTTTTCAATAACCAAACAGAAACGTTCTCTGGAGGATGGAGAATGCGTATTGAACTTGCAAAACTGTTATTACAATCAAATGATGTATTGCTTCTGGATGAGCCTACGAACCACTTAGATATTGAAAGTATCATTTGGTTAGAAAATTTTCTTCGTAATTATCCTGGAGTTGTTGTAATTGTGTCGCACGATAAAATGTTCTTGGATAATGTAACGAATAGAACAATTGAAATTTCGTTAGGTAAAGCCTATGACTTCAATAAACCATATTCTCAATATTTAGAACTGCGCCATGAAATTCGAGAAAAGCAATTAGCTACTCAAAAAAATCAGCAGAAAAAGATTGAGGAAACAGAAAAATTAATCGAGAAATTCCGTGCAAAAGCTTCAAAAGCTTCGATGGCGCAATCGTTGATTAAAAAATTAGATAAAGTAGAAAGAATCGAAGTTGACGAAGATGATAACTCAGTAATGAATATCTCGTTTCCAGTTTCAAAAGAACCAGGAAAAGTTGTTATTGAAGCTGAACATGTAACGAAAGCTTACGGTGACAAAACGATTCTTAAAGATATAAGTTTACTGGTTGAAAGAGGAAGTAAAATTGCTTTTGTTGGACAAAATGGACAAGGGAAATCTACTTTCATTAAAGCTCTTGTAAACGAATTTGAATACCAAGGAAATATCAAATTAGGACATAATGTTCAATTAGGATATTTTGCTCAAAATCAAGCCGAATATTTAGACGGAGAAATTACTTTGCTGCAAACAATGGAAGATGCGGCAACTGACACAAATCGTATGAAAGTACGTGATATGTTAGGTTCGTTTTTATTCCGTGGAGATGATGTAGAGAAAAAAGTGAAAGTGCTTTCTGGAGGCGAACGTAACCGTTTGGCACTTTGTAAATTGTTGTTGCAGCCAATTAACGTTTTGCTGATGGATGAGCCTACGAACCACTTAGATATTAAGTCTAAAAATGTTTTAAAAGCGGCTCTTCAAAAATTTGGCGGAACTTTGTTATTAGTTTCTCACGACAGGGATTTCCTTCAAGGAATGTCAAATATTGTCTACGAATTTAAAGATCAGAAGATTAAAGAATATTTAGGAGACATCAACTTTTTCTTAGAGCAGCGTAATTTGGAAAACATGCGCGAGGTTGAGAAAAAAGATGTTGTAAAAGCAGCGACTCCAAAAGAGAAAGAGGTTGCTAAAGTATCTTATGAAGATCAGAAGAAAACAAAAGCACTTCAAAACAGATTGAGCAAAATCGAAAGCCAGATTCAGCAATTGGAAAAACAAATTCAGCATGATGATAAAATGTTGGAAACCAATTATGACAAGCATATCGAAGACGCTTCATTCTTTACTGCTTACAACAAAAAGAAACAAGATTTAGAGCAATTATTAATCGATTGGGAAGTTGTTTCAGAAGAGATTGATGGTTTTAATGGTTAATTTTTTTGTTTCAAGGTTCAAGTTTCAAGTTGTAATCTTGACGAGTAAATTTAACCGCAAAACACGCTAAGTTTTTTTATAATTTGAACTTACAACGTACCAAGCTCGCAAGGCTCTATTTAAAGTTTTGCGAGCTTTGTGTTTTATAAAACCTCGCAGATCAAAAAACTTAGCGTGTTTTGCAGTTAAATATTCATTCAGTTCAAAACCTGAAACCTGAAACAAACTACTTAATAATCCCGATCGATCTAGAATGATCAATTGCTTTACTGCTTTCTTTAAAATAGCAAACAGAAACATTTATTGTTTCGAGATTTTTTAGAATCTTTTGGACTTCTTTTTTAGGAGATTTACCAGTTTGTCTAATATAAACCGCAACAACTGTAACAGGAAATATTTTGCAAATTCTTTCGTAAAGCATTGGATCGTGCTGTGAGTCATCGCCCATTAAAACATATTTTAAAGTTGGGTAAAACTCCACAACATGCTTTATTTTTTCATATTTATGATCGTGATTTCCCCTTCCGCTCATAAAGAAATCGGTGATTCCTCTTTTGATGTCTTTTAGGAGAAAAACTGCTTTAGGAAGTTTGTTAATTCGGGCGAATTTAGCAATAAAACGGTATAAGTTCCATTCGCTGCTAGAGATATAGAAAAAAGCATTTACTTCTTCTACATTGTCTCTTCCTGCAGAACTTAAAGCTTGATAGTGAGGTACAACATCTTTAAAAACTTTTCGGTCATTTACATTTTTAAATAATAAAATATAAAGTTTTCGAAAAAAGTTATTCGTGTGCGAAATCAGAAAAGTGTCGTCAATATCAGAAATGATTCCGAGTTTTCCTTTATGAGGTCTAATAAAACTGCCTTTACAAGTTGTGGTTTCTTCTTTATATTTTAAACTCACTTCGTAAGACATCCATCCAAAATGGGTTTCTTTTTCTAATGGAATGCAAAAATTGAAAAAGCCGTCATCTAATGTTTTAGTGTGGATGACTTCGCCATTGTAATGAAGGTAAACATCAAAATTTTTAATGGTTTTTATTCTGAACAATCTGAGTATCGAAGTGGCATTTTTTAATTTTCTTTTCTCAAAATCGTATTTGTTTTCTCTTTTTAAAACATGCCCCATTACAATTAACTCTTGCTCATTTGCATAACCTCGATATAATTGTAGAATTGGTTTCATTAATTACGTATATTTATGTAACTGTAAATTACTTAATTTAATTGGTTTTAAAAATAAAATTTTGAAAAAGAATATTCTATTTGTTGTCAATCCGATTTCTGGAGATTTGGATAAATCAGATCTGATTGAGGCTGTTGAAGAGTTTGCTGCAACCAATCATTTCGATTTGGAAGTATATGAAACTACGGGAAAAAATGATCTAAGAGCAATACAAACTTTATATAATGAATCTGAGCCAGAGCGTATTATTGTTGCAGGAGGTGACGGAACGATAAAAATGGTGGCAGAAGCGGTAGAAGAGCAAGATGTAATAATCGGGATTTTGCCTGCAGGTTCTGCAAACGGACTTTCGGTAGACTTAAATCTTCCTGATGGAATAGAGGAGAACCTTAAAATAGCGTTTCTGCATCATTATATCGAAATGGATATGATTTGTATTAACGGGAAAAAAAGCATCCATTTAAGCGATATCGGATTAAATGCTAATTTGGTTAAAAATTATGAAGAAAGTGATGTGCGTGGTTTTTGGGGCTATGCATTGCAAGCTTTCACAACGCTCAAAGAATCTGAAGAGCCATTTGTGGCGACAATTTCGGCAAATAACAAAACGGTAGAGCATGTAGCAAGAATGATTGTCATTGCCAATTCGCAGAAATATGGAACTGGAGTTGTAATTAATCCAAATGGTGCTATGAATGACGGTAAGTTTGAGCTGGTAATTTTAAAGAGTCTTGACCTGCTTTTGATTGGAAAAATAATTACCGGAAATATGCCAATTGATTCTGATGACATTATAATTATTTCAACTGATAAAGCAGAAATAAAAACGGATTATCCCGTTAATTTTCAAATTGATGGTGAATATTGTGGAGCCCAGACTTCTTTAGAAATTCATATTCTGCACAAGCAAATGAAAATTGCGGTTCCGTAGATTTATTTAAATGGATTACGTTCCTGCCATTCCGTTTTTGGCTCTAAATAACTGAAAAACCTTGAAATGTTATGGTTGATTAAAGCATTGCTATGTGTTATTAAACCATACATTTTAAATGGTTTTGCTCCAACCGAACTTTTAATTTCAAGAGCTGTTCTAGCAAAAACAATTTCTTTGAAACCTTTCTTAATAGAATAGGCAATCATATCGTAGAGCATATTTAAGTATAGCATTTTTTCGCGCTGAACACTTTCGTCATAACCTAAAAAATACGTGTCCATTACATCGCCATTTTTGATTAAAGTGTTGAAGCCGATTAGTTTTTCATCTAAAAAATAGCCATACAGAAGAAAGTTGTCTCCCATAATTTCTTTAAAAAAGCTGAAATGATTTCTTGCCAGAAAAAAGGTATTGAAAGGCGCATTTTTTGCAACATGAAAATACAAATCGTAAATCACATCTTCATATTGTTTAATGTCGGAAAGAGCCATTTGTTTTTTTATAATTCCTTCCGACTTTTTGCGCGCACGTTTGTATTGGTCGCGATATTTTTTTAATAAAGCATCAATATAATCTTGTTCTGTTTTCCAGTTTTCATTGATTTCAAAAATCATATTCGGCTGTGTCGAAAACGTGTAGTTGTTTTTGAATTCTGCTTGAAGCGGTTCGATTTCTTTTGCTGTAAAATCTTTTATGCTCGTTATGTGAACCTTTCTTCCGCTTTCTTTCAGATTTTTTTTAAGCTGATTGATAGCCTTGTGAAGTGTTTTAATCGCTTTGGATTCTTTGATGGCCTTGTCAAAAATAAAAGCATTTTGTCCTGTAAGCATATTGTTTCCAACAAACAAAACGTGCGAAGCAAAATTCTTTAAGGCAAAATTACGAACCGAAGTTTTTAAGCATTTATCGCGCTCTCCAAAAGATTCAAGTTTCTCTGCAAATAAGAATTGTGTTAACACGATTCCGATTAGTTTTTTTTCTTCAAAAAGCCCGATAAAATGGCAAGTCATATTTACTGGACAAGAGTTTTCCAGCACTTCGAGATATTCTCGAGTCAAAAAAATGTTATTTGCTGCAAGCGAGTTCCATTCTAAAGGCAGTAACGATGCGCTTTTGTAAATTTGGAAAGAATAAGTTGTATTCAAAAGAGTGAGCTAATTTCTTCAAAATTAGAGAATATTTATAATAACTAAACTGCTTTAAGTTATTATTAAGAAAAACCCGTTTGAGATAAAACTTTCAAACGGGTTTTTGTATGCTGTTATTTAGGCAAATCCGCAGATAATGCCTCCCATAAGAGTCAGTGTAAGAATCCAGTAACCGCTATGGATAAAGATGTATTTCCAAGATTTTCTTTCAAATAATCCGTTAATTCCAATTAGAGGAAATGCAAAAAATAATCCCGACATAAAACCGTGAAGCGCACCATGTTTAAAAGTTCTGTATGCCATTCCGTAATCGGCCATAAAAGCAGCAAATGAAGGTTTTGCGCTATCAATTAATGGAGGGCCGCCAACCATTCCGATTGCGCCAGACTGATGAATGGTAAGAGACATTAAAGTCATTGTAATCATTAAAGAAAAAATATACGTTAGTCCGAAGATTTTAAGCATATTTCCTTTTCTTAACTCTTCTTGAGTAAGATTGTTTTCTTTCATCCAGATTGTTCCGAATACTTTTGGGCTGTACCAGATAAAACCGGTTACGAGTGTGACAATTGCTGCAAGGAATAAAGCAACGAAGTTAATTTGCATAATATGAGGTTTTTAGAATTAGTTGATCAAATGTAATCAAAAAAAATGCAGGTTTTAAAAAATAATAATAGTAGCTTAAATCTTACGAATAAAATTTTTTTCAACAGTTTGCCGATATTTGGTGTATTATAACTGTGAATTGCATAATTTTACGCTAATAACAAATCCCAAATCTGTTATGAAAATTTTAATTACTCTTTCTTTATTATTTGCTTTTTCGCTAAACGTTTTGGCAGATACCATTTCGGATAAAGAAAAAGAGGCGCTTATAAAATTGTATCATGCAACAAATGGTTTGCAATGGAAAAACAAATGGGATTTAAGTCTGTCTGTTTCTACTTGGTACGGTGTTAAAGCCGAAAACGGAAAAGTTGTCGCGCTCAATTTGGCAGATAATAATCTGCAGGGAGAATTGCCTGAAGCTTTTTATGATCTTGTGAATTTAGAATCGCTGAATTTAGAAAAGAATAAAATTGAAGGAAGTTTGTCTTCTGCCATTTTTAATCTGAAAGAATTGGAAATGCTTAATATTGCCAATAATAAATTGTCAGGTACAATTCCGTCTTCAATTTGTCAGTTGGCCAAGTTGAAAGATTTGGAGCTTTTTATGAATAAGATATCTGGAGAGCTTCCGTCAGAAATTGGAAAACTAAATCAGTTAGAAATTTTAGCTGTTTGCAATAATGAATTAAACGGAAAACTGCCTGTTTCGATTTATAAAATTTCTGGTCTTAAAGTATTGCTGCTAAATAATAATAAGTTGTCGGGAAATTTGACAAATGAAATTATTAATTGGAATGTATTAGAAAATTTTAGTTTATTTGACAATGAATTTTCAGGCGTAATTCCGCAAGAAATAGAAAAACTTAACAAGTTGGAAGAATTGAATCTTTCGTATAATAAATTTACAGGCGAAGTTTCAAAAAAGACAGCATTATTAGATGCTTTGAATATGACCATGATGGACGAAAATGGAAATCCGTTTTTATTAGAAATAAACCAAGAAAATAAATTACAATAATTACCCAAAATTAATCGATGCTTATGAATGAATTTTACACTCGTTAAACAAGTTGATTAAATATATTTAGTTAATTGCCAAAACCGTAATTCATTACGGTTTTCTGGTTTCTGGAGGTTTAATCTTTTGAAAAAATAACATTTAATTTAGAATTGAATTCTTTATGTTTGCTTAAATTTTTATAACTTTAATAAAAGTATCCGGAGAACCAAAACCGATTAACCAACGGAATTACTAATCACTTAATAAGAAGAAATTATGACACTGCAATATCAAGGAGAACAGTACGGAAAACCCACAACTTTTACAATTAGAATTATTGGTAATAACTTATCAAAAAGCAGTTCAAACTACCAGATTGATCTTTTGGTAGGAGATAAAAAACTGCCGACTTTTACAAGTGAAATTCACCAAAGTCTTTCTAATTGTTTAAAAGAAATTTACTTGTTTAGAAAACATAACGGAATCACATTCAATGAGTCATCAGAGAAGATAGTTTCGCTTTATGTTGCTTATGATAAAGTTTTGTATAACTATAATAAATATGCTTTGTTTAGAGCATAAATTTTTCTCAGAAGAGCATAAAAAAGACCATTTGAAAAAATGGTCTTTTTTTATTTCAAAAAGCAACAAGGCTATTATCGAATTATCTTTAAATAAGCACTATAAGGATCGTCTTTAAGTGAGGTGCGCATGTAGTATACGTTTTCGTCTTTTTCTTTTAAATCAAATTGAATTAAGCCTGCATCGCAATAATAGTAAAGTAGGTTATCATCGGCAGGAAATTCTATATTGGAAATTGGCAAGGTAGTTAGTTTTTCTTCAAATGCAATTTCACCGTTTGATAAGTCCAGTTCAAAAAGTTTCTTTTTGCGTGTATATCCCCAAAGATTATCCACTTCCTTAACGATGTATTCTACATTATCTCCTTTAAAATCTGTTTTCCAAAGTTGAGTTCCTGTTTTAGAATCGACAGCGTATATTGAAGAAACTTCTGGCCCTTGCGCTGCAAAATATAGCTTTTTGTCGTGGCATACTATGCGTTCCTTAACGTTGTTTTGGTTTTCTTCTATTTTAAATTGCCACAAAACATCAAGACTGTTTGGTTTTAAAGCATACAGCCAATTTTTATCGCCTGCAATAAAAACACTTTCACCATCTGTAACTGGTTTTCCAGTCATGGTTTCATCAAAGCTTTTTTGGTAAAGCAATTTTCCTGTATTAGCTTCAAAACAATACACATTTGTTCCGCTTTGAGTAAAGATCTTATTGTCGAAAAATAATGGCTCAATATCGTTGTTTGGCGTATCAAGTTTGTAGTTCCAAGCCAAGCTTCCATCTTTTAAGTCTAAAGCGTATAAGTTACTGCTCTGATTTTGATTTTGAGCAGTTATAAAAAGTTTTCCGTTAGCTATAATTGGAGTCTGATCTTTTAGGACAATCTGATCTGTAATGTTTCCTAATCTAGATTTCCAAAAAATAGTTCCTGTTCCATTGTCTACGGCATAAATTTCCCCATTAATAAACGGAATATACACAACTCCGTCCTGAATGGTTATTTTGTTAGCGCACATTTCTGTGTGGGCGTCTGAAGCTTTTACCGTCCAAACAATACTTTCGACTTCCAGATCCCATGAAAAAAGCGAACCATCATAATCGTAAATTAAAATTGAGGTGTCGTCTAGAGAAATCTTTTTAAGTGGTTTTAGAGACTTATTCGTGACAGCTTCTTCGGTAGGCAATTTGCTGTTGGTGTAGTTGGTTTTGCTGGCGGGTGCTTGTCCAGACATATTTGCAAAGGCGAATACAAATAAAAGGGCTATTAATTTGTGTTTCATTTTAAGATTTGGGTTGATTTTTTGATTGTATTTGTAATCTGAAATTACTTCATTCATAACTTCTTGTTTGCTTTGTTATTGTGTTTGCTGTATTTGTGTTTTTATTAATTGCCAATTTGTAGGTTTTACGCGCTTTTAATATTGTTCTCAAATCCTTAAACATTTAAAGAAGTAAATATAAACAAAAAAAGCTCCAGATTTCTCTGAAGCTTTTGTCTTAGTAAGTAGTCCGTGGGGGAATCGAACCCCCCTTACCAGGATGAAAACCTGGCGTCCTAACCGATAGACGAACGGACCTGCTTTGCTATTGCGGGTGCAAAAGTGCAACTATTTTTGAGATGTACAAAGGATTTTGAGAAAAATTTTTATTTTTTTTTTTGATGGAAAATCATTTTGGGCGATCAATATTGATGTATTAATCGAGTTATTTGTTTTGTATTTGTTTGATTAATAAAATGTTGTTGATGCATTATGTGAACTAAAATATTTGTTTTTTTAGAGAAAAATAATTTTCAGAAATATTGAATAATTTTATTTTTGAAAGAATATTTTTATGTGTTTTTAATAGGTGAAGCAAGTAAAAAAAAACAGATTTCTTTGAAGCTTCGTTTAAAAGCAAACATCATGACAAATAGTAAATAGTTTTTTTATAAAAAAGAATTTGATTTATGGAATGTCAAAAATCAAATAATAAAGATCTTATGAGGTTTCAAAAACTTAACGCTTTACAAAATGGAACTCATTTTTTTGCTATTTCTGTATTCCTTAGGTGTCTGGCCGGTAACTTTTTTAAAAGCACTGTAAAAAGTAGTTTTTGAAGTAAATCCAGATTCCAATCCCATGGTTAGCAAATTGTAATTTTCATATTCAGCATTTAAAATCATCTCTTTTACGGCTTCGACACGATATTGATTAATGTAATTGGCAAAGTTGTCTCCTGTGATCGCGTTTACAATTTGTGAAAGATATCCCGTGCTTATACCTAATTTTTCGGCAATTTTTTCTCTGTTTAATGTACTGTCAGTATAAATATGATGTTCTTTGCAAAGAAGTTCCAGTTTTTGAAAATGAAGATTATCAGCGTTTATTGATTCTTTGTTTTCTTCTTTATGATTGCTTCCTGAAATTGAAAATGGGGTATCATCTGCAATTGCTAAATCTTTATTTAGAAAATTGTAAATGCTGTCTTTGTCTTTGGCAAGTTTGTATTTGTAAATGCCAAAATACGAAGTCCAGTGGATTAAAAATGTCCCAAATAAAGCTAAAATTCTCATCGTTGCCGAAATGTCCAATTGGAAAAACAAACCTATGATGATGGTAATGACCCACGAAAATAATAATGCAGAAACTAGGCTTAATAATATAATTACCCATTTTTTTTCCTGTTTATCTTTTAAGTGCTTTATCATAAAATAAGAATAAACCAGCACGAAGGGGATAAATGTAAGCGCTAAAATAAGCGCAATCTGATTTAATACATCGATTATATCGAGGCCTAATTCGGGAATTTTATATAAGCCAGCTACAGCATCAAGATCGTATGTAATATTAAGAACAGCTGAATACGCAAATGGAATAAAAAATAAAAATATCTTTTGTCTGCTTTTCACAGCGTTATCAACTCGGTTTATAATAAATAGGAATATGAAAACAGGTAAAAGAAAAGCGGTTTCAACATCGTCAATAAAGCGTAAAAAAGGAAAGACTGAATAAGCATCTTCAATCTCGAAAACCAAATTCAGTAAAAGTAAGGAAAGGGTAAATATCGCATAGGCGAGATATTGGTTTGATTTACTATTGAACAAGGAAGACTTTAAAATAATTATGCCTAATACTATTCCCTGAAAAATTGCAATATTTAGAAGTGTTGTATAAATCAAGTTTTTAGTATAAAGTTGTTTTTAAGATTTGTCTTTTCAGTTATTCTTGACAATGCAATAGTCAGTTGTTTATAAAAAAATAGCCTATTTCATGCGAATTGACAGAACGAATTTATAGCAATGCAGATGATTTTCTTAACAGATTAAGAAATGATTAACTAAAATGATTTCTCTATAAATGAAATCGAAATTTTTTATTTATGATATTGATTTTTAATTTTTTAAGTGGAATTGTTCTCGATTTTTTCTTTTTACAAGTAGTGGTTCTTTAGTTCGGATTTCTCAAGTGTTAAGGTATTGAAACCTTGTCACTCTTCAATTCACATAGTTTTGACCAATAATCCACTTAATCATCTCAAATTTTATGAAATTAAATCGACTCTTGTTTAGTGCCGCCATTTTGTCTGCGGTATCTGTTCAATCTCAAATCACGCAAAAAAAGAATCAGCTCGAGTTTTCTGTTGGAAATAATTGGGGGTATTTGAAAAATCTCGAATTTGCTCCCGTAGCAATGTATGATTATGAAGGTTTGGTGTATAAATTAAACTATACTCGAACCAGTAAGAATGATAATTTGTTTGAGGTAAATCTAGACTATCTATCATCAGACCTAAAAACAGATAAGCTGTCCAATCTCAACACAGATTACTACAAAGGCGGAATGAACTTTTCGTATCTAAAAAAGGTTTACGATAGGGATCGATTTAGAATACACGCAGGATTGCAGTCCCGAACTTCTTTGGCTGCTTATCATCATGGAGATTATGTTTCGTTCCATCAAGAATTTGGAATTGCGGGTAGATTCAGTTATCAGATAAATGAAAAACAATATTTATCTTCAAAATTAACCCTTCCTGTTATTCTTCTTCGAGTTACCAATGCCGAAGGTAAATTTTACACTTTAGATAACTATCAGAGTGTATTTTGGGATTTAGAATATGGTTATAAACTCTCCAATCATTTTGACGTAAAGGCAACTTACAATTTTAATTATTCTCGACTTCAAATTCCAAGTGCTTATAGAGAATTACAGCATCAATTAAATCTTGGTATTAACTATAAATTCTAATTATGAAATACATTAAATCTGCAGTTTACGTTTTTATATTCACATCTTCTTTTTTGCTCATATCTTGTGCAGATATACTGATGGGAGACGAAGGAAAATATGATGAAGAAGTCTATTTAAATTACAAAACAAAAACAGTGCTAGAATTGCCTTTTGAAGATGACTGGTACATAGTTGCAGGCGGAAAATCGCTAGAAAAAAATCATCATTTTGCACCTGTCCGCCACCAGAGATATGCGCTTGATATGGTTAGTATTATAAATAGAAGCAACAAAACGGGAGACGGAACTAAAAATGAAGATTATTATTGTTTTGGCAAACGTTTAAATGCACCTGGCGATGGAAAAATTATTGCGATGGAAAATGCCATAGAAGATAATGTTCCTGGAGTTAAAAACAGTAAAAAAGCATTAGGCAATTACGTTGTAATTGATCATTTAAATGGAGAATACTCTTTTATGCTTCATTTTAAAAAGAACTCGATAATAGTTGCAGTAGGAGATACTGTAATAAGGGGTCAGCAGGTAGGGCTAGCAGGAAACAGCGGTTATTCTACTGGGCCGCATTTGCACTACCATTTGCAGACAACTCCGTCACTGGAAACAGGTGTTGGTATTCCGATGCAATTTATAACCTACTATACTGACGATGTTTTTACAGAAAGAGGAGAACCTACAACCGGTCAAACAGTAAGGAAAAAATGAGATCTTATAATCAATTAATTACGGTATTCTTGGCGGTTGGTTTAAATGCTTAAATAAAATTGAAAAAATGAGACAAACCGTAAAAGTTTAACATTAAAACAAAGTATATTCGTACACTGTTTTTAGGTCTTACATTTATTTATTATTAAATATAGAAAACATTCTTGCGCGAGGATAGACAAAAATCCCAAGTGTCTTTAAATGATTTGGGTATTACTAAATTTTAAAAACTTTATCATTATGTTTAAAAAAATTTTAAAATTGGAAGGAGCTCAAGAATTAACTAAAAATGAGCTAAAAGCTGTAAAAGGAGGAGTTACAGAGGTTTGCGCTAAAGCACTTATAAGCGGAGGGGCAATCTTAAAAAATGGTGCATGTCCTCCAGAATATCCTCTAGCAGGTGGAGGTTGTTGCTTCTCATTGTAATAGTTATTTTGTATAAAAAGAAAATAAACTAATACTCTTACTCGGTTGATTGTATAAATGGTATATAATCTTCGATAATAGATTTATATTTTTAAGAAGAGAGAAACTTGTTTTCTCTCTTTTTTATAATCCAATAAGAAAATTTTAGAGATGATAGAGTTTGGAGAATATTTAATTTCTCCTTGTCTTGAATAAGACAGCTATTAAGAAGCTTTGTAGAGAAATTAAATCTATGTTAAAAGAGCAACTTTATTTCAATTTTAATGTGAAATTTGTGAAACGTCTAATTAACAAAGAGATAATTATGGAAGGACAAATTATAGAATTGGAAAAAAAATACTGGCACGGAGTTGAAAATAATGATTACGAAACGGTAAAAAATCTGACGCTGTTTCCTTGCATAGTTGCCGGAAAAAATGGTATTCAGAGTATCAGTGAAGCTGATTTCAAAAATATGTTCGACTCAGGGCAAACCAATAAAATAAAAGTACTGAACATCTATGATGTGAAAGAAGAGCTAATTGCCCAAAACACTGCGGTAATAGGATATCGTCTCGATTTTGAGATAGTAGATCATAGCCCAAAAGAACCTATAAAATGTGTCTGTACTTCTACCTGGATTAAAGAAAATAGCAAGTGGGCATGTGTGATGCATACTGAAACAGAGCTGGAAAAAAATTAGAATTCATATATATTTTCCCAATTGCGAGAGCGTGCCGCTGTGAACACAAACGAATACAAAAAGCTTCAGATCTGAAGCTTTTTGTTTTATTGGTCTCAGATCGGGGTTTAAAACCCTGCAATTTATTGCAGTACTTTAGTAATGCGAAAAAATCTTTACCTTTAGATTATGAGTACAGATTTAAGAAAAGGTTCGCATACAGTAAGCCGAT